>Ga0154020_10008449_pt1 | contig 11933 bp, 11 predicted proteins | sample Klosneuvirus_201_FD_109709 | JGI IMG/M metagenome (GOLD analysis project Ga0154020, IMG submission 109709) | Active sludge microbial communities from wastewater, Klosterneuburg, Austria - Klosneuvirus_20160825_MG | ecosystem: Engineered > WWTP > Aerobic digester > Activated sludge | place... | reverse complement strand
TACAAAAAGCTGAAAAAAACTGACTGATAAAAAGAAGCCCAGCTGCCAACAAAGGTTTTGCAAAAGAGCGGGTTAAGTGGTTAATTCAAGGTTTGTGCATTTAATCCGCAAAATCATTTTTTATTTGCTTTTAAACTGTAAATTAGCAAATAGAAAAAATGGTTTTGCTAACATTTGTGCTAAATTGAAAGTTTAGTCTTTCTAATCCGCTCCTTCGCAAAGCCTCAAAACGTTACCTGCAAGCGTAACGACTGACCGTGCTAACACAACCGACCGAAAAAATGTTTACCTTTGCGGACAGAAAATAAATGACAAAACAGATTTACATATTACTGATAGCAACGCTTGGTTTCTTTTTGACACCAACGCTTTCTTATGCTTGTGGTAAATCTCATACAAAGACAGAAAAATCTTGTTGCGACAAAAAATCTTCACAGACAGAGAAAAAAGACTGTTGCAAAAATCATTCTGACAACGAAAAAGACAATGACGGTTGCGGTGGCAAATGTGGACACTCATCTTGCCATTGCCCGACTGTTTGTTTTGGTTGCACACTTCCTTTTACATCAGAACCCAAATACAATGTATTAGTTGTTTCCAAAAAACAATTTTTTCCTTATTCAGACCCTTACATTTCTTCGGGTTTTCATTCCATTTGGCTACCGCCTAAAATAGGATGATTTCTTTCCTTGACAGCCATAAGTCTGTCCTGTTGAAAGCAACATTTTTGCTTTCAGCCAAATTTTATTTTCAAAAACATAAATTTTCAAAAGAATGAAATCAATAGTTTTATTGGTAGCGATGTGCATATCGCTATCGCTCACAGCGTGCAATGCACAAATCAAAAATGCAAAAACAACTTCCGTAAAAATTTACGGCAACTGCGAAATGTGCGAAAGCAAAATTGAAAAAGCAGGGAACGTAAAAAAAGTAGCCAAAGTAGATTGGAACAAAGACACAAAAATGGCTTCAATCACATACGACAGCACAAAAACCAATCAGGACGAAATACTGAAACGTATTGCGTTGGCAGGTTACGACAGCGACCAATTTCTTGCACCCGACAATGCTTATTCGGCATTGCCACAATGTTGCCAATATGAGAGAGTGAACAAAACCGTTGCAACAAAAGAAACACCGAAAGTTGAAACGGAAAATCACGAACACCATACGGACACGGTTCAAGAAAGCCAGCAAGTAAACCAACTGAAAGCAGTTTTTGACAACTACTTTGCCTTAAAAGAAGCATTGGTAAAATCGGACGGAAACACCGCTTCTGCAAAAGCCAAAGATTTGGTTAATGCAATTTCTTCTGTAAAAATGGAAACATTGACAACCGAAGAACACACCGCTTTTATGAAAGTGATGAAAGACCTTTCGTTTGACGCAGAGCATATTTCCGAAACAAAAGATGTTTCACATCAGCGAGACCATTTTACAACGCTTTCCGACAATGTTTACAAACTGATAAAAGTTTCAAAACAGGAAACACCTGTTTATTATCAGCATTGCCCAATGTATAATGACGGCAAAGGTGCAAATTGGTTGAGCAAAGAAAGTGCAATCAAAAATCCGTATTACGGTTCGCAAATGCTCACTTGCGGTAAAACAACAGAAACGATTAAATAACAGAAAAGGCGTAGCCCTGCGGGCTACGCCTTTTTATATATCAACAAAATGAAATTCTTAAAATGGATATACAAAACCTTTTTCAAAAAACGCTGTTGTCGTTAGTGTTTTTGTTGTTGGCAACAACTTCGTTGTTTGCCCAAAAAGTAGTTCGTTATGATTTGTATGTAAAAGACACGATTGTAAATTTTGCAGGAAAAGAAAAACGAGCTATTGCAGTAAACGGACAAATACCAATGCCTACGCTAACTTTTACAGAGGGCGACACGGCAGAAATTTATGTGCATAATGAACTGAACGAAAACACGGCTTTGCATTGGCACGGCTTGTTTTTGCCCAACAAAGAAGATGGTGTGCCGTATTTAACGCAAATGCCCATAAAACCGCATACAACACATTTGTATCGTTTCCCGATTATTCAACACGGAACACATTGGTATCACAGCCATTTTGGGTTACAGGAACAAATCGGTATGTATGGTTCAATGATTTTAAAAAAGCGTGATGACGATACTACATTCAGAAAAGGCATTGATGATTTGCCAACAATTCCTATTATGCTAAGTGAGTGGACAAACCTAAAACCCGAAAATGTTCACAGAATGTTGCACAATGCTAACGATTGGTTTGCGATAAAAAAAGGAACAACGCAAAGTTATGCCGAAGCAGCAAAGCAAGGTTATTTAGGTGTGAAACTAAAAAATGAATGGAAGCGAATGTTAGCAATGGACGTAAGCGATGTCTATTACGATAGGTTTTTAATCAATGGAAATTCCGAAACACAACTTTCGCAATTCAAAGCAGGCGATAAAGTGCGTTTGCAAATTTCCAATGGCGGTGCTTCCACTTATTTTTGGCTCACTTATGCAGGCGGAAAAATTACGGTTGTAGCCAATGACGGCAACGATGTAGAACCTGTTGAAGTGGACAGGTTGATTATTGCCGTTTCCGAAACTTACGACATCATTGTAACTATTCCCAAAGAAAATACTTCGTATGAGTTTTTGGCAACATCGGAAGACCGCATAAAATCGGCTTCGCTTTATATCGGGAGTGGTATTAAACAACTAACCACACCATTGCCAAAACTCAAATACTTTGAAGGAATGAAAATGATGAACGGAATGATGAAAATGAACGGCAATTTGGACGATATGGGAATGAATATGAGTTTGAACCAAATGGATATGAATGTAGTGATGTATCCCGAAATTACAGGCGAACAAAAGAAAAAAGGAAAAGCCGAAAAAATGAAAATGACAGAAGATAATTACAATTCAAACAAACTGTCAAACATTGTTACGCTCAATTATGCAATGCTCAAATCGCCTGTAAATACAAGTCTTTCAGACACCGCACACATAAAAGAGTTGAAATTTATACTTACAGGAAATATGAACCGCTATGTATGGAGTTTAGATAACAAAGTGGTTTCAGAAGCCGACAAAATTCTAATCAAAAAAGGCGAAACAGTCCGTATGGTTTTATACAACAACTCAATGATGCGACACCCAATGCACCTGCACGGTCACGATTTCAGAGTATTAAACGGACAAGGCGAATATGCACCGCTTAAAAACATTATAGACATTATGCCAATGGAAACCGACACATTGGAATTTGCCGCTAATGCAGAGGGCGATTGGTTTTTTCATTGCCACATTCTGTATCATATGATGAGTGGAATGGGCAGGGTTTTCAGTTATGAAAATCAAGAAAAAAATCCGCTTATTCCCAATCCGAAATTAGCACAAAGAAAGTTGTTTGCAGACGACAGAAAATTTCATTTTATGATTGAAAATGATTTTGCAACTAACGGCAATGACGGAGAAATGATGTTGCAAAATACACGTTGGAGTATCGGCACAGAATGGCGTTTGGGTTACAACAATATGCACGGTTACGAAACTGAAACACACATTGGGCGGTATGTTGGAAAAATGCAATGGTTTATGCCTTTTATTGGTTTTGATTGGCGTTACAGAAAAATGGGAATTGACGAACAGGAAAAAAATATCTTCGGACAAACCAATAAAAAAGACAACCGAACAGCAGTAAGTTTAGGATTTAACTACACATTGCCTATGCTTATTGTGTTTCAGGCGGAAGTTTTTCACGATGGAATTGTAAGACTACAACTAATGCGTGAGGATATTCCAATTACGAAAAGACTAAGAGCGGGATTTATGGTAAACACCGACAAAGAATATATGCTTGAATTGGGTTACATCGTAAATCGCTTTATGCGTGTGCGGACACATTACGACAGCGATATGGGTTTTGGTGCAGGACTGACAATAAATTACTAAAAACGGACAGACAAAAACGCCAGCAGGTAACAAGGGTTTGGCGTCAGGCGGGCTGATGTGCTTCGTATGAAAATTTGTGCTAAATTTGGCATTGGTTCTTCGCATCAACGTTTGTGCTAAAAATCCCGCCCGAACGCCAAGCCCCGAACCGTTGGTGGCAAGCGTAGGGCGACAGTGCTACTATCAGGCTGACATCGTAACAATTAAACTTTTGACTTTTAAACAAACTTTCGGACTACTGTAACACGACAGACCATTTCGCTGTAACCTGACACAGATTAACCCTACTTGGCGACAGACAAGCCGACCTGAAAGGTTTTAAAAATTTTGCCCCCGCACTTTAAAAAATAATTTTGCCTGCCCGCATTGGCACATTTGGGGCTGCCCTACCCGCAAACCCGACACGCAGCAGCCCCAAAAGAGCCAATCTTGCCAACGCTCTTTTTGACAATATGTAAGACGAACAATAGAATTATACCGACATAATGGCAGAGACATCTAACGGCATAACGATTGATATACAATAAGAAAAGAATTTATATGGCAACACTTCTACAATCTATCAATCAGCTTATTGACAATGTTACTGTAACTGACAGGCAAGAAGATAACATTAGACAATCCCTTTCAAATATTGAAGGGCATCTGAAAAACAAGGATAACAGCCTTAGCGTTGAGCGAACATTCACAAATGGCTCTTACGAAAGAGATACCATAATACGACCGCTAAACGATATTGATATTTTTGCAGTATTAAAATTTGACGATTGGAAAGATGAATACGGCAATCTTCCAAATCCGCAAAGTGTGCTGACAAAAATCAAAAATTACCTAAATGGATTACACGATTACAAAGACAAAGTAAAGCAAGACCGACCGTGTGTTACAATAGAGCTTAGTGATAAGAACTTTGATATTTTACCAAGTTTTGAAATTCAAGGAGGTGGTTACTACATTCCTAACTATAATCTATCAGGGTGGACAACTTCTTATCCTGAACAATTGACCAAAGACCTTGACGACACGCATAAACTAAGAAACTACAAACTAAAACCAACAATTAAGGCTGTAAAGTATTGGAATAGAGAAAACGGAAAAATTATTCCTTCTTACCACGTTGAAGAAGTTGCTATCAATATTTTCAAGCTAAATAACTTCACTAATTACGAAGAAGCTATTCGACTTTGGTTTGAAAACGCTGAATATAATTTGTTATCTCAAAAACTTAACTCAAATGACGACTACAATGCCGTAATGAAAAAGATAAAGCGAGACAGAGATAAGTTGAAAGATGCCAAAAAGAAATATGATGACGGCAAGGAAAGCGAAGCAAAGAAAATTTGGAAAGAAGTTTTTGGTAAAGAGTTCCCAACTGTAGATGAAGAAGAAGCTAAAAACTTTTCAAAAGCACTTTCGGAAGGCAGTCTAAAAATCGGTTCAACAGGTGCATTATCAACTTCCGTAGGCTCGGCTATCGGTGCTTCAAAAGGTTTTTTCAATGGCATTTCACAAGACTAAAACATATAATTATGATATTCAAATATGGGCAATGCGAAGCAAATACCCTCAATTCAAAGTCAAAAAGAAAAGTAAAAGTGAATTTGAATTTATTGGTGATTTGCAAGTAAAGCCCGAATTTCCTGTATATACTGTATCAATTACATATAGAGGAAGTTCAACCCCATTAGTAAAAGTTCTTTCGCCTGAATTGGTAAGCGACCCACCTCATTTTTACAAACAAAGCCAAACGCTTTGTTTGTATCACCCCGATAATTACAAGTGGACAAAAGAAAAATTAGTTGCAACAGATATTGTTTCTTGGACAGCAGCGTGGATATATTTTTACGAAGTTTGGCTTGAAAAAGGAATTTGGTATGCTCCCGAAGCCCCACATACAACAACACAAAAAGAAAACGAATGACAAAAGTAGTTCCATATAAAAAGGATTTTGACCTTGTTTCAGTAGTTGAAAAAATATCTAACGTGATTCTTTGGAGTTCTGTTGCTGTTTCTATTGCAACTATTGTAATTTTCTATTCGGGCATGGAGCAAACGATAGCAAACAAACTAATAGTAGTATTAAATACAGTCATTTGTTTTTTATCCGTTTCATATTTCCTTTCAGACATTTTTTCAAATTATCTTTTCCAATTAGCAGAAGCAAAAAGACGTGATGATTTCTTTGATAATAGTTTATATACGAACCATTCAGAAGAAAATTCAAATGAATATTTTACCAATGACAATATAAGTCCCGGAATTAAAAAAATGGGAATTAACTGTTTTGAAAATTCATTTTTTACGAAATCCGTTGCAACAGCAATGCTAAAACCAATGGTAATAAAAACCGTTATTGTTGTTCTCTTATTTCTTTTTTTAGCACTTTTCACCAATAATCATTTGTTTACAACAGCCTTACAAATTGCCTTGCCTTTTACGATAATTCAACAAACAGTAAGACTTTTTATTTTTAAGAACAGGGTTAATGGAATTTGTAAAGAATTCAGGCAAATATTTACAACACACAACAAAAAAACTATTTACAAATCAATTCTACACAATGTAACAAGTTATGAAGCAACTTTATCGTGGGCTTGTATTAAACTTGATAGCAATTTGTTCAACAAAATGAATGATGAACTTTCTGAAAAATGGAACAAAATAAAAGCCAAATGTAACATCGCATAAATCCTGTTTTAATGAACGAAATCAATACTTATCTGACAGATTTTTCAAAACAATTATGTTGCAACAAGGATGTAACAGATAAGATTGATAATTCTTACAATTATTTGGAAGGAAAAATATTTGAACATTTTCGTGATAGAATTGAAAGGGTTCAGATTTTTGGTTCTTATGATAGAGGAACGTATTTGCCTCAATCCATTGACCCATATTCTGACGTGGATGTAATGATAATTTTTAAAACCAACGAATTTCAACCTAATACATTTTTAAAACATCTTCGGGAATTTGCGGATAAAATATATCCTCGTTCAGAAGTTTCTCCTGACCACCCTGCAATAACAGTCGTTTTGCAACATACCAAGTTTGAGCTTGTTCCCGCCTATTTTGAAAATAGTTTTTGGAATGGAAAAGAATTAAAAATTCCCGCACCAAGAAACAAGGAATTGAAATGGATTACAACAGAGCCAAACGATTTGAAAGAAAAATTGTTTGATAAAAACAAGAAAGAAAATGGAATGATAATTCCATTGGTTAAGTTGATGAAATATTTGAATGTGCGTAATGGAAACCCATACGATTCTTTTCAGTTTGAACACCACGCTATTAAACATTATTATCCTAAAAAGGAGCTTAAAGACTACTTATTTGAATTTATCAATGATATGTTCATATCGGAACAAACTGATGAACAAGTAAAATTCGTTCAGGAATTAAAAACAAGAAGAAAAAATATTTTACACCTAATAGAGGGTAATATGCCTGATTATGCTGTTCAGGAGGTGCAAAAAGTATTTCCATTGATATATTAAAAATACAAACAATCAAATTCTTACCTTTGACCGTTTTAAAAACAAGAGATGAAATTAAGAATACACGGAGACAACATAATTGAATGTGAAAGAGCATTGTCGTTGATTGCACTTGCTTACAACGGAAAAGTTGTAGCGAAAAGTAGAAATATTGTTGTTCCGTCTTATTCCATTCAGACCAAAGACAAAGAAATTTTTGAAGTTGAATTATTAGGTGGACACGACCGTTGGAACGTGAATTTTAATACAGAACTTACCAAATACGGTGCTCCTTTGCGTGAAGCGACAGACGCTTACATTACCAAAGTTTCAAAAGACAGCAAAACCGAAGAACTTTTATTGGCTATTGAGTTTTGTAACGCATTGCCAGCAGGAAACAATGCTTGGCAAAGAAACGGCAGAGCCGTTACTTGTGCAGAAATTGGTATTCCGTATTTCTATTTTGCAGAAATCGGAGGCGTTGAATTGGATAGCGACCGTAAAGTAAAAGCACCACGTTTCCCAAATCCGATTGTTCCGTTTTCATATCTCACTTCTTCCAAATCGTTGAATGTGGTTTGCGTTCCGATTTACGAGGCACACCCTGCAATTACTGACGAACTACGCAAAAAGTTTACACACATTTTCGGCAAGGAAGCAAGTTTAGATTTGCTAAAATCACTCATTGAACAAAGCCAGACAAACGATGCAATGGACGTTCTGATTGAGAAAGGAACAACACTTGTAAAAATTCTTTCGAGCGACAGAAAACGAGTTGATACTTTCCGAGCGTTGGAATGGGAAGAATTTTTAAAATTATCATCGGGACAGAAAAAAGCGGAATGGATTAAAAACCACCCCGACAAACAATTTTGGCGAAAGAAATCATCGGACAAAGTAAATGTTACTAAAACTTTCAAAACGCTTTTAACGAAAACGCAGGAACTCAATTTGCTTTCAATCGGAGCAAAAGAAATTCCTATTTGTCTTGTTGCGAATGGCAACATCAAAAAGTTTGCTTCGTTGCTGAAAGAAATTTATCCTTCGGATAAAATCAATGAATTAGCAACCACGATTGAAAAGAAAAATAAACCGCTAATCATCGTTTGGGTTACAGGTTTCAAACCGAGAGGCGATGATTCACGTCCCGACAGAGGACTTGTGCCACTTGCAAGAATGTTGTTTGGCAATGATATTGATATTTTGACGATTGTTTTTGGTCCTGCGGGAAAACAAACTTGGAAAACATTTAAAGACAATACGCCAAAACTCGCAACTGACAACGGACTTTGGCAAGCCGTTTTGAATTTGAGCAATTACGTTTTAGCCGATAGTGCAACTTCTGAATATGGTGTATTGGCAAGCATTGTAAACAGGAATTTAGAACGGAAAAATGTAAAAGTAGTTTTTAATGCAGCCAAACCAAGTGGCAATTATGGCGAACACGATGTGGACACGGCTATTCACACTTTGTTTTCAAGACAAACGAAATCAAATATTTTTGAATCAATGTGCAATCCGCCCGGTGGCGATTGGAGCGGAATTTCGTATTTGGATTTTTCGGACAAAACAGAATACCGTTGGACTTCGTTGCCAAGAGTTTCAGCAATCAAAGCAAAACGTCCCGACCACATTATTCAGATAAACACGAAAAAGGAAAATATTTTCCTTGTGATTGAATCCAAAAACAAAGCGAAAGATTTGGACGAAAATATTGGAAAGAGATTAACAGAATATATAAAAGTCCTTTTCAAAATTCCGCCAACGGCTTATAAACCGAGCAAACAAGATTGGCAATCTTATAAAGGAAAGAAATCACCACTTGCCAATTTTTCAGCGTATTCGGGCGGTGCATTTGTTTACAAAAGTTTGGAAGAAATGAAAATCGAAATGCAAGAGGGAAAATTGGATTTTATTCTTGCGTTTGAGTTCAAAAATGACGGAACGGAAACGATCGGACATCTTTTGCTTTCAGACAAAAGCCAATTCCTGAACCGCATTTTTTCCGACATTGTTTCGCAATTCAACAGCAGTTTCAAAATTAAAATATACTGATTCATAAACCGCATCAATGCTTGTTTTCATTGATTTGGTAAAAGGCGAATTTCCTGTTTTAATTTCGGTTTTGTGCTTGTATAATTCTTGCGGTAATTGATAATCGTATTCACGGTTGCCCGCAGTTCCGTCAAAAGTTAAAATCCATTTTGCACCAACAGAATTTAAGCGTTCCAATTCGTTATAAAAATTATCAAGATTAAATTCTGTTTTCGTGTAGCGGTCTTTTGTTCCACCATAAGGCGGGTCAAGAAAAACGAAATCGTTTTTATCGGCATCAACCAATGTTTGGCGATAATCACAATTCCGAAAATCCACATCACGAATAAAATAACTCCATTTCAAAATTATTTCTCTGAATGTATTTGGATTTATGCCCGGACGGTTTTTGTGCATTGAATTATTGAACTCTCCGTTTGTGTTGTATCGTATCAAACCATTTACACAAGTTCGTGTAAGAAACAAAAAGTCAAATTCGTTTTTCGTTTTGTTGAAATTGTCTCGAACTTCATAATAAACATTGTGTCCTTCATTTTGCAACCTCTCCCAACGGTTTTTGTATTCTTCCGCAACTTGTTCGGGATTGGTTTTTATTTGTTTCCAAAGATTAACCAATTCGGGAATTATATCACTTGCAACTGCATTAGAAATTTGGCGAAAAGGCAACATTGCACCACCGCCAATAAACGGCTCTATGTAGCGTTTTTGTTTTACAATGTGCTTGCTCAATTCAGGTGCAACATATCTTTTGCTACCCGACCATTTAATAACAGGCTCAACTATATTTTTCGGTTTTGGCATCATACAAATAATTGGCTTTTTATATTACTTTCTTCAAACAACAAACGCTCTTTTGCAAGGTCAAAATATTCTTCGCTTGTTTCAAATCCAACGGCTTGCATTCCGTATTTCATTCCTGCAATCATTTCAGTTCCTGAACCCGCAAACGGCACAAGCAATTTTCCGCCTTTAATGCCTGAAATCAACAACAATCTTTCTGAAACTCTCAACGGTTTTTGCGTTGGGTGTGTTCCAAATTTCAATTCGTCTTTGCTCTTGTTGTTTGGAATATCCCAAACAGTTCTAAGTTGTTTGTCGGCTTCTTTCATATTATCGCCCTCAAACTTTGCTCTTTTCACATCATCGTAATTGAAATTGTATTTACGTTGTTTTTCACCACCTGTATGCACCCATAAAATTGTTTCGTGGCTTGCGGTCAATCGTCTTGCAGACAAATTCGGAAACGCATTGCGTTTATACCAAGTTACCTCATTGATAATTTCCAAACCCAACAATTGACAAAGCACATTTACAAAACCCGAATTGTGATAAGTTGCGTGAATCCAAATTGAACCTGTTGGCTTTACTAATCTTTTCAGTTGTGTAAGCCATTGATGAGTGCTTTTGAAAATATCGTTTCCTGTGAGTAAATCCCATTCTTCACTATTCAGTTTCCAATTACCGCCAAAACCGTTTATCTTTTTGTCGCTTTCGTAATTCCATTTTGCAGACGTTGCCGCACCATACGGAGGGTCGCAAATAGCCAAATCAAAAGAGTTGTCGGGCAAAGCCGACAAGCCTTGTATGGCATCTTGCAAATGCAACTCAAAATTATCTGTAATCAGTTGTTTCATTTTTTAACGTAAGGGGTTATTTGTTCCATTACCAAATTGACAGCTTCGTAAGTTGTGTCATTTACTCCGTATTCCTTAATAATTCTTTCGGCAGTTGCTTTGACTTTCAAATCCGCTTCGGGGACTTTGTAATGCTTCGCTAACTTTTTTATTTGTTCGGCAGTTGGTAATCGTTCGCCTCTTTCCAACTTGCTCAACAAAGGCGAATCAATATCCGTCCCTTTGGAAACTTGGTGCAAAGTTTGACCTTTATCCTTTCGGAGTTCCCTTAAATACTGACCTAATTCGGAGTTTAAAACTTTCATTTTGCAAATTTACGACTTGTCAAGTTTTGACAAACTTAGATATATTTCACGAATTGACAAAGAAATAATGTAACAAAGTTTTCAACAAAGGAATACGGACAGCCTACCCTCAAAAGCATACACATTTTGCAGCAGCTACAAGCTGACGCACGAACCCAAGCTGCAAAAAGAGTATGCTTTTTGCCAACAGAGAAAAATTATTTTTTAAAATTCCTTCTCTTCTAAAATTTTTAAAACCGCCAACGCACAACCGACACGACAATGACAGCGAAAAACCCAAGACAGACAAGGACTTTGCAACACGGAGGACAGAACGCCAGCCACCAACAGCGGTTTGGCGAAATGCGGGGTGAAGTGCTTCGTATGAACATTATTGCTAAATTTGAACGGTAGTGCTTCGATTGAAGTGTAGTGCTAAAAGTCCCGCACTTCGCCAAGCCGCAAAACGTTGGCAGCAAGGCTAACGGAACTCGGAGCTAAACACAACATTCCGACATAAAAAATTCCGTTTTGACTTGTTGCCGT
>Ga0154020_10008448_pt1 | contig 11933 bp, 13 predicted proteins | sample Klosneuvirus_201_FD_109709 | JGI IMG/M metagenome (GOLD analysis project Ga0154020, IMG submission 109709) | Active sludge microbial communities from wastewater, Klosterneuburg, Austria - Klosneuvirus_20160825_MG | ecosystem: Engineered > WWTP > Aerobic digester > Activated sludge | place... | reverse complement strand
TTGATATCGATTGGCGCTATCATGGCGAGAATAATCAATCACTCGTACTCAAGCTGAAAGATGTCGCGCTGACGGACGCCCGAGAGAGATTTGCTGTTAGCGGTATCAATGCGTTGATACCCTGGCATAGCAGCCAGGCTCAGGAAGGATATATTCATCTGACTCATGGCGAGATTCTGCGTATTCCGCTGGGGAAGATGGTGACTGGTTTCACGACGCATGCACGTGGATTCAGCGTGCCGTTTCTGACCATACCGTTGCTGGATGGTGAAATCGAAGTGGAGCATCTTGAGGTGACCAGAATGTCATCCGGCTGGAGATGGGATTTCAATGGCAAGCTTGCGCCATTGTCAATGGAAAAATTGACAGAAGCGCTGGGTGTGACGCCGATGTTTGGTACTTTGTCTGGCACCATTCCTAAAATGACCTATGCAGATGCTGTGGTGACAATGGAGGGGATACTGGTTTTTGAAATATTTGATGGGGTGGCCGTTGCCAGAAATCTGAAGCTTATCGAGCCGCTTGGCCGTGCGCCACATTTTATGCTGGATGTCGGAATGCATTATCTTGATCTCGATCTGTTGACCCGTGCGTATTCGTTCGGCAACATGAAGGGCCGTATCGATGTTGAGATTAATAACATCGAATTGGTAAACTGGCAGCCGATCCAATTCGATGCGCGGCTTATCAGCAGTCCGGGGCGCTACAGGAAGCGTATCAGTCAGGCGGCTATCCAGAATCTGACTGCTTTGGGAGGAGCTTCGGCGGTTAATACGATTCAGAGAAGTTTTCTGCAGTTTTTCAAAGATTTTGGTTATAGCCAAATTGGCTGGCGTTGTCGGCTACGTGGTAATCATTGTCAGATGGGTGGTATCGAAACTGCCGACTACGCCCAGTATGCGGTTGACCAGACTGAAGATTACATGCTGGTACAGGGAAGTGGCATCCCTGCTATCAATATCACAGGTTATAATCGGTTGGTCGATTGGCATGAGCTGGTTAAACGGCTGAGCAATGCTATCGAGAGCGGAAGTCCTGCGATCCACTGAAATATCAAAATGAAAAATACTTTTAAACCGCTGTTAGTATTGCCAATGGGCCTTGTTTTATCGGCGTGTGTCACCATCAACATTTATTTCCCGGCAGCGGCAGCGGAGAAAGCGGCGGACAGAATCATCGAAGAAGTGTGGCAGATCGAAGATGCAACCCGCGATGAAAATAAATCACAAAAACCGGGAAAACTCATGGAAGGAATCCGCCCATAATGGCTCTGTCTGATCATCTATATTTGGAGGGTGCACACTTATGCATCTGATTCTGCTCCGATCATTATTGTTGCTGTACCTTTTATTCTTGCCGTTTACAGGTTATGCGCAGAATGCCAACATTGAAATCAATACGCCTGCTATTGCAAATCTGAAGCAAAGCATGCAGCAACGTCATGCGCAGTTGCAGCCCTATTACGATAATGGTGCAGTGGGCCTTACACGCGACGGCTCAGTTGCGCTGCGTGACGCAAATTCTGTGCCACTGGCTGCACGGCAGTCGGTTAATGCACTGGTAGCGGCTGAAAATCAGGATCGCAGCGCGTTGTATCATGAAATTGCCCGCGCTAACAATCATCCCGAATGGGAGAGGGATATTCGCAATACGTTCAGCCAGCGCTGGATTTCGCTGGCAAGACCGAGCTGGTGGTATCAGCAGGCTGATGGATCGTGGCGTCAGAAATGAGTATCCGTTCTATATCAACTCTTAAACAGGATCATTGACTGTGTCTACACTGATGAACACCTATTCACGGCTACCGGTTACCTTTGTTAAAGGTGAAGGTGTGTGGCTGTGGGACGATCAAAATATCCGTTATCTGGATGCATTATCTGGTATTGCGGTTTGTGGACTGGGTCACTGTCATCCAGCGCTGACCCGTGCGATATGCGAGCAGGCTGCAACCCTGGTGCATACTTCTAATATCTATCATGTCAAAAATCAGGAATTGCTGGCTGATCGGCTGACCAGTCTGTCCGGTCTCGATAAGGTATTTTTCTGCAATTCTGGTGCGGAAGCCAATGAGGCTGCCATCAAGCTGGCGCGTCTGCATGGACACAATCAGGGAATAGATTTGCCGACGATTATTGTCATGGAACGATCTTTTCACGGTCGTACCATGGCGACCTTGACGGCAACCGGAAACCGTAAAACCCAGGCAGGTTTCGAGCCCTTGCTGACCGGGTTTGTGCGTGCGCCTTACGATGATCTGGCTGCAGTGGAACAAATCGCGGTTAATAACCGGGATGTCGTCGCCATTCTGCTTGAAACCTATCAAGGGGAAGGTGGTGTCAATTTCCCTCAGGCGAGTTACTTGCAGGGTTTGCGCCAGATCTGCGATCAGCGTGGCTGGCTGCTGATGCTCGACGAAGTGCAGTGTGGGCTGGGCAGAACCGGTAAATGGTTTGCCTTTCAGCACAGTGAGATTCTACCGGATGTCATGTCGCTGGCAAAAGGACTGGGCTCCGGAATGCCAATTGGAGCATGCCTTGCCAGAGGCAGGGCAGCGGAAGTTTTCCAGCCAGGCAACCATGCTTCCACCTTTGGTGGTAATCCACTGGCCTGCAAAGCGGCGTTGGCTACACTGGAAGTGATTGAGCAGGAAGAACTGATGACCAATGCCGTGACCATTGGCGAATTTATGCGGGCACAATTTAAGCTGCGTTTGCAGAAATGGCAGGACGTGCTGAAGATCAGAGGGCAGGGGATGATGATGGGAATCGAATTACCGGTTCCTTGTGGTGAGTTGGTGCGTGAAGCGCTGCAAGAGCACTTGCTGATTAATGTGACATCCGAGAAAGTAGTTCGTCTGCTGCCTGCCCTAACTATGCGTCAGGATGAGGCTGAGCAGGTTGTGACCGGGGTATCCGCAATCATAGACCGGTTTTTGACGGTACGTTTATAATGGGAACACCTGGACCGAATGACAGTGAAAAACAGGAGCTCCGGTTCGCACATAGAACTTTGATTTTATGGATGGTTTGTTCTGTGTTGGCTGGTATTGGTAAATTCTTTGTTTAGCCTGTATTCCAACCGTATTCGAGCAAGATTCTTGCAGAAATATGCGGTTTTTTAAGCGTGCTCAATGAAGGTATTCGCTTTTTTGAGTGCCTGATGTACCGCGTCTCATATTCGGTTTTTGTTCATAGTTGCGCAGCTTGGGCTCAACTTCCTTCAAAAATTTTCTAATTACGGGTACTTATTTCTCGGAATCAAATTCCAATCCACGGAATTCCAGTCCCTCAATTTCCTGCAATGACTTTCCTGCAATCCCCTGCAAATCTCCGTACATACCAGTAGTTGCTGCCATCACTCGCTCGATCTGTTCTTCACGCTTGGCCCATTGTTTCATGATAGCTTTGCGTTCCTTGTCGAGATCTTCCTGCATGGTAGAGAATGCTTCGACAATCGCTTCGATGCGTTGACGGAAGCGCGGGCCGGTGAGGTATTGATAAACCATTTCGGTTTTGCTTTGCTGACCTTGAGAGGATTGTCGCGCCAGTGCAATTTCAAGTAATGATTGGCGCAGAATCATGGCAACTGGGAAGGCCGCACGTGGGTGGGTAACCCAGACGCCTTCGATCAATTCAAAGGTTTCTACACCTTTTGGCAGCACTTGGCTCACGATGATGGCAATTTCCGCTTTTGCAGCGCGTTGATCGTCGCGCAGCTTTACTAACCAGGCATCACTCCAGTTTTTAGTGCGCTTGAATTCCCATAGTAATGTGCCACCAACCTGGCCACTCGCGCCAATCACGCGGTGTAGCACATCACCACCGTACTCACCTTTCGGCACTGCCTCGATAGTATCGAATGGAAATTTCAGGCGCAGCAGGTTTTCCAGTTCGAGCTCCTGCACTTCCCCTTGTAGTTGCTGTGAGCCTTGCTCGGCTCGGCGTTTGAGGTCTTCAATCTGCTTTTGCATGGCGGCAATAGTTTGTTCCTTCTCCATCACTCTGAGTTTTTGCTCATCCTCAGCCTCTTTTTTGGCTGTTGAGCGTATTTCGGTCAATTCATTCTGTACCCGCTTGGCAATAGTCAGTTCCAGTTCGCGTTTAGCATCGTCCAGTTCACGCTGTTTTTTGATCAGCTCGGCTTGTGCCTGCTGTGCCTGCAGGAGTTTCTCGTCACGAGTTTTAAGTATTTCTTGTAGTTCAATCAACTCCCGCGCTTTGCTCTCTAATTCAGCAGCACTAGCCAATTTGGCTTTACGTGACTCTTCCATAATCACTCGTGCTCGCTCCATTTTCAATTGCTCGGACACTTGCGATGCCACTTGATCATCGAGCTTACGTTTTTCCTCTGTGAGCTTGCTTTCCTTATCACGTATTGCTTGCTCGCGCTGCTGAATTTCTCCATTCTTTTGAGCCAATTGCTGCTCATATTGTTTACGGGTCGATTCGACCAAAGGTGCCGCCAACGATTCGGTTAGCTTGATTTCAGTTTTACAGTTTGGACAGATAATCGTCGGTTCTGTCATTACAATTTCCCCTGTTAGTGCGGCAATATTTGCCAATTTTGCTGTTACGTGAAAAGCAAATACGGGTGATTGATTCGTGCAAACACCATAGTTGGTAGAATTATTATGAAGAATGGTGCAGTTAACTCGCGTTGTATTTTCTGAGAGCCTGCATCTGGATAATAAATTTTAGTCTTGGCTTTTATTTTCAGGGTTATCTAATATTATTTTTTGAAACAATATGTTATATATTTTTATTAACAGTTCGATCGTATTTCTGGAATTAATAATATGGATAAAATTTTTAACGATTAGATAAGTGTATCGGAATGGGATTTCTGATTATCGTTCTGAAAAGTCGCCATAGAAAATTCATTTTCGCTACGTGCGACAATAGTGGCAACAACGGTGTCACCAGTGACGTTGACTACGGTTCTAAGCATGTCCAGCAAACGATCAATGCCCATGATCAATGCAATACCTTCCAAGGGTAATCCGACCTGTTGAAACACCATCGCGAGCATTACCAGTCCAACGCCAGGAACGCCTGCAGTACCAATTGAAGCGAGAACAGTCATAAGAATAATCATCAGATAACTACTTAATCCCAATTCTATCCCGTACACGTTGGCGACAAATACCGTAGCCACGCCTTGCATGATAGCAGTCCCATCCATGTTAATAGTGGCACCAAGTGGAATGATAAATGAAGCAATAGAGTTATCGATACCGATATGTTTTTCTGCGGTATTGAGTGTGACTGGCAGGGTGGCGTTGGAGCTGGCAGTACTGAAGGCAAATATCTGTAGGCTTCTAATTTTACGCATGAATTGCATTGGATTGAGCCGTCCGAGCAATTTTAGCAATACCATGAGGGTGCCGACTGTATGCAGGATAAGTATCGCTGCCACACTACCAAAATATCCCAACATGGGTAGAATCAATTCGGGACCGTGTGTTGAGAAAGTTTTTGCCATCAGCGCAAATACCCCATAGGGTGCAACATGCATTACCAATTTGACTACCTGCATCATGACATTATTTAGCTGATCAAATAGCGTAACAACGGAACGGGCGCGCTCACCGAGTACTGTTAAACCAGTTGCAAACAGAATGACGAAGAAAATAATCTGCAGCATTTCGCCCTGAGCAAATGCAGCTACCGGGTTGGTTGGTACTATATTGATCAGGGTTGTTGTTAGTGATGGAGGAGGCTGGATGTTAAGCTCGACCGCGCCGGATGTGGCCAGATTAAATCCTTTTCCAGGTTCCAGTATCAGTGAGAGGCTTAGTGCCAGCGTAATAGCAAGGATCGTTGTTAGAATAAAAAGCAGGCAAGCTTTGAGGCCGACACGTCCAAGCTTACGGATGTCACCAACTGCGCAAATACCGCTGATCAGCGAAAAAGTTACTATTGGCACGACCAGTAGCTTAAGAAGGTTGATGAAGATGGTGCCAGCAATATGGAATAAGCCTTCTACCAGATATTTTTGAACCAAATCGAGCTGACTAAAAAAGATATTAATCAGACTACCCGTAATAAATCCGATAATCATCCAGATCAATAATCTGGTTGTGAATTTCATGGCTGATATTGTTGACAACGTGGATAAAAATGATTCTCGCCAGAGAATGCAGGCGAAAAGTTAATCAGCGGGCGCAACTTAAAAACATTATTATTTAAAGCAAATAATCGCCGTGTATTTGGGCGAATAGCCCCTGCTTTATCTGAATGGGGGTGGTAAAAGTAACCTGCTGGCTGCTGGTATCAACGCCAGGTAAAGACTGAGTATTTATGAGCATCTCCAAAAACCTGGATTTCGTCACAACACATGGGTATTCCGAAAAATATTTCCTCGCCTATCCATCCCATGCGGCGCCAACATTTTTTGCTCGTGTTGCGCCTTGTTGTTTAAGACTTTTAAATTTTTGGAGATATCTTTATGATTGTTTCTGAAAGCGATTACCATATTTCTGGTTGAATTTCTCAACCCGACCTGCTGTATCGACAATTTTTTGCTTGCCGGTATAAAAGGGATGACAGGACGAACATACTTCGATGTGTAATGGTTTGTTGAGTGTCGATTTGGTGACAAACGACTCCCCACAGCTACAAGTCACCGTTATTTCATTGTATTCCGGATGAATCCCTGTTTTCATTTGTATTTTCCTTACAAGACGATTTTACTTAATCGCGTATTATCACTTAATAAACGCCCCGCTGCAACACTAGATATCAGAGCAAACAGGGCAGTCGCGCTTAAAAGTATTTGAAAATAGAATGTAATCGAGCAACAGTCGATATAGTCTGACTCCAGGAACGGCATGACTGGAAAAGCTTATAAAGCATTATTGTCGTTACCGCCAGAGGAGAAGCCGATAACCAAGTGACCGAGGAAATACGCTATTTCATTAGCAGCCGGACTCGCAAGGAGCATAGTGCTGCGAATCTGGCTGTTATCCGGCATATCGTCCTGGAGGACTTAGACATTTGACTTGACTTAAACGTTATTTTGCGTAACACTGCGCTTGGCGTTTGGCTTCAAGTATTCTGCAGTTCTGGTTACACCCGTTTGCGGTCTTGAAATTCAAATAGTATTAGGGTATCCGGCCCAGTTTTTAATAGGAAGTAGAAATGGCAACAGGAACAGTAAAATGGTTTAATGATTCAAAGGGTTTTGGTTTTATAACACCGGATGATGGCAGTGAGGATTTGTTTGCACATTTCTCTGCGATCAATATGACTGGTTTCAAGACACTCAAGGAAGGGCAGAAAGTAAGTTTTGAAGTGACTCAAGGGCCAAAAGGTAAGCAAGCGTCTAACATTCAAGCTCCTTGAAACGAAAGTAACTAAGTTGAGTTTGGAGCCCACTTAATCGTGGTCATGGTTAAGTGGGCGAATGCAGAAGTAAGTTAAAGTCTATTTGTGACACTTGCTTATAAAAAGTCTGTAAGCTTTCTTAATTTATTATTAAGATTCGTGTTTCTGGTTATTCGGCAGCGCATCACAGTTTTATGTGTTCTTGGTTTCCAAGTCGTCATTTGTGTGTAGTCTTTTTGGCGAAATAGGGTCAACTTTGTTCCTGTTAGGGTATTGATCCCGTGTGATTGTGGCGGCGTCTATAGCGCATAGTTCTTGACGACAGAGAGACAGGCATCATATTCTCTGATCGTAGCAGTATCAGCTCCTTTATGATTTTACTCAAAGCCTGTCTGGCTGACCGCACTTCATCCATTCAACCTGTTTTATCCATTCCTTGAATTCAGCTATCCTCATAATGCATTTTTTACTGAAGATTAAGCAATTAGTTGCCACAGAGCGTTAAAGTATTTCCATTCTTTGTATCATTGCTGCACCAAATTGTGAGCAGCTGACCTGTTTAGCATCTGGCGTTAGCCTGGCCAGATCGTAAGTCATAACTTTATCTGAAATAGTCTTTTCCATCGATTGAATAATATTATCTGCTGCTTCATGCCAGCCAAGATGTCGCAGCATCATTTCGGCGGATAGAATAATCGATCCCGGGTTTACCATATCTTTCCCTGCGTATTTAGGTGCGGTACCGTGCGTGGCTTCAAAAATAGCAATACTGTCACTTAAATTGGCGCCTGGCGCGATACCAATACCGCCAACCTGCGCAGCCAGGGCATCTGAAATATAATCCCCATTCAGATTCAGCGTAGCAATTACATCGTATTCTTCTGGACGTAACAGAATTTGTTGCAGGAAGGCATCTGCAATAACATCCTTAATGATGATTTCCTGGTTGCCGTGCTTAAGCTTCATCCACGGGCCCCCATCAAGTAGCTGTGCGCCAAATTCTTGTTGTGCAACGGAATAGCCCCAGTTTTTGAAACCACCTTCAGTAAATTTCATTATGTTGCCTTTGTGCACAAGTGTTACTGAGTCACAATTCTGGTCAATTGCATATTGTATGGCTTTTCTGACGAGTCGCTGACTACCTTCCTGAGATACTGGTTTGATTCCGATTGCTGAGGTATCCGGGAAGCGAATTTTTTTGACTCCCATGTTTTTTGTCAAAAAATCTATCACTTGTTGTGCTTCTTTAGTTTGTGCTTCCCATTCAATACCAGCATAAATATCTTCCGAATTTTCTCGGAAAATGGTCATATTGACTTTTTCTGGATGCTTAACCGGACTGGGGACACCTTGAAAATAGCGTATTGGCCGCAGGCAAACATAAAGATCCAATAACTGCCGAAGCGCCACGTTGATTGAGCGGATCCCACCACTGACTGGTGTGGTTAGCGGACCCTTGATCGAGACCACAAATTCCTTTGCTGCGGTTAGAGTCTCATCAGGTAGCCACGTATCCTGGCCGTACAATCGGACTGCCTTCTCACCCGCATAAATTTCCATCCATGAAATCTGGCGTTTGCTGCCATAGGCCTGCTTGACTGCAGCATCAACCACTTTGATCATGACTGGTGTAATATCGATACCGATTCCATCCCCTTCAATAAACGGAATGATCGGATTGTCGGGTACGAGCAGGGATGAATCCTTGTTAACCTGAATTTTGCTGCCCGAGGCTGGAATTATGATTTTTTGATACATGACGAATGTCTCTCCGAAAATAATTAAAATTTAAACTTGATTATCGATCTGTTCCTGGTGCAGATTTTGTGCATTAAACAGAGTTGTCGCTGTCGTAATGTCTAATTGCCCCATGTTTTCTAATGGAGGTAATTGATCTAGGCGCTGTAAATTGAAGTCATCCAGAAAATACTGGGTAGTTGCATACAGTAACGGTCTGCCAGGAACTTCCCGCTGGCCAACTGATTCTATCCATCGTCTCGATTCCAGCGTCTTTATAACTGTGCTTGAGACGGCAACACCGCGAATTGCCTCGATATCTCCTCGTGTGACTGGTTGTAAATAAGTAATTACAGCCAGAGTTTCCATGACGGCACGCGAATAGCGTGGGGGATTTTGTGGATTGAGTCGTTCCAGGAAAATACCCATTTCTGGTTTGGTTTGGAATCGCCAGCCACTTGCCACTTCAATCAATACTAGCCCGCTATCCTGCCATTTTTCAGCCAATAACTTTAGTAAATTGAGCAGATTATGGGCATCTGTTTTACCGTCAAACAGTTTTCTCAATTGTGTGATTGACAAAGGTATCTGACTGGTCAACAAGGCTGTTTCGAGTATTTTGATGGCGTCAACTGGTTGTGTCGGGCTGGGTAGAGCACACATGAATTGTTCCAAAACTTTCTGATTGTGAAATAGTAATTAGCGATTCTCTTGCCAGCTCCAGTAGCGCAAGAAAACTGGCGATCAGTTTACTGACTGTAATTATCCCATCAAATAATTCGGAAAACGGGATGATGTTGTTTATTTGTAATCGCCGCAGGATTTCACTCATGCATGCACGCACGGATATTGCCTCATACTGGATGGCATGGTGACGATTGACTCTGGCTTTTTCAAGCAGACCAATCCAGGCGAGATGTAGTTCATCAAGGGTCGCAACGGGAAGTATTTTTTTATCCCGTAACTCAATCCATACTTGCGCCGGCATGAAATCTCTGCCTGCTACGGGGAGGGACTCCAGGCGTGCTGCGGCAAGTTTGATACGCTCATACTCCAGTAACCGACGCACCAGTTCTGCACGAGGATCAGCTTCCTCGTCCTGGATAGCAGCGGGTTGTGGCAACAATGAACGTGACTTGATATCAATCAGCAATGCTGTCATTAACAGGTATTCTGCCGCGAGTTCAAATTGGTCAGTATGCATGGCATCGATATAGGCAATGTATTGCCGGGTGAGCTCGACCATGGGAATATCCAATATGTTGAAATCATGTTTACGTATCAGATAGAGCAGCAGATCAAGTGGACCCTCGAAATTGTCAAGATAAACTGCCAGCGCTTCTGGCGGGATGTATAAGTCGTGAGGAATCGCCTCTAGCAGTTTCCCATCGATTTTCACACAATAATCGACAGTAGCAGCTTGATTTAATAGATTGGCTTGATGTGATGACAAGAGACTGGTAATGACGATTACAGGTAATTTAATCCCAGCGCTTCTCTAACATCACGCATGGTTTCTTCGGCAAGTTTGTGGGCCTTTTCGCATCCATCGGCAACAATATTGCGCATTAATGCGGGATCTTCCTCGTAGATTCTGGCACGTTCACGAATAGGTGCCTGTTCTGCCAGAACGGAGTCGATGACGGGTTGCTTACATTCAAGACAGCCGATACTGGCAGTAGTGCAGCCTTGCTGAACCCAATCTCGTATTTCAACTGAGGAGTAAAGTGTGTGAAATTGCCAGACAGGGCATTTCAGTGGATTACCAGGATCGCTGCGGCGTACCCTCGCAGGGTCAGTTGGCATGGTACGGATTTTTTTGGTAACGCTATCGGGTTCTTCGCGTAAACCAATGGTGTTGCCGTAGGACTTGGACATTTTCTGTCCATCCAGCCCCGGCATTTTTGCTGTTTGCGTCAGTAAGGTTTGTGGTTCTGGCAGAATTAATCTACTGCTCCCTTCAAGATAGCCAAACAGGCGTTCACGATCACCCGCATTCAGGTTTTGCTGTTCTTCCAGCAAGGATCTGGCTTCAGCCAGAGCATTTTCATCTCCATGCTCTTGATAGCGGGCACGCAGTTCCCGGTAGAGCTTTGATATTTTTGTTCCCAGTTTTTTAATTGCCTGTGCCGCTTTTTCTTCAAAACCAGGTTCTTTGCCAAAAATATGATTAAAGCGGCGACATAGTTCACGCGTAAATTCCAGATGAGGTGCCTGGTCTTCACCAACGGGTACCAGGTTGGCACGGTAGATCAAAATATCAGCACTTTGCAAAAGGGGATAACCGAGAAATCCATATGTACTTAGATCTTTTTCGGTCAGTTTTTCCTGTTGATCCTTATAAGTTGGAACGCGCTCAAGCCAGCTAAGCGGAGTGATCATGGACAGCAGCAAATATAATTCTGCGTGTTGCGGAATTTTGGATTGAATAAATAAAGTGGCCTTGGAGGGATCGACGCCTGCGGCCAGCCAGTCGATGATCATATTCCAGGCGTTCTGCTCGATGATATCGGGTGAGTCGTAGTGCGTTGTTAACGCATGCCAGTCTGCAACAAAAAAAAGACAATCGTACTGCTGTTGAAGTGTCAGCCAGTTCTTTAACACTCCATGATAATGTCCCAGATGCAGGTTTCCTGTCGGGCGCATTCCTGAAAGTACACGATCAGCGAACATTTTTTCTGACCTTTAATCTTGAAAATGTATGAAACAATGGCCTGATAATGAAGATAGTGATCCCGAGAGGTGGTGTGGTAAGCATTTATTTATATATATAAACCAAAAAGAACAACAATCGCCTGTTTTGTCAATGTGATCAATGGCCATAGAATGGCTCCCAGTGTGCCGGTGATTAGTAAGGTCAACAGAATTACC
>Ga0154020_10008447_pt1 | contig 11935 bp, 15 predicted proteins | sample Klosneuvirus_201_FD_109709 | JGI IMG/M metagenome (GOLD analysis project Ga0154020, IMG submission 109709) | Active sludge microbial communities from wastewater, Klosterneuburg, Austria - Klosneuvirus_20160825_MG | ecosystem: Engineered > WWTP > Aerobic digester > Activated sludge | place... | reverse complement strand
GAAACGATGGAGTATCCGGGGCAGATTAAGGTCACCGTCGTCCGTGAAACGCGGGCGACAGAGTACGCGCGCTAGCCCCATGCGCATGCTGTTCCTTGGCGATATCGTTGGGAGCTGTGGCCGCGAAGCGGTGGTGAAAACCGTGCCCGAACTGCGCCGCGAGCTGAGGCTCGATTACGTGATCGCGAACGGGGAGAACTGCACGAATGGACGCGGCCTGAATGCCCGCCATGCGGACGAACTGCTCGACTGCGGGATAGACGTCATCACCGGCGGGAACCACACCTTCCAGCACCGCGAGTTCTATCCGTATCTCGATGCATCGGCGTGTGTGAGCCGGCCGTTGAACTATCCGCCGGGCGCGCCCGGCCACGGGATCATCGAGATCGGCGACCTCGTGGTGGTGAACCTCATCGGCCGCGTCTTCATGGGTGCGGACTACGACGACCCATTCCGGGCGGTTGACGAAGCACTGGCGGGGATGAGCAAGAACCGGTTCATCCTGGTGGACCTTCACGCCGAAGCGACGAGCGAAAAGCAAGCGATGGGCTGGTACCTGGACGGTCGCGTGACGACCGTCGTCGGCACCCACACGCACGTGCCCACGGCGGACCACCGGCTTCTCCCTCACGGGACGGCGTATTGCAGTGACGCGGGCATGTGTGGCGCGCGCGATTCGGTCATTGGCGACGACGTACAGGCCGTGATTTCGCGGTTCGTGACGCAGATGCCGACGCGGCTGCCGCCGGCCGAGGGGGTCGCCGTCCTGAACGGCATCGTGGTCGAGGCGGATAACACGACAAAGCGGGCAATCAGCATCGAACGCTGCGACCGGGTGATTTGCTGATGGCGACGGCCGACTTTCACCTGCACAGCACCGCTTCCGACGGCGTCCACAGCCCGACATGGGTGATGGAGACGGCGGCGAAGCGCGGTATCCGTGCACTTTCGCTCACGGACCACGACACGACGGAGGGGCTGGCCGAGGCGCGCAAAGCCGCAGACCGGCTCGGACTTCGCCTCATTCCCGGGATGGAGATTTCGACCGACGTCGGCAAGGTCGATGCGCACCTGCTCGCATACGGCTTCGATGTGAGGGCGAAGGAGCTCCAGGACTTCATGCAATCGATGCGCGATGGCCGCAAGCAGCGGCTGACGACGACGGTGAAAATCCTGGGCGAGCACGGCATGCCAATCGAGGAATCACGCGTATTGGAAATCGCCGGTGAAGCCTCGGTTGGACGCCCACACGTTGCCCGGGCGCTCGTTGAAAAGGGTTACGTCGCGAGCGTTCAGGAGGCCTTCGACCTGTGGTTGGGAAACGGCAAGCCGGCGGACGTGAACCGCGAGCGGCTCGACCCGGCGGACTCGATCGACCTGGTGCACCGGCACGGCGGAGTTATCTTCATCGCCCACCCGATCTTCATGGGCGATGACTACAGCGTCCCGGTTTCACAGCTCGCGGAATGGGGCGCCGACGGCATCGAGACGTACTACAAGAACTACACGCCAGAGGCTGTTCGCTATCACGAGGAGCTCGCGGAAAAATACTCACTGGTTCGCTCGGGTGGAAGCGATTACCACGGTCTTGGCAACCCGGACGACCGCGACATCGGCGACTTCGAATTCCCGGAGGCGCAAATCCGGACGTTCCTTGAATTCCTCGACGAGCGCTGCTTCGATGCCGGAAAGAAGGCTCACTAGATGCTGGAAGCCGACCAGATCGAGAAGATCATCCCGCACCGTTACCCGATGTTGCTCGTCGATCGCATGCTGGAGATCGAAGCGGGAAAGCGCGGCGTGGGCATCAAGAACGTGACCGCGAACGAGTGGTTCTTCGAGGGGCACTTTCCCGGGAATAAGGTGATGCCCGGCGTGCTGATCGTGGAGGCGATGGCCCAGGTGGCGGCTGTAACGCTCCTGCATGGGATGGAAGCGGGCGGGAAGACGCCGATGTTCGGCGGCATCGAAGATATGCGCTTCCGCAGGCCGGTGGTACCGGGCGACCAGTTGCGGATGGAGTTCACCCTGGAGAAATTGCGCGGGCCAGTGGGCAAGGGGCACGTGAAGGCGACCGTCGATGGGAAGGTGGCCGCGGAAGGCAACATTATGTTCGCGCTCGTCGACATGGCGGCTTCGGTAACCGAATAGCGACGCCCTCGCCATCTCTGCGCCTTTACGGGCAGGGCGTTACCATCGTAAAGAACATATGGGCGCCCCGAACACGACGACTGACTACTACGAGATCCTGCAGGTGCTCACGACTGCGAGCCCCGAAGTCATCGAGGCTGCGTACAACGGGCTGATGAAGAAGCTCGGGGGAGACGCCGATCCAACCGTGCGGGAGGGCCGGCGGTGGGTGGAGGAAGCCTTCTCAGTGCTCGGCAATCCTGCAAAGCGCGCAGCTTACGATGCAGCGCGAGGGCTGAACCAGCCGAAGGCGAAAGAACCCGAGCCGGCTCCCATCCGGCTCGGTGGTGCAACGATCGTGCAGTGCGCACGGGACCCGGAAGTGCAAACGGCACTCCGCTGCAGCCGCTGCGACACGCCGATCTGCCCGAAATGCATGATCCAGACGCCGGTGGGAGCGCGGTGCCGCGATTGTGCACGGATCGCGCGGAGCCCGGTGTACACGCTTTCGAACACCGATACGGCGAAAGCTGCTGGTGCGGCCATCGTTGGCGGCGTGGTGATGGGCCTGATCTGGGGATTCGTGCTGCTGCCGTTCAGCTTTGGCTTTCTCTCAATCTTCGTCGGAGCAGGACTCGGCTGGGCTTTCACGAAGCTGATGGAGGCGGTCACCCGGCGAAAGCGGGGACCGGTTGTGGTCGGACTGGCCATCGCAGGCATTGCTATCGCCTGGGGGATGCAGCCGCTGTTCTTCGTGCCTATCGGCGTGGCGATGTACGGGCTGGTCGCGGCAGGTGTGGCGTGCTATTTCGCCTATCAGAGCCTTCGGTAGGCGCAGGACAACAGGGCCACTCTGTACTCGGCGGTACGACGGAACGCTCGCGAAGCTAGCTGACGATGAAGGACATCGCGACGATGAAGGCGAGGACGGCCACGCTGAATATACTGACCAGGATCAGGTCCTTGTGGACGTAGCTGTAATCCTTGGTGACGTGGTGCTGGCGATGATGCGCCGTCGCGGTGGAGGCTGTGGGGGTTGAACGCGGCGCCTGTGCGGCGGTGTTGAGCGCGTTTCCACCGGTCCCGGCAACGGGCCTCGGAAGCGAGGCAGCAGGGGCGGCGCGGCGGCGGGTACGGCGTGGTTGGGGCGAAGTCATTGGCTCCATGCTACTGCCGGGTGATGGTTTGGTACAGCAAGATGAACCCGCATGTGGTTGGTCGAACGGAGCTCGATGAACCGGGATCAGGCTTCCTTGACCGCGATGTCGATCGTGAATTCACCGAAGCTGACGACGAGCGGGACGATCAGTCGGGTGAGGTTAAGGGTGGCGATGGAGCTGCCTTTACCGAGGAGCAGGACGGGCGGTGACATGTCGCTCGGGTAGCCGTTTTTTTCGAGGGCGATGCCGGCCTGGCCGGTGATCATGTTGGCGAGTTCGGCGATTGCGCTCTGGCCCATCGCATCGAGTTCTGCGATTGGCTCGCCGATCATGCGCGAGGCGAAACCGATCGCCGCTTCCTCGGTCATCGAGTAGATGACGAGGCCGGCGACACCGCCGGTGATAGCGATGAGGGCGCTGACTTCGTTGTTGGTCTGGGGAGAGCGAACACGGTGGAGTTTGCCGCGGCTGACGGGTTCGCCGCACTCCTGCTGGATGACGCGGGCTGCGGCTTCGACGAATGGACCGACAAGTTCGACGCGAGCGCCGTCGGTGGCGCCGGCGGCGGCCTGGGCAGCTTCGGCGACGGTGATTTTTGCGAGCATAGTACCTCCGGCCGGCCTACCCGGCGCTGAGCGTGTTCGGTACGAAATCCCGGGGATCAGCCAACCTGGAGGGTTCGGCCGAGGTCTGAAGCGTAGGCGCCAAAATCATCGATATCACGAGCGGTGATGGTGACGGTGCCGGGCAACATTCCGGAATCGTTATAGCGAAGAGCGATCTCCCAGCGTGCCCACATCTTGAGGAGCGTGGCCTTTTCGACAATTTGGAAACGGGCGCGGCTCATCTGCTGGACGAGTTTGCGGTGAGCGTCCTGGGAAATCATGACGGTAACGCTGGCCATGCCTGCGCGACCGCCATCGACCTTGAAAACAAGGCGATGGAAGCCGGTGTTGCCATTCATGATCTCGGAGGACATGAGGACGGCGCGAATGGGAACCGTGCTACTCATCCTGGGTACCCTCGAAGGTCTTCTCCCAACCATCATCGTCAACCCTCGCCGAAACCTGTAGCGCCATTTTCCGGCCTTTCGTGCCGGGGAAGCCCGCGAACCGTTCACAATTCCCGACGAAAACGTGCAGCGGATCGGCGGCGAGACTATCGAGGACAATGACGTCGCCGGGCGAAAGTGCGGCAATATCGGAGGCATCGACCCTGGCCGAGCCAAGCATGGTGCGGGCGAGGACCGAGACCGGCATGAGCTGGTCGTCGTGGACCCTGGTGTTTGCGTCCGCAGTACGGCCAGGGCGGTTTTCGAAGATGCTCTGGCCGGTGAGCTTCGGCAGGATCTGTTCGAGGATGGTGAGCGGGAAACAGAGCGAGATGCCGCCGGTCTGGTCGGCGAAGCGGACCTCGTACCAGGCCGTAATCACGAACTCGGAGGGTGGAATGGCGTGCATCACCTGGGGGCCGAGGGCGAGTTCAGAGACGTCCGGGGTGAGGTCCACGACACGGAGCCACGGTTCGACGAGCGAGCGGGCGATATCCATACCGATGTGGCGGATGAGCGCGATCTCGATGTCGGTCAGGTCACGATTGAGGACGCGCGCGTTTCGTTTACCTTTTCCGCCCAGGAGCCGGTCGATGATGCCGAACGCGACATCGAGGCCGAAGGCCGTCACGGCATAGCCCTGGAGTGGCGACATATCGATGATGATGACGACGGAGTTCTGACCGATCTGGGTCACGTACTCTTCGTAGATGCCACGTTCGAGGGCGCTGAGGCGAGCTTCGACGGGGGCACGGAGACGGGCGGAGAAATTGGCGGCCATCGAGCCGGCGACGCCCTGCTGGATAATCTGCAATCCGCGGAGTTGCTCCTTCGAAAGCTTCTCGGGATGGCGAAAGTCGTACAGCTTCACACGCCGGCCGGCATCCTTTTGGAGCTGGGCGGGCATGGGGATAACGGAGTCGTCGTCGATCTCCGCGATGTCGGCATTGAGAAGGGCATCGATTTCGCGTTGGCTAAGGACAGCGTTTTCGGAGGCCACGATTAACTCCTGGGTGGGAAGTCTCTCGTCATTACTATCGGCACGATATACAGGGTTTCCCTAGGTCGAGGTGCATCAGGCCCTCTATGTGGGCGGCGGGCGTAAGGGGAGTACCCGGTGGAGATTGAGGGCAGCGCCCGATGGCCGGGGGCGAGCATTCACACGACGCTCGTGGAGAGGCCGGTACCACTTGATATCCGGGGGAGGAATTGTGGCCACGAAAATCGAATCGACCGAATCCGCGGGGCAACCCGCTGCCGAAGAGCACGTCGTGATCTTCCGACTCGCCGACGAGTTCTACGCGCTGGATATCCAGTCTGTGCAGGAAATCGTTCGCATGCAGGCGATCACGTCGATACCAGGTTCAGAACCCTGGGTCGAAGGAATTACCAATCTCCGTGGGCGCGTGGTTCCCGTGGTGGACCTTCGCAAGCGGTGTGCCGTGGAAGCGGGCGAGCACACACCCGAGACGCGCATCGTCGTCGTGGGGAGCACGACCGGGATGGTTGGCCTGATCGTGGACGCCGTTACCGAAGTAATGCGCATCCCGGCCGACCAGGTGGAGGCACCGAGCACGATCGTCGCGGTCCCGGATAATTCCTACCTTCGGGGCATCGCCAAACTTGAGGATCGCCTCGTTTCGCTGATGGACCTCGACGGCGTGCTGCCTTCCAACGCCCAGGGCGAGTTCGAGTTAACCGTGGCCGCCTGATCCGAGCCCTGGCCGGGCCGATTTGGGCGGCCAGGAATCCATGTATAGCCAGAATTCCGGAGGAGCGCCGCCGCATGGCCAAATCCCAGGGCACCCGTTTGCAGTTCGAACTCGACGACGACGACCTCAAGCTATTTTGCGAAGAGGCTGACGAACAGATCGAGCTGCTCGATGTTTCCCTCGTCCAGCTGGAAGGCGACCCCGACCCGGACCTCGTCCAGCAGATTTTCCGGGCGGCGCACACCCTCAAGGGTTCGAGCGCCACGATCGGCCACAAGAAGATGGCAAGCCTCACGCACGCGATGGAAACGGTGCTCGACGCGGTCCGCCAGGGCAAGAAGACCGCTGGCGCCGAAACGGTCGACGCACTCCTCGCGGGCCTCGACGCCTTGCGCGTGCTCGCGAATGAGGTGGTTACGCGCATCGATTCCGGGGTGGAGACCGCCACGCTGGAAGCGGACTTACTCGCAGTGCTCGAAGGCGACGATACCGCAGGGCGGGAAGCGAGCGTCGCAGCCGGCGGTCTGCACTACACGTTGACCGATGCCGCAATCAACGACGCCCTCGAACAGATCACGCAGGGTAGTTCGTGCTACCTGGTCGAAGTCCAGATTGAGGCTGACTGCCAGTTACCTTCGATCCGTTGTTACCAGGTTCTCCAGGAGCTCGATGCTCTCGGGACGACGTTGCAATCGTGGCCCGAACGCGAGGCTGTCGAGGGAGGCGCGAGCGAGTTTACGATCGCGGTCGTCCTTACTTCGCGGCAATCGGACGACGAACTCCAGGCAGCGCTGAACATCGTGTCTGACGTTGCAGGAGTGAACGTGCGAAGCATCCCGCCAGACGAACTCGGGACCTCGTTCGGCGCCGATCCCGAGCCTGCAGAGTCCGCATCTGAGGCCGCACCGCCGCACCTGGTGTTGGTAGACGACAACGACGTGGCAGCTCCGGCAGAGGCCGCCCGGACGCCGAAGAAAGCAACCACCCAGTCGGTCCGGATCGACGTCGAACGGCTGGACGGACTGATGAACCTGGTGGGCGAGCTGGTCATCGATCGGACACGGTTGCAGCAAATTCGCGAACAGCTTTCGGCGGTGCTGAAGAACGCGAACCTGACCGTGCTCGAGGAGAACTTCGAAGAGACAACCGCACACCTGGCACGCGTCACCGATGAACTGCAGGAGCAGATTATGCGAAGCCGCATGCTGCCGGTGAAGTCGGTGCTGACACGCCTGCCGCGGCTCGTTCGCGATGTGGCCACGAAGTGCGGCAAGAAAGTGGACCTGGTCACCGCGGGCGAAGAGACCGAACTGGACCGGTCGGTGATCGAAGAGATCTCGGACCCGTTGGTTCACATCCTGCGCAACGCGGTGGACCACGGCATCGAAACACCGGAGGAACGCCGGGCTGCGGGGAAGCCGGAAACCGGCACTGTTACCGTCACGGCCTGGAACCAGGAAACGTACATCTATCTTTCGGTGAAAGACGATGGCAAAGGCATCGACACCGCCACGTTGCGGCGCAAGGTGGTGGAAAAGGGCCTGATGTCGCGGGAAGCGGCCGAATCGGCGAGCGAAGAGCAGGCAGTCCAGTGGATTTTCCTGGCGGGGCTTTCGACAGCGAAGACAATCTCGGATGTCTCGGGCCGGGGCGTGGGCATGGATATCGTGCGGACCAACATCGAACGGCTGAACGGAAACATTCAGCTGCGATCGACACCGGGCCACGGTTCGGAAGTCATCATCCAACTACCGCTAACGCTTGCGACGACGAAGGCACTGATGGTCGTGGCCAGGGGCACCGTCTACGCCATCCCACTCGTATCGGTCACCGAGGCGCTCGCGGACCACGAAGCCGATATTCACTCGGTGAACGGGACCAAGACGCTACGTCTGCGAAAGCACCTGCTGCCGGTGGTGGACCTCGCGGATGCGCTCGGCGATCAGCGGCCCCGAAGCATCAATACCGGTCGTTTTGTGGTTGCGGCGAAGCATGGCGAGCGGCAGATCGCGTTCACGGTTGATGGGTTGCTTGGCGAACAGGATGTCGTCGTGAAGTCACTCGGCGACCTGGTGGGCAACCGCAAGGGACTGACGGGGGCGACGATCCTCGGCGACGGGAGCCTCGGCCTCATCGTGGACACGGCAAGCATCGTGACCGAACAAGCAATGCTGGCAACGGCCTAACCGTTCCCGCGATATTCAAGGAGCAGGCACATATGCAGGAACAATTGATCACGACTCTCGCACAGGTTGCGAAGGACGGGGCCTTCCGCGCCGGGCGTGGGATCAGCGGACTGATGGGCCAGGAGATCTCGATCCACGTCCCGAACGTGCGGATCGGCACGAAAGCAGACGCGTGTGACGCGGTGGGCGGCGAAGAAGAAGTGGTGCTTGGCGCCTACCTCGCGATCAGTGGCGATATCACCGGCCATGTGATGCTCCTCTTCCCGGTGGCGCGCGCACTCGAATGCGTGGACCTGATGTGCGGCCAGCGGGTGGGGACAACGACCGAACCGGATGAACTGGCCGAGTCAGCCATCGGCGAACTCGGCAACATCGTCGGTTCTGCGTTCATCAATGCGCTCGCCGATCACGTGAACCTGAGCCTCCATCCCTCGCCCCCGACGGTTATCAACGACATGGCCATCGCGCTGGTGGAATCGGTCTACGCCGAAGTCCTTTCGCAGGGGGGTGATGTGGTGATGATGGACGCGATCTTCGAAGACCACAGTGGCAAGACGGCCGGGCTGATCATCGTTGCCCCGGACCCGATTTCGCTCGAACGGTTGCTGAAGGTGGCCGCATGACATCGCCTGTGGCGGACACACGGCGTGTTTCTGTTGGCATCGGACAACTCGCCATTAGCAAGGATCCCGCGGAGGTGCTTGTGGCCTATGGCCTCGGTTCGTGCATCGGCATCAGCTGCTATGACCCGCAGGCAAAGGTCTCGGGGATGGCGCACATCCTGTTGCCCAGTTCGGAAGGCAAGGCGGCCGAAGAGCGGGAACCGGCCCGATTCGCCGACACGGGAATCGACCTGCTGGTCGCGCGCCTTGCCGCGGCTGGCGCTATCCCACGACGGCTGGTGGTGAAGCTGGCTGGCGGCGCGGCCGTGCTGGGGCCTGCCAATGCCGAAAAATTCAAGATCGGCACACGGAATGCCGAAGCAATAACGGAACGGTTGAAGCGACACGGACTCAGACCACAGGCTGTGGACCTCGGGGGCACGAAGGGGCGAACGCTCGAGATGCACCCTGCCACCGGCAAGACCTACGTCCGGACCGCGACTTCACCGGCCAATGAACTGTAAGGAGGCCCGAAATGGCGACAATTCTTGTGGTCGATGATGCCGCGTTCATGCGGATGCGGATGTCGAAGATTCTGGCGGAAGCGGGATACGACGTGATCCAGGCAGAGAACGGCCTGGAGGCGGTCGAAAAGTACAAGTCATCCAGCCCCGATGCGGTGTTAATGGACATCACGATGCCGGAGATGGACGGCCTCAGCGCGTTGAAGGAAATCCGGGCGCACGATCCTGCCGCCCGGGTGGCCATGGTGACCGCTCTCGGCCAGCAGCAGATCGTGCTCGAAGCCGTGAAGAGCGGCGCAAAGGACTTCCTGGTTAAGCCCTGCGACGGCGACCGCGTGCTCGCGGCCGTCAGCAAGCTCTGCGCTTAGGAGTACCGCTGTGGCATACCCGGCCCAATCGCCCGGGCACGGCATTCGCGTGCTCATCGTCGATGATTCGGTGTTCATGCGCCGGGCCGTCGAACGGCTACTGACGGCCCGGCCCGGGATCACTGTGGTCGGGGCCGCAGCCGATGGGCTTGAGGGAGTGAAGCGTGCACTCGAGCTTCGGCCGGACGTTATCACCATGGATGTTGAGATGCCCCGCCTCGATGGGGTTTCGGCGGTGCAGGAGATTATGCAGGCCGTGCCGACGCCAATCGTCATGGTCTCTACCCTCACGCACGAAGGTACGGCCACGGCCATCCGGGCGCTCGAAGCAGGCGCGGTGGATTGCGTCGGCAAGCCGAGCGGCCTGAGCAACGACCTCGCCAACGTGGGCGAAATGCTGCACCAGGCGGTCGTCCGCGCGAGCGTAGCGAAGTTGCAACGGCGGCGGCCCGGACTTCTTACACCACAGCCCCGAGTCGCTCCCCCGCAAGGCCTGAGGCCAACGCTCTCGGGGCGGCTGCCGGCGCACAACCTGCTCGTCATCGGTTCTTCGACCGGTGGGCCGCCAGCCCTGACCGAAGTCGTTCCGCACCTGCCGGGCGACCTCGGCGCTGCCGTGATCGTGATCCAACACATGCCGGCAGGGTTCACCAACGCACTCGCCCGACGGCTCGATTCGCTCTCGCCACTGTCCGTGAGCGAAGCAGTAGAGGGCGAGCCGATCGTGAACGGACATGTCTATGTGGCGCCCGGTAACTTCCACCTATTGACGACGAAAGCGAAACGAATCCACCTGGAACAAGGCCCGCCGTTGCACGGCGTTCGCCCCGCGGTCGACATCACGCTCGACTCGGTGGCCGACGTGTATGGCCGGGCGGCGAACGTTGCCATCCTTACGGGGATGGGCAAAGACGGCGCCGATGGGGCCGCGAAGATCGAGGCGGCCGGGGGCCGCGTATTCGTGCAGGACGAAGCAAGCTGCGTGGTTTATGGCATGCCGCGCGTAGCGATGGAGCGGACGCAGCACGCCACGCAGCTACCTCTCGAACGGATCGCCGGGGCACTTGCCGCGAGCCTTCCCGGGAAGCGGCTTGCGTAAGCTCCCATTCCCCGGGTCTCAACAATCCCGCCCCCCAACACGTCGACACTGAGAAAGGCGCCCAATGAACGAGAACGTGCCCGAAGACCCGCAATGGATGGCCTTTCGCAAGGCGCTGGAGCGTGCCATTGGCGTGCCCCTGGGGCAGTACAAAGAACCGCAGATGAAACGCCGCCTGGCGAGCGTGATGGCGCGCCGGGGCATCGACAACTGGCCCAATTTCGAACGGGCGATCATGGCCGACCGGAAGTTGCTGGAGGATGTCCGCGACACGCTCACGATTAACGTCAGCGAGTTCTGGCGCCAGCCCGAACGATTCGTCGACTTACAGCAGAACTGGCTACCCAGGCTCCTCGCGGAGCGGAAGACACTCAAGATCTGGAGCGCCGGTTGCTCGATCGGGTGCGAGCCGTATTCGCTGGCGATGATCCTGACCGAACTCGATCCCCGGGGCGCACACACCATCCTCGCGACTGATGTCGATATGCCTATCCTGAGCCGGGCACGGTCGGGCCTGGGTTATCTGCCGGCAGAAGTGCGGTCGGTGCCGCAGGAGATCGCAAAGAAGTATCTCGCGGAAGAACCGGGCGGCACATTCAAAGTGAGCGAAGACCTCAAGCGGCGGATTACCTTCCGTCGCCAGGACCTGCTGTCCGACCCGTATCCGAGGGATCTCGATCTTATCCTCTGCCGGAACGTGGTGATTTACTTCACCGATGTCGCGAAGGCGCATATCTACGATGGTTTCGCGAAGGCACTGCGGCCAGGGGGGCTGCTCTTCATCGGCGGTAGCGAGATGATCATGCGGTCTGGTGACCTGGGGTTTAAGACGGCGGGGACGAGCCTGTATCAACGTGCTGCGTGAGCGGAGGGGTGGGCGACGGGGGGCGCGGGGCTTCACGGCCTTCGGCGCCCTTTGGGCTGGAAGGGATTAGGGCCGGTCGCTTACGCTCTCGGTTCCTCAGGCGCAGGCGATGGGTAGTGGTGTGGGCGGTCCGTTTCGTGTCGGTCAGCAGCCCACCCCGTCATGGCTGCCGGGGTACTGACCGGGGGTTACGAGCCTGTATCAACGCGCTGCGTTGAGTGAGGGGTGGGCGACGGGG
>Ga0154020_10008445_pt1 | contig 11937 bp, 10 predicted proteins | sample Klosneuvirus_201_FD_109709 | JGI IMG/M metagenome (GOLD analysis project Ga0154020, IMG submission 109709) | Active sludge microbial communities from wastewater, Klosterneuburg, Austria - Klosneuvirus_20160825_MG | ecosystem: Engineered > WWTP > Aerobic digester > Activated sludge | place... | reverse complement strand
GGCGATCGTGAGCACCAACGGGCTAGTGGCCTTCGCGCCGACCAACGCGCAGGCCTACCAGAACACCACGATCCCGAACACGGCGACCCCCAACGCCTTCATCGCGCTGTGGTGGGACGATCTCAACATCTCTTCGATGGCCACGCCGGTCCCCACGGTGACCAGCACCATGACGGGCACCGCGCCCAACCGGATCCGCCGCATCGCCTACAACAACGTGCCCCACTTCAGCTTCGTCACCGGAGACGCTCGGCTCAACATGGAGCTTCGGATCCACGAGACCACCGGCGTGATCGACGTCGTCTACGGGACGCTGCTCAACGGCGCGTCCACGGCGACGCCCTTCGACGCGACCACCGGCTGGGAGAGCCCCTCGGGGACTCGCGGCGCCGACGCGCTGGGCTGCGGCGACGTATGTGACCTGGCCAACTGGCCCACCAACACCAGGGTGACCTACACTCCCTGATCTCGATGCTCAGAGCCGTCAGCGCTGGCCTTGGCATCCCTGCTGGGATGGCGAGCAAGCGTCTGGCAAGGTCACGGCTTGTGGCCCATGCGAATGGTCTGCCCCAACTCTTTGCTCAGGCGGGAGTTCCTCAGGCTCGCCGAGCGGCGTTGACCTCGTCGACAAAGGCCTCCACTTTCTCGCAGGTGAGCTGCCCTCTATTGGGGTCTGTGCCCATCATATCCAGCAGGACACGGGCCGAGGGCTCCGCGATCACGGAGGCTAAGGGCCTCATTAATGGATTGGCCGCCAACATGGACTGTATGTAGTCCGTCAGCTGCTTTCGGCCCGCCGCGCCTTGGGAGGTGCCAGCGATCGTCCCGAGCCGGCTGCAAGCCGCAGCTTTGTTGAGACTTCGGTCACTGGCCAAGAGGTCCTGCGGTACGAGGTTCAAGGTACCCTTGACCAGGGTGTCCCAGGTGATGCGGCCCTTCCGAACGTCACCGAGCGCTGCCATGACCGCGCGTGCGGCCGTCGCCCGAACGATGGGGCCCGTGAACCCCTCTCCAATACCAATTTGCTTGAAACGACTCTCGATATCGCCGCTCGAGATTCCACCGCCAGGATCGCTGGCGACGGCTTCGTAGTACGTGCGAAGTGGGACCGACGTCTTGATCATCGGAAGATGTATCGGGAGCAACGGACGTAGGATGCGCGCATTTGGGATTGCGCATTTCGCCGACCCGCCAGCAATCCGCAAGCTGCGGAAGCCCCTTCTGCCCATATATTGCGACAATGCGCGCCCATCTGACCCCAAGCATCCTGGCCACGCGGGACAGAACCGGGGGCCGGATCCATTTGAATCCGGCGGTTGTCTCTGCGTCTGGGGGCAGCGCCCCTGCCTTGCCCACAGCCGCCGAGCTCAACCCCCTCTTCGGTAGCCCCTCGGGGCCAAAGATGGCGGTGTCAAACAACCCAGAGATTCTTTGGGGAGAGGGCGTCCTCTACACCAACGCCGCACGAAATCCTGGCCTGCGCGCTGCTCCGACTGAGCTCGCGGAAGTAATGCTCTACTTCCACCATATCAATCAGCGGCTGCCCCTCGGACTGGAGGCTCCCGGGAGCGTCCTTGGCGACGTGTTCCTTCCGGTCAATGTCTCCGTGCTACTCACCAACCCAACGAAGCTGCCGATCCAGGTCGACGTTTCGGGCGCCGCGTTTGCCCAAAACGATGTCGACGGACTCGCGCTGGGAAAGAGCCCCGATTTCTTGGTGACGAAGGCCTGGGCTAGCGGGAACCTTCGTTCGCTAGCGCTACGCATCGATCCCGGTAAGTCGGCCCTCGTCACGACGCTTGCGGTAAGCGGAAACCGCGAAGTGGATGGGCTCTTCAAGATTAAGGGTAGCGGCAACTTCAATATCTATGTCGTCGCCCATGCAAAGCCAGGCATCGATGAGGCCGTCAAACAAATGAAGACGGATGCGCGCGGTGACATCCGCTCCCCTGGGCCAGGCAAATTTGGACGAACCGCCGGCGTGTACTCCAACAGCACGTGGAGCGGACGAGCAGACCTCAGCATCGCGGCCGTCGGCAAACGCTACAGCTTCGCGGTGAACAGCGCGCCCAACCAAGGCTCGCCGCCCTTTGCGGGCGTTGCGGTGCTGGGGGACAGCGCTCAAGCTGCGGTTGGGATGTACGGGGCTGTCTACGACCTGGACCTGTGCCTCACCAATGAGTCTCCCGCAGAGCGCAAAGTTCGAGTGTCGTTTGCCAGCATCGGCGCAGGGAATCCTTCCCGGTTCTGGGACGGTATCGGTCTCGTGGATGGACAACCAGCGACAATTCAGCACACGCCTCAGAAACGCTCCACGGTGCTCAAGACGCTCACGCTCTCACCACAGTCCGATATGCCCTTCAGGTTTAAGGCGCAGGTGCCGGGCCTGGCCTCGATCCCCCAGGCCTTCTCGATCGAGACCATCGCCTGACGAGGAGCTCGGCCGCTTGCGGGTAGCACCGAATGAGCAACGCGCGCTGGCCTTCGCGTTCACGGAGCGCCAGCAAAACCTCTTTCCGGCCAGAGCTATGGGCTCCTGCAGCACGTCAAGCGCTTGTCCCGCGGCGAGCGCTGGAAGGCTCAAGCTATAGTTACAACGCGCGCGCAGAGCAGGAGTTCGAGGATGAGGGGGCGAACTCTCACTATCGGTGGTGAGGACGAGGGATCGGGGTCGGCCGCGCCCTACTTTTGGGAGAGGACGGGCACGAACTGGGGCAATGACCCGCCGATCTCCGGGGCCCTGCGCGCCTGGCCCAAGAAGGTCGAGTAGGAGCCGTCCGGTCCGATGTCCTGGCGTGTGCCCACCGTCTGACCATTTCGGAAGTAGTTGTTCCGCGGGTAAGTGTCCCGGGACTTTCGATCGTAGCCAGCGATATCGATGCTACCCTTGTCCTTTTGAAATCGGTAGGCTTCATCGCCAGTTCCGATGGTCTGTTTTCCGACCGTCCTCACCTCCGCGTTCTCGACGCCCTGCTGAGCGATCTGGCCGAGCGCATCGAGCGAGCGATTCGGTAGGTTAATCGAGGCTGGCTCCAGGGGCTCCATGTCGATGCGAACCGGGAGCTCGGCCTGATCCAGCGGCGCTCCCAGCAGAAGCACACCGGCGACGAGTCCGGCAGCCGTGATCGCCGCAGCGGCGGCTCCGCCGTTGACCATTGGACCCTGCGCAGCCTGATCTTCTTGCGCGAATCGCTGGACGTAAGCCGGAAGCTGCCGGTTCTGTCGGAGCTCGTAGGTCGCGCGGTCGAGGTGAACGAAGCGCTTGCCGGCGTGGGCCTTCAGTTCGGTCCCCTGTCCCCCCAACGAAGTGGGTCGCAGAAAATCCGGGATGTCCCGGGTAGTGGGTAACCTGCGGTTCTCGATAGGCATCGTCATCTCCTCGTGCTCGTGTTGGCCGTAATGGCGAGTGGAGCAGATGTATCGGGAGACGTCGTCCAGTGTATGCTTACAACTCCCTAACAGGACGCTCGGGCCACTTGCCACACCACCTGTCCTTGAGCACGCGACGGTCGCCAGGGGGGCCCGAGACTGCCCACCAGATCGTGAACACCTCCGCGCTCCACGCTCGGGCTGAGGGAAGCGATCGTCGGGCACGCCGCGCGGCCGGCAACGCTCACGCCGACCGGCGCCTCGCGGGCTCGCTCGATGCCTCACCTTGAGTCGGCGCTATGAAAACGCTGAAGACGGGGGGCTGGAGCGCCGCTTCCGAGGGGGTGAGTCGGCGACTTATACTGTCCGCTGGTTTGGTGTTGGCCGCGGGTTGCCTCTACGACCCCAACCAACGCTGCAGCGACCACGAGATCTTCAGCGAGGCTTCAGGGCTCTGCCACTGCGCGGAGGGCTTCGTTCCGGCATCAGCAGGCACCGGTTGCGTGGCTTGCGGCGAGCACGAAGTCGCCGCCGGGCTGAGCTGCTCCTGCGTTTCGGGCTTTGCGCGAACCTCATCCGGAAGTTGCGGGGCGCTTCCGGCAGGTCAAGGTGCTTCGTGCGACGAGAGTATGCCGTGCTCCCCAACCACCGAGCACACCTACTGTCACCTAAACGGTAGCAGCACCGGTTACTGCACGACAGCGGGATGCACCTCGAGCGAACAGTGTCAGGGAGGGTACGCGTGCGAGCTTCGCGCGACTCAGCCCTTCTGCGCGCGCCCCCCGACAGGTCAAGGCAAGCACTGCGCGACTTCCGGCGATTGCGCCGGCGGTGAAGCGACCTACTGCGAGACCTTCTCCTCATTCCAGTGTTTCGTCGAGGACTGCGTGCTTCAACCTGACTCCTGCTTCTCAGGCTTCGGATGCTGTGATCTGTCTGCTCTGGGAGTCCCCAAGCGGCTGTGTCTCAAGGAAGGAATGTGTCCGACGCGATGAACGCAAGAGTCTCACATCTGGTCGGGGTCTCGGCCGCTTTAGGCCTCCTGGGTCTGCGCCCAGCAGTGCGGATACTCTGAGTGCGACTGTGGCGGCGACATCGAGCGCAGCCACCACGGCGCCCGACGCCTCAGCAGGCTTGCTTGACGGCGCGCTGTCCGACGTCGGCGGCGAGCTGCTTCCCTCGGGAATGGAGCTCCAACTCTATGGCTTCGCGGACGTTGGGTATCGGCAGTTCGTGCTCGATGCGCGCAGCCCTTGGAGGGCTTTCTTGCCCGACAATGGCTCATTTGTCGTAGGCAACCTGAATCTGTATCTGTCATCCAGCTTCGACGCCTGGCGATCGCTCCTCGAGGTTCGTTTCCTCTACCTGCCGAACGGAAGCTTCAGCTGGGACAACATCGGGGCGGCGTATCCAGAGACCAACACGGCAGACCCCGCGGAGAACTTTCGGCAGCTACAATGGGGTGGAATCGAGATCGAGCGGGCCTGGCTGAGCTACGAGCTTCATCCCCTCCTGACGATCCGCGCCGGTCAATGGCTGACGCCTTACGGGATATGGAACGTCGATCACGGTTCTCCCACGATCATCGCAGTCACTCGGCCGCACACGGTCGGCGAAGCGCTGTTTCCCGAGCGCCAAGTGGGCATCGAGCTGTCAGGCGCGCTCAGCTCCGGCGCCCACCGCTTCGGGTACCATGCCACGCTCTCTAACGGCCGCGGTCCGTTTGCCTACTACTTCGATCTCGATGACAACAAGGCCGTCGGTGGGCGGGTCTTCTGGGAGAGTTCAGTCCTCGGCCAACTCACGGTCGGTGCCTCGGTCTATTTCGGAAGATCGACCAGCGCGAAGCTCCAGCTGGTCCCCGATGCGGACCGCGTGATTCGACGAGATGCCCTTATCACCTCGCAGTACGACGAACTCTCGCTGGCCGGAGATCTGAGGTGGATCTGGGGGGATCTGACGGTTCAGGGAGAGATTATCACGAATCAGCGCAAGTACACGCCAGCTGGGCGACCCCGCTTGGCTAGGCTGCCCGGTTTCGTGCCAGACGAGACGCCCTGGGGAGCCTATGCTCTGGTGGCCTATCGCCTCCCTCTCTTTGGGCTCATGCCCTATTTCTCCGCCGAGTATTACAACTACTGGACGGACTCTCTAATGTTGCGCTCCTTGACCGGCTATATTGCCGGAATCAACTGGAGACCTCATCCTCGGGTGACCCTCAAAGTCGAGTATCAAGTCTACAGCTTCCAAAGTTCGGAATCCCCATTTACACAGCACGACATCGGCAGCTTCAACACGCAGGCCGCGTGGGCGTTTTAGGAGTGAATGTGGCTATCCAGGGTGTCACCAGACTGCTCCTCGCGCTCGGGGTGTCTGTGCCGGCGGGTGCGCCTGCCTCGGCCGCCGAGCCGAACGCTCGCTACGTCATCATCGTAGCACCGTCGACTCGAACGGACGGTCTTCAGCTCGATGACCTTCGACGGCTGTTCCTGGGCCTGCGCGTCGATGTCGATGGGCAGCGTCTCGTGCCGCTCAACTTTCCCGTTGGCTCGAGCGACCGAGTGGCCTTCGACCGGAAGCTGCTGGACATGTCGCCCGACAGCGTCGGCCGGTACTGGGTCGACCGAAAGATCCGTGGTGAAGGCGAGCCCCCGAGGACGGTAACGAGCGCAAGGGTCATGAAGCAGCTCGTCGCGGCGGTGCCAGGATTGGTCGGCTACATCCGGGTCGACCAGCTCGATCCCAGCGTCCGGGTGATCGTCGATCAGAGTGGCGTTGCAGTGCTGGAGCGGCCATGACTGCGCGGTGGCGACTCCTCCGGTTCTGCCTGGGGCTTATCGGGGCGCTCGCCTGCATGCTGGCGGCGTTCGTGGTGTTCGTTCACCTCGCGGTCGTTCCGCAGTTTGAGGACTGGCTGCGCCGAGACACGAGCCGGACAGCCGAGATGCTGGCCCGTGAGCTGGATGTCGCTGTCGCGACCCATGACGAGGAGGCTCTGAGGAGGATCGTTGAGCAGGAGGCCACTCGCCATGACTTCAAGGCCGCGCTGGTGGTCGACGCGTCGGGAGGCATTCTGGGACGCTACGGGGAGGCCAGCCAGGTAGGCTTCAACGCCGTGTTGGCGGAGGGCGAGGGCGTGCTCGTTCGTGGGGACGGCAGCATCGGGGTGTGGCGACCAATCGAGCTCGAGGGCGTGCACTTGGGCGCGGTGGTGTTATTGCTGAGCCCGGAGCGCATCTCGACAATCCAGCGCTGGACGCTGGTTATCGGCGGAAACACGATCCTCCTCCTGCTTCTATCGGTGATCTTCTCAGCCCGCTTCTCCACCACTTTCGTCGCGCCGATCGAGGCGATGATGATTTTTGCAGGGCGGCTCGTGGAGGGAGATCTGAGCGCGCGCTTGAGAACATCTTCGGGCGTGCTGGAGGTGGCGGCGCTCATCGAGCACCTCAACAAGATGGCCTCGGTGTTGGAACAACGCGACCTGAAGCTCGCACAGCGGCAGGCTGAGCTCGAGCGTTCGCTGGAGGCGCTGCGCTTGGCTCAAGAGAGTCTGGTGAGCGCCCGAGAGGCCGCCCTCGACGCCTCGCGTGCCAAGTCGCAGTTCCTGGCCAACATGAGCCACGAGATCCGAACTCCGCTCAACGGTGTCATTGGGCTACTGGGATTGATCTTGGATGAGGAGTTGAAGCCCGAGATCCGCGAGACAGTGGACACGGCCTTGCAGTCCGCCGTCCACCTCCTGGCCATCATCAACGACATCCTCGATCTCTCGAAGATCGAGGCCGGGAAGCTGACCATCGAGCGCGCATCGTTTGCGTTGGCACCGTCGCTCCGGGACGCCTTGAAGCCCTTCGAGCTAAAAGCCCGGGCTCAGGGCCTCAACTTCACTCTGGAGATCAGCCCCGAACTCCCAGACTGGATCGCGGGAGACTCGGTTCGTTTCCGCCAGATCATCGTAAACCTTGTCGGCAACGCTCTGAAGTTCACCGCGAGCGGTGCGGTCTCCATCCGCGCCTACCTACGCCGCGAGGAGGGCGCGGCCATGTTGGCCGTGTCGGTGACCGACACAGGTATCGGCGTCGCGCCGGACAAGGTGAGGCAAATCTTCGACGCATTCACGCAGGCGGACGAGTCGATGACTCGCCGTTTCGGTGGCACTGGCCTCGGTCTGACCATCTGCAGACAGCTGGTAGAGCTCATGGGCGGTCGCCTTTGGGTAGAGAGCCAGCAGGGCGCAGGAAGCACGTTCTCTTTCGAGCTGCCGTTGCTCCGCGCGGAGCCGGACCAGACCAGCGAGCGTATCGCCCCGAGCGGCGCGGTCGGGCCAATCCGAAAGCTCCGGGTCCTGGTGGCGGAGGACAACAAGGTGAACCAGCGGGTGGTGCAGGGGCTGCTGGAGCGCATGGGGCATGACTCGGTCGTTGTTGCAGATGGTGTCGACGCAGTGTCTGCCGTCGCAAGTGAGCGATTCGATGTGGTCTTGATGGATGTCCAGATGCCGACCATGGACGGATTGGCTGCCGCTCGTGAGATTCGACGGGTCGAGGCCAGCAGTCTTGGGCCTCGGACTCCCATCGTCGCGCTCACGGCCCACGCGATGGACGGGGACGCTCAACGGTGCCTGGACGCCGGGATGGATGCCTACCTCACCAAGCCAATCGTTCGAAAGATTCTGAAGGAGACGCTGGACCGCTGGGCCCCGGCAAATGGGTGAGGGCCTGCCAAATGCCGCTCCGAGGCGTAGTCTCAAGTTCCTCGGCACAGCTCCGAATAGACTGTGGCGGCGCGAAGAACCTGCACCGCGCATCGGAGCATCGAAGCACATGGAACCAAGAGTGGTCGCGCCCGGCGCCAAGGAGCCTCTGGGCACTGAACCCCGTAGTTGGCTACCCAGAGCGGGTAGCGGGACCAAAAGCCCCACGAAGTATAGACGATCGGTCGCACCCCCGTCGCTGCCTCGACGCGCTCGAGCCACCGGCGCACGCCATTGACGATCGTCGCGGACGACGCCCCTTCCCCAACCTCCACATCAATCACCGGCGGTAGGTCTCCGGCGGCCAGGGTCCCCATGGTCTCAAGCAAGACGTCGGCCTGCTCGATGGGATCCTGGCTCGGTCGGTAGAACTGGTAGGCTCCCCGCTTGACCCCCGCCGCGCGGGAGCGCGCCTAGTTCTGGTCGAAGGTGTTGTCGATTCTCATCGCCCGTAGCTCGCGCGGATGAACGCGAACTCCACCCCGCTGGCGCGGACACGGGACCAGTCGATGTTGCCCTGGAACTCAGAGACGTCAATGCCGCGGAGGTGCTTCCGATGCCGCAGATCCGAAGCGCGTCGGTCGAGTCTTCGATCGTCATACCGCCCGCATGTCCGATGTGTACAGCAGGTTACCAGGGACAAGGGGGCAGTTGAGTGTTCGAGGGTGCTGGGTGGTCCTGCATTTGGAGTCGTCTCAACCCCGCGCAATTCCGTTGGCTCGCCGCCGAGATGTGCCATAGTTCGCCGCTTGAAGCGGAGGCGAATCATGGTCACTGTCATCGCAGCGGCGGTGCTCCTGGCACTGGCAGGGTGGATTGGCGCTGGCTTCGTCATCAAGCGGGGAGTTCGGGAACCACCGTTTGAGGTCCTCTCGAAGGATGGAGGTTTCGAGATCCGTCGCTACCCGGTCAGCATCGTGGCGGCCACGGTCGTGGAGGGTCCGAGGGAGCTCGCGCTGAACGAGGCCTTTCGGCGGCTCGCGGGCTATATCTTCGGCGGCAATCAAGCCCGGGCAAAGATCGCGATGACAGCCCCCGTGGCCGCGCAGCGCTCGGAAAAAATCGCCATGACCGCCCCGGTCGGCGCGACGCCCGTGGGCGAAGGTCGGTACCGCGTGACGTTCTCAATGCCGACCGAGTATCGCCTCGACACCTTGCCGACCCCCAATGATGCGAGGGTGACCCTTGAAGAAGTCCCCGCGCGTGAGGTGGCGGTGCTGAAGTTCGCCGGCCGGGCCAATGAAGCGGCCGTCGAAGCGCATACCCGCGAGCTCGTCTCCTGGACGCAAGCGCAGGGCCGCACCAGTACCCACGCACCAACGCTGGCGCAGTACGACCCGCCGTTCGTCTTCCCTTGGCTTCGACGCAACGAGATCTTGTTGCCGTTCTGAGCTAGAGCGCCGAACCGCTAATCGGACCGTAGCGAGGGCGAAGAGGCCTAAATTCATGGGCCAAACGAGACGCGAGCACCGGAGGCGTACTCGGTGTACTCCGAGGAGCGGAGCGGCAGGTTTGGCCCAGGAAGGACGGAATCTTCGGCCGCAGCCGGTCTGACTAGCGGTTCGGCGCTCTAGGCGGCCGGATTTGAGAAGGAAGGGTCGGATCAGTAGGCGACGTGGACGTGATCGCGATGGCCTCCGATAGCGCCGATTTCGCGTCCGCGCTTGATGCCTCCGAGCGGATCGTAGAACAGCTCAGTCGGGTTCGTCGCCTTCATCTCGCGATAGAACTGAGCCATCGCCTTGGGGGAGCCGGAGACGTCCACGGCCCGGCCCTGGTAGTGGTATGAGTGCGCGGCGTGCCTGCCGCCGGTGGTTGAGGTGATCTTGAGCCCGAGCTCCTTTGCCCGCGCCATCGCTCGGTGCAGCTTCCCCCCGCTGGTACCGCTGGAGTTGATCGAAGCGGCTGCGGGCGAGCTAATCGCGTCCGCCGAACCCCGCGACGGCGGGCGCTGTTGCTGCTGGAGCTGATGGACAGGGATCGTGCCGGTCGGCCGCGTCCCAAGACTAGGAGCGCGATTGGGGGTCCCGTCGCCTTGGAATCGCCGGAGCGCCTGCGACGCGAGCTCGGGGTCGAAGACCTTCCCTGAGTCCTGCCCGCCGACGACGAGGGTCAGGAGATTCTGAAGCGCCTGCGCAGTTTCCGCATCGAGCTTGCCGGTCGCCGCAACGCCCAAGGCGGACTGTAGGTTCTTCAATGGACTCGAGAGGGCTGGATCCTGCCCATTGTCGGCCCCACCGGCGAGGGCCCTTAGCACTTCCTCAAGATCCTTCGACAGGGTGTTCGGGCTCAGCGCTGGCCTGAGGCCGAGGCCGTTCTGCAGCAACAGAGATGATCCAGTAGGCGCAGAAATCATGGATCGATCTTCGGCGTGCCCGCGGCCCCGACTCTTGCGACTCCATTGCAAATTGCTGCGCTTTCGGTACCGATGTCGGCTCACCACGCATAGCTGATGCAGAACGCCCGTTTGCTGGCACCGCCGGGTAGCCATCCCAGATCGGCACCACCCGTGAGCGATCCATCTCGACCCCACGCGAGGCTCGGACCTCGAGGCTGCGAAGTGACTCACCGGCACTAGCAGCAAGCTGCTAGGGGCGAGCCCGAAACGCCGCCATCTGGCTCGGGCAAACGTGCACCAGCTCGAGCCAGTCGAGCTCCGCCAAGGCCTGCGAGGCTTTGCCCGTCGAGTAGATCTTGAGTGGACGTCCCTCGGTGTCCCGCCGGACCTTGGCCATCACCTGGTCCATCAACTCCCCGCGCACCGGATAGTAGAGGTAAAGCGCGGTCGCCTCGGAATAGTTCTGGGCTTCGGCGGCGCCCAAAATCGACTCGGCCCGGTGGAGGCCGAAGTCCTGGGCCCGCGCCGCCGCGACCCGCTGAAACGCGGGCTCGATCTCGACGCCTCGGATCCGTGCCGGGCTCAAGAACGCGAGCAGCAGTACGACCAACCCAAGCCCCGAGCCGATGTCATAGAGCACGTCTTCGGCGCTGAGATCCGGGACGATCTCAAAGACGCTGTGCACGCTGGTCGCGACGTAGTCCACCATGAGCGCGGACTTGCCTTTCTCTCGCGCGGGCAGCCGGTGGACGTCGAATAGCCGCGTCGTGAACGGGTCCCAGGAATACGGCGGGAGCGCGCGGAGATCGGCGGCGTATTCGGCCGGGCCATACTCCCCGCGTCGCAGCCGCTCCCAGCGAGGACCAAACTCAGCGGCGTCCACGGCCTCCACCAGCGCGGCGAGCGCGGTAAGGCGCTGCTCGATCTCGGGCACAGCCCCCGCCAGCGCCGCGGTCTGACGCAGCCGCACCAGCGCCGCCTCGCGCTGCCCGAGCGTAGGGGCCGCGCGGAGCTGCTGCTCCACGCGGTCGAGCGCTTCGTGGGCCTCCGTCAGCCAGGGCGCGCGCACCGCTCAAGCCTCGGCGATCTTCAGCTTGTTCTTGGCCATCTTGGCCAGCTTGGTTCGGCCGCCCTCCTTGACCACATGCTCCAGCAGCTCTTGGCCCAGCGACTGCCCCTCCTCGATGAAGTGAAAGCCCACAAAATACAGGTCCTCGAGCTCGAGGCTCTTGTCCTTCCTCATGGCGGCGGCGACGTCGAAGTCCTGGTCGAGGAGCTGGGCGATCGTCTTGAGCGACTTGTCTCGGTCCCGGGCCCGCAGATCTTTGGCCGAGCGGGACAGCTCGAGCGAGGCGAGCAGATAGGTGTCCTCCGGGCTGGCGGCCGCGTTCTTGGTCAGCACCGAGAGGAGCGGGATGATCTTGTCCTGCTTCTTGGCCTTCTTGAACTTGGCGATCAGCTCGTGCAGCGCCGC
>Ga0154020_10008444_pt1 | contig 11938 bp, 7 predicted proteins | sample Klosneuvirus_201_FD_109709 | JGI IMG/M metagenome (GOLD analysis project Ga0154020, IMG submission 109709) | Active sludge microbial communities from wastewater, Klosterneuburg, Austria - Klosneuvirus_20160825_MG | ecosystem: Engineered > WWTP > Aerobic digester > Activated sludge | place... | reverse complement strand
CTCGAAGCCGCGCTCTCCAACGCCTCCGAGGCGCGCAAGGTGGTCTTCGAGCTGTTCCAGGACCTCGATGGCTTCTCGCTCGACGACTACAAACCCTTCGCCAACGTGAGACCGGGGCTCGAGCGCGTGCTGGAGTTCCTGCGAGCATCCATCACCGCCGATGGCCGCCGCGTCGATGAGCAGGATGACGGCACCTACGTCGTGAAAGACGCCGAGCAGAAGGTGGTCTGCCGCTTCACGCTCGACCGCGATGCGGCCCGCGCGCGGGCCGACCTCGACCTGCTCGGCCTCGATCATCCGCTCGTGCAGGAGGCCATCAAACGGTGGCAGGTCGTATCGCCTGAGAGCATCGGCGTGGCTGTGTCGGGCTCCGAAGGCCCAGGTGTGCTGACGTGGTGGTTGGTCGAGACGCGCGGACCCTCTGGCGAGCATCGCGCCACGGTGATGCCGCTGGCCGTGAGCGACGACGGCAAGCGCAACGCCCGCCTCGAACGCCTTGGCGCGGTCCTATTCAAGCGCCCAGGGCAGGTCAGCGCGAATACGGCCCTAGCCCGCAAGGCACTCCTCCACGAGAAGGTCGAGCCCATGCTCGAGCGCGAGCTGCAGCATCGTGAGATCGTTCCCGAGGGCGGTAGCTACGCTGCGACGCTAATCGGCTGGATCGAACTCGGTGGTCGTGGCTAGCTGTGATCTTGCTCCGCTTGAGCAGGCACATGCGCGGGAGGCTACGGTCGAGTTGCCTCAACCGCGCGCCGTACGCGTTCCACAATTCTCGCACCACGACGCTGGAAGCCAAGTTCTGCGACCATCTCCTCGATGCACTCCTCATCGGTCCGGAGGCGGCCATCGGAGCGGATCCAAAGAGCGAGCTGGATCAGCTCTGCGTCGGCATACTCGGCGATCGACTGGCGCTTGTAGATCAGTGGTCGGCGACCGCGAAGCGCGAGTGGCGCGGTTGAGTCAGTAGTTGGACCGCGCTGCGTCTCCGCGCTCGAACGTGTGGCATCAGCAGTTGATCGATCAGAATAGGCGACAGCTTCCTGATACGCCCGGACCACGCGGTTGATCTCGCTGTCGCGGTGATTGAACCAATCCGTCGACCAGATACGGCAGAACCGCCAACCTAGTGCCTCAAGATGCTGCTGCCGAAGTCGGTCGCGTTCACGCGCTGTGTACCCCGAGTGGTAGCTTGCACCGTCACACTCGATTGCAAGGACGAAACGGCTCGGCTGTGTGGGGTGGCAGGCTACCAGGTCAAGACGGTATGCCGATGCACCCCACTGCGGCAACACATTAATACCCCTCAGCTTCAAGGCCTGCTCGATATCCGCTTCAAAGGGGTTGGGCGCCACGGCGGTGACTCCGCGGTCGGAGATGATCGTTCCGCCGCTCGACGCGTATTCGATATATCGACGCAGGAGATCCGCCCCGGGCGCGTGGAAGCGGCTTGGATCCATGTCGTGGTGGGAGAACGAGGTGACAAGTGTCATACGTCGTCGGGCACGTGTGATAGCGACATTCAGACGTCGCTCGCCACCTTGTTGATTGAGCGGCCCCAACCTGTTGAGAAGAACATTGGCACGGTCCTTCACCAATCCGATGGATAGGACAATGGCGTCGCGCTCGTCTCCTTGCACACGCTCCAAGTTTTTTACGAAGAACCGCTCGGCACGCTCGCGATTGAAAAAGCCGTCGAGCTCCGGACGGTCACGCCGGGCCCGTTTAATCGCTGCCTCCACCCGGTTGGCGTGGCCAATGCCCAGCGCAATGACTCCGAGCGTCTCACCTGGTCTGATCGTCGCATGTTCGAGAACCAAGGCTACGACTCGTCGTACTTCCGCCGATCCACTGTCCGGATCGACGCCCTGAGGCTCGGCATCAGCTACCAGAACGTGCCGAATGCACTGCTCACCGCCGGTGTCAGGGAACGTGATGAGGTGGCGGTAGATATGTGCGTTCGAGAACGCAATGAGTGCCTCGGCCTTGCTCCGGTAGTGCCAAAGCAGCATGGACGACCGAACCGAAGAAGCTGACATGAGGTCCAGCAAGCTCTCGAAACCTTCCGCATCGTTCGGAGCATATACGCTCTCTTCATCGTCGTCGTTGCCTCCATCCGCGAAGAATGTCGTCGGAGGTAGCTGATGCCGGTCTCCTGCCACCACGACTTGCGAACCTCGTAGGATGGCGGGTATCGCGTCTTCCGGAAGCACTTGGCTTGCCTCGTCGAACACGACGAGATCGAACCAGCGTGATTGGGCGCCGAACAGGTGACTCACCGACAGCGGGCTTCCCATCCAGCACGGGCACAGCTTTGTTAGAACCTGCGGCGCGCTGGCCAATAGCGTCCGCATCGACATCCGGGGGCGGGTCCTATTCACTTCCTGGCGCACGATCTTGTCCTGCTCGGGATGCCTATTCATGGCTTCTACCGCAAGCACTGCGTGAGCACGTCGAACTCGGCGGGCAGCCAGGTGTATGCATTCGCGATCAAGGCGCTGGAACTCTGCTACAAATTCGCCATGGATCGCTCCTGCGAACCCAGCTACGTCGGAGTCTTCCGTCCGAACGTGGTCGAGGAGGGACGCTACGACACAGCATTCGACAAACCCGCCCCACCCAGAGGCCGGCAGAGGTGCGGCGCGGATCTCGCCTAGCAGCGGCCCAAGGCCGTGCTCCGAGAGGCGGCGCTCGATACGTCGGAACGACGGAATTTGAATGGCCGAGTCCGCGTGTTCCGCGAGCGCACGACATCGCTCGCGCAGTTCGGCGAAAGAGGCCGACGACAGAGGCCCATGGGGAAAGCAGGCATCGAGCCGTGTGAGGTGGGCACGGACAGACTCCAGGTGCAGGCGAACTTCGTCGATCTCTGTTCGGGCAGGGATGGGTGTTCCGCCAGGACCATGCGCACGCCATCGTTCAAGGGCTTCGCTCGCCTTGCGCGCATCCGTGAGGGCATCAAAGGCAGCAAGCTCGCCGGTTCTTGCTGCTCCTCGCATATCGCGAAGCGCGCTTCGATATCGCGCTCGGAGGATCCGGGCTGCGGCGCGCCAGAAGGCGCCGCGACCTGCTGGCGCTAGGTCGCAAGCGAGAGCTGCGAGGTCCATATCGAACAGCACCGGCTGATGGCGTTTCAGCAGTCGAGCGATCTCGGTCTGCAGATCAATCGCTCCCTCCAACTCGACGATCGTGGAGGGGCGTCTCCGTCCCGTCTCCGCACACAGCCGATCGATGCTTCGTTCCAGCTCGGGTAGTTCCGTCCAGGCGAGGGCGCGTGCTGCATCCACGCATTCCTGGACGGCCTGCCCGGAGTCAAGCACCGCGGAGGACCATGGTGATCGATCCGTTCGATGAATCAGTGCCTCGAACGCGCCTGCATCTCTGACGAGATCGCGGATCGCGGTCAGCGTGGCGGGGTCTAACTTATCGATCTGTGGGCCGCGAAGTCTCGCCTTCGGCTGAGGACCATCTCGCAGGGCGACGAGCGAGGCCTGCAATTCGAAGACAGATCGTTGTGATGGAGGGCGGGGGGAGTGCAATCGGCGTAGGTGCTCTACTAACCTGCGGCGACGGTCAACGTAAGTCGAATGCGTCGGCTCCGTTGAAACCGGAGTTGAGTCGCGAACTACATCCAGGTGCACGCGCAGGCGCTCCATGACCTTCTTGCGGGACACATCTGCGCCGTGGACATCGAGCGCCAGGTGCTCCAGTCCGACCTCACAAAGGCGCTTCTGAACAGCCTCCAGCGCGGCACGTTTCTCCGCCACGAAAAGGACGCTCTTGCCTTGTGCGGCACAGGTGGCAATGAGGTTGGCGATCGTCTGGCTCTTCCCGGTGCCTGGAGGGCCTTGAACGACGAGGTGTTCGCCCCGCTGGGCACACACCACGGCTTGCATCTGACTAGAGTCAGCGTCGAGTACTAGGAACTCTTCGTCCGGCGCACTCGCATCGAAGTCCCGCACGTCCGGAGCCGTAGAACTTGGGCGGATCTCTGCTCGCGCCCCATCGTCACCGGCCAACGCCGAGATGACGTCGTGAGCGACAAGAAGCTCCGCGTGCTCCTGAAGATCTCGGACCATCGCTAGCTTTTGGAAAGCGAAGTTGCCGAGCACTGCTCGTTCGGACACGCGGAAGCCCGTGACTCTCTGCGCGGCGCCTAGGAGGCGGGAAAATGCAGCGACTAGATTGACGACTTCTTCGTCGGACTGTTCTGGTAATAGGTCCACCGCGGCTACGTTGCAGCCAAGCTCCCTATTCAAGACATGGAGCAGGACGAGGTTGACCTGTGGGTCGCCAGCCCTTCGAATGGAGACCCGGCTTCGGTCGCGACCTGCGTGCTCAATCACTATTGGAATCAGGAAGACGGGCGCTTCGGGATCGCGGCCTCCATCACTGCTTGTCCACGAGGCCATGCCGACAGCAACAAACAGCGTCTCAAGACCGCGTTCTTCTCGGTTCGTGCGGGCGCGATCTTCGATCTCACCGACGATCGACGCAGCACGAGTCTCCTCCACTGGACCGCGGACCTGAGTCAACGGAACGGACCGGCCCGCAAGCAGGTCGTCGCGAGCAATACCGAGTGCTAGGTCGAGCGTTCCTACCTTCAGCGACCTGAAGTAGAGGAGGTTATTGCGCCGCGACAGATCGATTAGGCGCGAAATCCAACCAGCGCGAGCTCGCTCGACGAGCGCGCGGCGCTTGGGATCAGGCGCGTCAGGCATGGGAAGCTGCTATCCGAAGACGAAGGCGCTTCGTAGGACCGCTCGCGCCGAAGGGTACGTTGAGGCAGTACATCATGTAAGGTTGAGAGGGTACCTCGACGCAGCACAAGAGGCGATCTGAACCATCCGCCGCTGGTCCCGATGAGATCTCGGTCGACAGGACCGGGAGTCCCTCAGGATTGGGACGGCCGCATGGTCGGCGATGCGAGCCTCGGGGGTGCTCTCCTTCTCGACCAGGGCGTGTGTGGCGGGCGACGCCGCAGTAGGTCTTGGGCGTCGACCAAGGAACACGTCGGGCCGACTCTTGGGGAGGCGTCGAAGCGGAACGCGCTCGATCACCTGTCCGGCAACGACGCGAGCCCAGTGGCCGCGGCCGGGAAGCGGGATAGCGAGTCGCCGGCAGACCTTGGCGATAGCGACGTCGGAGACGCCGTACCGCTTCGACACGGTGAGCAGGGGCTCCTTCCAGACCTCGTCGTACAGGGTGTGGCGGCGGTAGAGGATGGGCTCGCGGGACATGGGGAGCACGAGTCCGGCGTCTGGCGGCGCGCTGGGGCTGCGCGCGGGCGTCGAACGTCAACCCCCTCGCTCGATCCACGGGCCTCGTGCTAGGGGGCAGGAACCGACTCCCCCCAACGGAACCACCCCGCGCTACGATGCCCCCAGGACCCCACCGAGAGGCGCCGTGATCATGCGAGCGACGCGGCGCCCGGGATGCGAAGTGGGGGGCCTCAATTCGGCCCGCGGCTGCGATCTGTTCTGCATACGAGGATGCGCAAGAGCCCCGGTCCAGCATCGGCACTTGGGACAGGGCATTGTCAACCGGTGACGTTGAATGTGAAGGGTGAGGTCATGATAGCATGGTCCGGTACATGGACGTCCAGCAAATGCCACTGCGGCCGGGGCAATGTGCTAAGCAGGACAGACCAGCATTTCGTGCCAATCGTTAGGGTGTGGAGGGAGCGTGATGGTAGAGCAGAAGCACAAAACGTTTATCGTTGACTGCCACGAGTGCAGGGCAAAAGTCGCTGCTATTGAGTCGGGCCGCGCCGAAACCGGTGGGGTGGAAGAGGACCTTGGTGAGCCCTACGGCGAAAGGGTGCTAGTGGGAAAGTGCCCAGTCTGCAAGTCTTTGCTTGTTGGCCAGGCTATTCAGGTAGGGTTCGAGAATATCAACTCTGCCGAAGACCGATGGACCGATGTTGTGCGAGTGTTTCCAGATCCTCCCAGGGGATTTTCGAGCAGTCGCATACCAAATGCGGTCACGCTTTCGCTTCTGGATGCCGACCGCGCGCTTCAAGCCAGTGCGAATATCGCAGCGTGCGTGATGTTTGGGCGCGCACTTGAGGCCGTCTGTCGCGACGCGCTGAAGGAGGCGAATGAGGATGAGGGGGAAGTTGTGGACCGCGCTTCAGCTAAACCGAAAAAACGACTGTTGCTTGGAGAAGGAATCAAGCAACTCCTCGCAAGGAAGATTATCGACGATCGGTTGTATCAGTGGGGGCTGGAGCTAAAAGAGTTCCGCAACCTAGCAGCGCACCCAGATGATTCTCCAATCGCACGCGAGGACGCAGAAGACCTACAATCATTCGTGCACGCAATTGTCGAATACGTGTATGACCTTGCAGATCGGTATGCGGAATTTCAATCGCGGGCAGCAAAGCGCAAGAAGGGGGGCCGGCGCTAGGCAGCGTCCTGTGTCCGCACTATGACCACACGCCAAGCGTCCAGAGTGTGATAAAGCGATCCTCGCTCCGCGACGTAGCCACGAGTGCCAAAACGTGGAGAACAGCAACAAAGCAAAGGTCGCTCTCGGGATGCAATGCAACACAAACCGTCGCCCCGCCACAGGTACGCACACCGTATGGCTAGGGATGGCGAGAGTCGAGAGCGTTGCACACGCGACAGGATCCACGCCAAGATGCAACTGCACAATCACCACAGAGCGGTCGCATCATCCTCATGCTGAGTACCTGACGGGCGCTCACCGCTGTTCTTCGAGACCCATCCGGATGCAAAGAAACGCTCGGGTGTCCAGATTGGACCCACGTGTCACGCTGTGCTGTGGTTGCAAGCGCCAAGAACTCGCCTGGCCCAGAAGTGACGGCCGAAGGAAGATAGAGCCCCTATCGGAGCCGAGTAGTGGATTGTCCGCGCATCAGCTTGTTAGGTGGGAGATGCAGCATGGGTAGGAGAACCTGAGTTGTGTCACGACACGCTTGCAAGCGCTTCGCGTGCGCGCGCCGCCCAACGCCCCAACCCAGTGCCAGTCCGCATCCAGAGCCCGCTTGGTGGGCGGTGAGTGCGTATGCATGCCAAGCTTCCCGGAGTGGCGAGTGATTGCACTGTAGTAGATCCGAGGGCTTCGGGCGCGGGCTTCGGGGTGCTTCACCAGGGGCGCTGCGGCAGCGGAGCCGCATGACGTGGTTCAGGCATGGAGCGCCCCGGTGAGTATGCAGGCGGGGTTCGGAGGGAGCCCATCTTCCGCTCAACCCGGCCTCGCACCAGGGGACAGGAATCGACTCCCCTCAACGGAATCTGCCCGCGCTAGGATGCCCCAAGGACCCCACCGAGAGGCGCCGTGATCATGCGAGCGACGCGGCGCCCGGGAAGCTCGGTGGGGTCTCACTCTCGGGAGCGGTGGCCGCAAGGCTTCCGCTCTCGGTTTGACCCACCCCGCACCCTCGCGAGCGACCACCCTGATCGTCGTTCGCGGCGCGATGTATCCTGCGCCTCCGTCGCTGGCATCCCCTTCTCTCGCCACCGCGCTCCTGCCATGGACTCCCCGCCATGAAGGTCCCTCCGCCCACACCTCGCATCGACACCGAGGACGCACTCAAGGCCATCGCGCGAGGCGAGACCGCCGCGGAGTACGCCAGGAACAACGGCCACTCCGAAGGCGCCGTGCGGAGGCTGCTTCGTCGCGACGGTATCGACCTCCGCCCCAAGGCGAGGAAGCTCAATGCGCGCGAGACCACGCTCGCGAGCCTGTGGCGGAGCATCCTCGGCCGCTGCACCTCCACCGAGCATCCCCTCTACGAGCGCTTCGGTGCCCGCGGGGTCAAGCTCTGCGCCGAGTGGCGCTCGCTCGATGCGTTCCTCGCCTGGGCGAAGACGAGTGGCTACCGCCCCGGCGCCTGCATCGACCTGCGCGACCGCAAGCGCGGCTACCGCCCCTCGAACTGCGTCTGGGCCTCGCGCAGCGAAGTGATCCGCAGCGGCCTGCGCGCGAGCCCAACGGCCACGAAGCTCGTCACCGCGTTCGGCGAGTCGAAGTCGGTCCACGCATGGTCGAAGGACCCGCGGTGCAGCGTGTCGGGGGAGACCCTCCGCACACGTCTGAACGAGGGCCTGCCCCCGGAGACAGCCATCACCAAGAAGCCAGCGAGGCCGGGCGGCCGGCGCTCGGCGTCTCCGATGTGGAACCAGGTCCTCCAGCACTACGTGGTGGAAGGCCGCAGCGTGGTGGAGACTGCGAAGCTCATCGGCACCGACTACCACACCGTGCTGCGGGGCCTTCAGAAGCGCGGATGGTTTCGGCCGCGGCCGACGCCCGTCGACAAGTTGAAGCACGGGAAGGCGCTCCAGAAGTCCTGGCAAGCGATGCGCGAGCGTTGCACCTCGAAGAAGCACCCCGACTTCCACAACATCGGCGCGCGCGGGATCCGTGTCGCGGAAGCCTGGGACAGCTTCGGGGCGTTCCACGCGTGGGCGCTCGCGGCGGGCTACCGTCCGGGCCTCGTGCTCATGCGGAGCAGTCCGGATGCCAACTACGGACCTGAAGCGTGCCGCTGGATGACGCGGAAGGAGCAGCTGCGCTACAGGCGCCCGCCCAAGATCTCGCACAAACCGCGCTGGACGATCCGCGCGTTCGGCGAAACAAAGGGCCCGCAGGCATGGACGCGGGACCCTCGGTGCACGGTCTCGATGGCTGGTCTCGTCGACCGGCTGAAGCGCGGGATGCCGCCCGAGGAGGCCATCACGTTCCCAAACCCTCTGGAAGGCGGCGTCGCCCCGGGACGCGACATCACAGCGTTCGGAATGACGCAGACGGTTGCTGCATGGGCGAGGGACCAGCGAGCGCGTGTGAGCGTGACGACAATAGGCGTCCGGTTACGGCGGGGGATGTCGCCGGAGGATGCGATCACGAGGAAGCCGTTCAAGGCGTGAACCCTCGCGCACCCCCTCCGACCTGAGGCGGCCCAGCCGCCCGATTTGCCGGCCAGCCTGGTGCCGGTCAAGACGGGCGGATGCCGTGCCGCCTTCGCCCCGAGGAAATCGTGACGATTCGAGTCCTGTCCGAGAAGCACATGCCCGCCCGAGCCAGTGCGCGCCAGCTCGGCGTGGTCGAGAGCACGGTGCGCTACCACCTGCAGCATGCCCGCGAGGGTGCGGTGGACGGCCGCGCCGGGAAGCCGCGAGTTGCGTCGGAGCTATCCACGGCGATCGAGGCGTGGTGCTCCGAGCACGCCCGTGACGATCGGCCGATCAACGCCCACGACCTGCACGACTGGCTCGTTAAGGCGCATGGGTACCGACGCTCGTACAAGTCGGAGCGCGGACGTTTGCGTCCGCTCCCGCTCCTGCCAGAGCCCTTCGACGTGATCGTGGTCCGGTCAGCCCCGCCTGCTCCTCACTCGACTTCGAACTCAGAGCCAACCCTACCTACCCGGTGCGTAAGGATCCGATTCTCGACTGGATGGCTGGGCCGGTTGCTTGGGCTGAAGGGGCAGTGGGATCGACCCAAGGCGGTTCCGGCCCAGGGCCAAACGATCCCCCGGACGCGCACATGCAGGATCGTTCGTGCGGGGACGGGCGGATCTGACAGTGGTGGCCCATGCGCAGGGCCCACCTGCTTGGATGTCCTATTCCAACCGCTGCTGATGAATGTGAAGATCTCGCCGAAGGACCGTGCGTCGAATGAACATGAATCGGGTCGGGCTGGACCGCAGCGACGCGCAAGGCATCATGCTGGAGCGGAGCTTCGATCCACCTCTGCCCCGCTGGTGCCAGCGCGGTGGGGGGACGCGTTTCCGTCAAACCCAAGAGGAGCACAATGTCAGTTCAGACGATTTCCCGCGTTTGCAGCTTGTGTAGCGAGTGTGGTCGCGCCGTCGTTCTGGCGTGGCTCATTGGCGTCGTCCTGACGGGGCACGTAATGGCGCAGTTGGTTCCACCGCCCACAGCGGTCAAGCTCACCGCCAACGGCGCCCAACCCGGAGACAACTTTGGCTCGAGCGTGGCCTACTCACACGGCCGCATCGCCGTCGGAGCACCGGGAAGGGACCACGCTAGCGGCTCCGACGCGGGCGCGGTGTACTGCTTCACACTGAACGGCTCTACCTGGGTGCAAGAGCCGCCGCTCTACACGACGAGCGTGAGCGCTGGTGCCGAGTTCGGGCGCGCGATCGCCATGTCAGAAGACCTGCTCGTCGTGGGTGCGTGGCACGACCTGCGCGGTGGAGGCCCTGCTGCGGGAACCGCCTGGGTCTACGCGCGTGGCACAAACTCGTGGGGATCCCCGGTGCGATTGCCCAGTAGTAGCCACATGGGCGACGAATTCGGCGCAAGTGTGGCTGTTCACGGCAACTGGATCGCTGTGGGTGCGCCGTCGAGCCCATACGGAAGTGTGCACCTGTTTGAACGCCACTTGGGTACTTGGCGATTCGTCGAAAAGCTGGTGTCGTTCGCGCCCACAGGCCCGGGGGAACGCTTCGGCTGGAGCGTCGCATTCAGCGGCGTGGATTCTGGGGACGTGCTCGCGGTGGGCGCTCCGAGCCGCTGGGGAGCCGGGGGGGTGGCGGATGTCGGAGCGGTCTATTTGTTCGCCAAGGACCCGGGGGCCTGGAGGCCTGCGCGTTTCCTTCTTGGACAGCAGCACATCATCGGGGGAGCGCTTTATGGAGCTAGATTTGGCCGGGCCCTGGGAGCGGCGCGGCATTCCGTCCTCGTCTCATCCGACCGGGGTGTGAGCTTCTTCACGGATGTGTTAGCGGGCACATGGCGGCTGAGCGGACGAGAGTCCTTAGGCGGAGTAGACTCTCCCGCGCTGCCGAGCACCGATGTAGCGATGGCCCCACGCGCGGCACTGCGCGGCTGGCGCCGCGCCAACGCAGACCGTGGGTGGGTCGAGCAATTCGATCGAACGGATCCTGGTCGTTTCGTTCATCGTGGGCTCCTTTACGCCAGTGATGCGGCAGTGGGTGATCAGTTCGGGAGCGCTGTTGCGCTCGATGGTAACTCGTTCGTAGTCGGCGCGCCAACCGACGACCATGCCGGTGGCGTCAACGCGGGATCCGTCTATGCCTTTCGCGGAGCTACCCCCCAGGAGGCGTGGATCACGCTGCACCCCGGGGGAGTTGGATCCCCGCCTGCGCGGTCGAACCATGCTCTGGCAGCCGACCTCTTCCGGAGGCGCGTGGTCCTGTTCGGCGGAGCCGCTGATCAGTCAGGAAGCCTGAACTTCTTCAACGACACGTGGGAATGGAACGGAGTCCATTGGATCCTCCGCTCCCCGGCGCACCGACCGCCCGCGCGCGCCCAGCATGCCATGGCCTTCGATCCCGCACGGCGACGTACGGTGCTGTTCGGTGGCAAGACGACTGGCCTAATCTACGACGACATGTGGGAATGGGATGGGAACGACTGGCTGCAAATCTCCAACTCGGCATCGATCTCCCCTCCGCCAGCTCTGTTTGCACACGGGTTGGCGTTCGACGAATACCGACGACGGCTCGTACTGCACGGCGGTGCGACCTACGGCAGCACCTTGAACTCGCCAGTCGACACGTGGGAGTGGCAGTCGACGGGAACCGGAACGGGGCTTTGGACGAGGAACACCAACAGTCCGGGTGCCGGGCCGGGCATCCGGATCGAAGTTCAACTCGCGTACGATGCTGCTCGCAGGCAGACGCTGCTGCATGCGGGGCGGAATGCAGTCGGCCAGATGCTCGGGGAGACGTGGCGCTGGAACGGTTCAGCGTGGTTGCGTTTGGATAGCAGCGGTCCCTTCGGCAACTACCCGCTCGGGTCCGGAGGTCCCGCTCTCGGGTTCGACCGTGTGACCGGCGATGTCGTGCTGAGCATGCCTGCGGCACCGCTCACGTGGCGCTGGAATGGTGCGGCTTGGAACTCAGCCGCAGCGGACAATGGACTCCGGCGATACAGTCCCATGGCGTGGGATCCGAGTCGGGGTCTGCTCCTGCGCTTCGGCGGAATCG
>Ga0154020_10008443_pt1 | contig 11938 bp, 10 predicted proteins | sample Klosneuvirus_201_FD_109709 | JGI IMG/M metagenome (GOLD analysis project Ga0154020, IMG submission 109709) | Active sludge microbial communities from wastewater, Klosterneuburg, Austria - Klosneuvirus_20160825_MG | ecosystem: Engineered > WWTP > Aerobic digester > Activated sludge | place... | reverse complement strand
TGTAGGAAGAGCCGCCCTGCCCACCAGCCCCCGCGGCGTGCCAGGCAAACGCCTCCTTCGGGCTCGCGTCCGTGTCGCGGAAGGTGGCGACGGGTCTCCACCGCTCGTCGTGCATGACGTAGAACCGCTCGCTGGATTCGAGCGTGCTGTCCGCGTCGGCGTCGTCCTGCCACATGAGCCGCATGTTCAGCCCATTGTACCGGTAGACGGCGACGTCGGTTTCGTCCATGAGTTGGGAGTATCGGCCTCTTGGCAAGGCAAGAGTTCAGTTCCACGCCATGTCTGCCTCGGCGGCCGCTACTCGGTCTGGTTCGGCACCGGCACCGAAACGCCGCGGCCGAGCGATGGCACACGGCCGTGTCAGGAGCGGCACGGGGGTGTGTCAAGACGGGCAGAGGAGGGAGGGGTAAGCGTGGCTAGCCCTGTGACCGGGCCTGTTCGAGGAGCGCATCCGGGATCGACTGATCGGCGTCGCGAAAGGCATAGACGCAGGCCAGCCTCAGGGAACTGAGCTCTTGGTAGGCAAGGGCCCGGGCGGTCGTCGCGGGATCGGGCTGGTAGCCGGCAAGGAATGACTCGGCGGCGGCGAGGGCGAGCGAGTCTGATGCACGCCCCTGAAGGCGGCGGAGCAGGATGTGAGCGAGGAAGTTGCCCAGATCGACAGCAGGGTCGCCCCGCGAGAGCGTGTCGAAATCGATCATGCCGACGCGGCCACCGGTGCCCACCATCACCTGCTTCTCGTGGAAGTCTCGGTGGATGAGCGAAAGTTGGGCGGGGGGAGCCATGAGGCTGAGGCGTTGTGCGGCGCCTTGGGCAAGGTGCGCGACCCGCGCGGCGAGGGAAGAGTCGAAGGCTGCGGTGCGGGTCGTCCAGCGATGCAACTCTGCGATGGCGGCATCGGCGTCGTACGCGGGAAGGTCGGAGGGGATGGAGAGGCCATGAAGGGCGCGGAGAGCTCTGCCCGCGGCCAGAGCGGCCGGCGCGTATTCGGCTGTGCCGATCAGGGTGTGGAGGCCAACGCCGGGGAGCGCAGACCACACGAGGACGCCCCCCGCCGGGGTGCATTCCGAGTGAATCAGGCGGGCGGTATCGAAGGCGGTGGAACGCAGGAGCGGGACGAGGGCCGCGGCGGCGGCGAGGGGCTTGCAGGACTTGGCGGGGACGATCTTGGCGTACGAATCCTGGCCGGCGTGGGGGAGGCGGAGCACGGCGCGGCGGGTGGGTCGGTGGACGAGGAGGGTGGCGCCGGGCCGGGAGGCCCACTCGGCGAGAACGGGCATGCGGTTGTCTGCGCCGCCAGCGTGGAGGATGAGGAGCCCGCCCGCCCATGCCGCGGACCCGACAGTGGCGTTTGGGCAGAGGCGGAGGAGGGCTTCGAGGGTGTCGTGGGCGGCGGGGGCGTCCGACAACCATTGCCCGGCGACGAGCTGGGCGTCGGGCGCGAGGAACTCGGCGATCATGTGCGAGGCGGAACGCGGCCACGCGCGGCGGAGGGTGAGCGTGCCGCCGGGCGGGCGGGCCTTGCCCTGCCACCGGAAGTCCGCCGCGGCGACGGAGGCGAGTGATCTGGCGGCGGTGTCAACGGTCATGGATCGACTCCCGTGCGAGGCTGATGATGGCGTGGAGTTGGGAGAGCCAGTCGCGGGAGCGACGGCGGAAGGGATCGGTTGCGGAGCGGAGGAGGGCAAGCGAGGTGAACGCGGGGAGCCACGGGCGGGCGTCGTGGCGCGAGGCGGCGCGACAGGCGTCCTCGAAGGCCGAGGCCCGGGCGCGAGTTTCGATCGGGCTGGTCCCGGTGGCAACGCCGGTGGCGAGGCACTTGCCGGTGAAGTTGCCGAGATCGAGGGCGGGGCAGCCGATCGCGGCGTTGTCAAAGTCGATGATGGTCGCGGCGGCCGGTGTGGAGAGGAACTGGTCCGGGGAGCAGTCGCCGTGGATGGGGCAGGCGGTCCCGTCGGAAGGGAGACGGGCCGCGATCCGGACAAGCAACGCGTTGATGTCATCGGCCAGTGCGGGGGCAAGGCCGACCACCGCGGAGGCAGACGCGCGAGCGAGATCAATGACCCGCTCGCTGCTCATGTGGGTCGCAAATGCGGCGCCGCTGGCGTGAACACGCGCGAGGGCCTCGCCTGCCCGGGCGAAGTCACCGGCCGCCAGGGGCTCGGCCTCAAGCCAGTCCCAGGCGAGCAGGCGATGGCGTTCCGACTGTCCCACGAGGGGACGGGCGAGACCGGCGGCGTGAGCGGCACGCGCGCTCGCAAGGGCTTGGGCGTAGTCAGGCTCGGCATATGCCTTCAGGAGGATGCTGCGGTCGCCCACGCTCCAGCGCTGAGAGAGACGCCGCTCCGGCTTGTATCGCAGGATGTCCCGTGGCGACGCGAGGTCGTGCGCGTCCGCGACCACCTTTCGTATGGTCCGCACGCGGGACGCCGGGGTGTGCAGGCGGGCGAGTGTGGGGAGGGCTGGGTCGAAGGGAAACGCGAGGGCGCTGAGGTGCAGCGTGGGGTCCGCGAACGCGGACCCGAGGGGCCACGCCGCGGCCTTGGCCTGAGCCTTTGACGTTTTTTCCGGGTGGTCGGATCGGTGGCACGTGGCGGTGAGGAATGAAGGCGCCGACGAGCCATTGACGGCGTAGAGCACCACGCAGCTCGTGCGTGGCTTGTAGCGAGCGTACAGGGGAATCAGGCCGGACGCATCGCCCAGCCAGCCGCGGGACGTGAGCCACTGACCGAACGCCGCGGGGTCGAACAGGACTGCCAGACCCGGGAGGTCGGGCTCGCGCGCGGCGAGGACACGGTCATCCGGGGAGAGCATGGAGCGGCTCCGTGTCGCGGGCGGACGACTGGGCGCGTGCAAGATCGGCGTACCGCCCGCCCGCACACAGGAGGGCGGCGTGGGTGCCGTGCTCGATGACGGTGCCGTCGTCGAGGAGCAGGACATGGTCGGAGCTGCGCACGTCGGAGAGGTCGTGGGCGACGAGGATGGTGATGCGGTCGCGGGCGATGGCTTCGAGGGCCGCGCGGACTCGGGAGGCGGCGTGGTGGTCCAGGCCCGCGGTCGGCTCGTCCAGCAGCAGGACGGAGGCCTCGCGGACGGCGGCGCGCGCGATGGCGATGCGCTGGCGTTGTCCGCCCGAGAGGGATTCTCCACGCTCCGCGACCTGCGTGTCGTATCCCTGCGGGAGGGCCATGATGAACTCGTGGGCGCCGGCGAGACGGGCCGCACGGACGATCTGGTCGTCGGTGGCGTCCGGGGCGGCGCAGGCGATGTTCTCACGGATGGTGGCGCTCAGGAGCACGCTCTCCTGGAGGACGACGGCGATGCGCGAGCGGGCCGACGCGATGGTCCATTCGCGGAGGTCGCGTCCGTTAAGTCGGACCTGGCCCCCCGTCGGGTCGTGCAGGCGGAGGATGAGGTTGAGGATTGTGGACTTGCCGGCGCCGGAGTGGCCAACGAGGACCAGGCGGTCGCCCCGGGCCAGGGCGAAGGAGACTCCGTCCAGGGCGACGCGCCCGGTCGGATACGCGAAGGTGACGCGGCTGAACTCGATTGACGTGATGGGGCCGGTGAGGTCGGCCGCGTCTGGCCCGTCGGACGGGCTGGGGACCTGGTCGAGCACTTCGAGGATGCGCTCGCCCGAGGCGACGGCCTTGGCGAGGCGCCCGGCGAACTTCGCGGCGTCCTTGACCGGTCGGAAGGCGCTGCGCATGTACGAGAGAAAGACGACCAGGTCGCCGGCGGAGGCCTCGCCGTGCAGGGCCCGCTGCGCGCCGAGCCACACGATGGCGGCGGCGGCGGCGGCCAGGAGGATATCGGTGGACCGCTCCAGCGCGGCGCTCAGCCGCGCGCCCCGGGCGCCCTCCAGCATGGACCGCTCGTTCTGACACTCAAAGGAAGCACCCACCGCGTGCTCGAGCCCATAGGCCTGCACGACACGTATGGCACCCAGGGACTCGGCGGCGGAGCCGGCCATGTTGCCCTCGCGCCGCCTCTGCTCACGGGCGGTACCGCGGATGCGCCGGCCCAGATGCCCGCCGAGGAGCGCGAAGAGGGGGACCACCGCGAGCGCGACCAGCCCAAGCCGATAGTCCATCCAGAGCATGACCGCGAGCATGCCCGCGAGCGTCGTGGCATGGGTGACAAAGGGGAGAATCGCGGTGACCGCGATCTCTTGCACGCGGCCGACGTCACCCACAACGCGGTTGAGCAGATCGCCCCGTTTGACCGACATGTGATAGGCGAGCGGAAGTTGGAGGAGATGTTGGAAGAGGTCCCGGCGGCATCGTGTGAGGACGCGGTTGCCGGCGAGGGCGAGCCCGACCGTCGCGGCCCATGATGCCAGGGCTCGCGCGGAGGCCAGCACCAGCATGGCACCGATGCACATCGCCAGGAGCGTCGGGGTGGCGGGCGTGTGCCGCAGGTGCGGCGCAGCGTGGGCCCCGGGCGGGAGCAGCGAGTCGAAGAGTACCTTGAGAGGCCAGGGCTCGGCGAGGCGGAGCGCGACCTCGAGGAGCATCGCGCCCCACGCTCCGGCGAGGAGCGGGCCCTGCCCCCGTGCCCACGGGCGCAGCCGACGGGCCAGGCCCATGGAGGCCGCGACCCCGCGGAAGGCTGTGGCGAGGGTTCCCATCAGGGGGCTCCGACGGGGCTGGTCGCCGCGAGTGTGAGGATGCGCTGAACCACGTGCGTCCAGGTTCGGGACCGCACCACGTCCTGCCGGGCCGCGAGGCCGAGGGTGAGGCCTCCATCAGCACGGAGGAGGAGTTGGCCGAGAGTGCGGGCAAGGGAGGCGGGGTCGCCGGGGGAGCAGAGCAGGCCGTTTGATCCGTCGCGAATGACGTCGCGCACCTGTCCAGTCGCCGAGGCGACGATCGGGCGAGCGCAGGCCATGTACTCGAAGAGTTTGAGCGGCGAGAAGTAGCAATCGTCCTGCTGGGGGTAGGGCGCGGTCACGATGTCCATGGAGGTGATGTACGAGGCGACGGTGGCGGGGTCGACGGCCCCGGTGAACGTCACCCGGTGCGCGATGCCGAGGCCATGTGCACGGGCGGCGAGGCCTTCGCGCTGCGGGCCATCTCCGACGATGAGGAGGTGCGTGGCGGGGTGGTCGGCCGTGAGGCTCGCGAACGCGTCGAGAAGGACCTCGACCCCGTGCCAGGGTTTGAGGGAACCGACGAAGCCGATGGTGCGGCCCAGGGGTGCGCACGAGAGGGCCGGGCGGACGCCGGGATGGAAGCGGTCGGGTGAGACGCCGTTGGGCACCACGGCGATGGGGGCACAGGAAGGCTCGAACGCGCGGAGGTGCTCGGCGACACCACCGGAGACGGCGACCACCGCCGAGGCGGCACGGAGCGCGCGCCCTGCGCATGCCGCGGCGCCGTCGCGGTCGGCGAGGCTGCGGTAGGCCGATTGCTCGTGCACGAGCGGGGCGTTGACCTCAAGGATGCCGGGCACGCCAAGGTCTCGCGCGAGCGCCATGGGGGAACAGCTCCAGAGCGCGTGGCGTTCGTAGATCATGTCAAACGGACCCGAGCGCCGGATGAGCGTGCGTGCAAAGGGGTCCGCGAGTTGAAGAGCCGCCTCCCGCTCGGGAGCGGAGGCGGCGTCGCATTGCGGGAGGGTGATGACCCTGACGCTGGCGAGCTCCGCGGGGGCGGGCCCTCCCAGACGCCGCGCCAGGAGCGTGACGTGGTGGCCCAGCGAGATGAGCGTGCGGATGACCTCGCGGACGTGGATCGAGGCGCCCTTCGTGCCGAAGACGGGCACACCGGGGTCGGCGCAGACATAGGCAATGTTCATGGCAGGGCCCCCTCCGGGAGGCGCGCCGGCACGGAGGATGCAGCGAAGAGGGCGCGGAGGTGGGCGGTGTTCCGCCGGATGTCAAAGTGCTCATCGAGGTGCGCGCGTGCCCTGAGGGCGAGTTCGAGGCGGAGGGTCCGATCGTCGAGAAGTTGCTCGCACGCGTCGGCAAGGCTCTCGGGGGAGTTCTCCGGGACGATGAGGCCGGTCTGCCCGTGGATGACGGCTTCGGCGATCCCGGTCACATTGGTGGAGATGCAGGGGGTGCCCAGCGCCATGGCCTCGAGCAGGACGGTGGGGAGTCCGTCGCGGTTGCCGTCGGCGCCGACGATGCACGGGGCGGCGAGCGCGGCGGCGCACGCCACTCGCTCCAGGACGCGGCCCTGGGGCAGGGGTCCCAGGAGGCGGACGGAGCCGGACAGGTCGAGGGTGGCGATCTGGCGGGCGAGGTCGTTGGCGAGCGGACCGTCGCCGATGATGTCACAGCGGACAGCCCGACCGCGGTCGCGCAGGACGCCGCACGCCTCGACAAGGGTGGAGAAGCCCTTCTTCTCGACCAGACGCCCGACGGCGACGATGATCGGCTCGCGGTTTGAGGGCGGGGTGTAGGCGAGAGTGTCGAGAGGGAGGCCGTTGTAGACCCGGCGTACCTGGCACGCGGCGTCGCCGTAGGTACGTCGGAGGTGATGCAGGTTGAAATCGCTGACGGTGACGACGGCGCGGGCGGCCTGAAGCAGACGGCGCATGTGGGCGTGGTCGACGGACTCCAGGTAGATGTCCTTGGCGTGCGCTGTGAGCGAGAAGGAGATGCCCGACATGGCGGCGGCTCGCATGGCAACGGTTGCGGCGCTGGTGGCGAAGTGGGCGTGAAGGTGCGTGACGCCGCGCTCGGCGACGAGTGCGCTCAGTCTTGCGGCGGCGTGAACGTCATGGGCATCATCGCGCGCACACTCGCGGAGACCCTCCCAGACGCCCGGGTTCCTTCGGGCAGCGTCGGCGAGGTCCTGCCAGAACGGAACGGCCCGGAGGCCGTCGTGGCCGATGTACGTGACACGGGCACGCACGCGGGCGAGGGCCTCGTGAAAGTGGCCGTCGATGGGAAGTTTGAGTGAGAATATCTCGAGGTCGAGGCCGGCGGCCTCGTGGGCGAGGACCTCGTTCAGAATGAAGGTCTCGGAGAAGCGGGGGTACATCTTGAGGACGTACCCGATGCGCGGAGCATTACGCGAGTGCATGGCGGACCTCCGGGCGCGCGTCCATCACTTCTCGGAGCAGCCCGGGCAAGCGCTGCGTCCCGCGCATGTCGATGCGGCGGGCGGCGTCCCGCGCGTTGGCTGGCTCGGGCCCCGCGAGCCACGCCGTCAGCGCCGCGGGGCTCAGGCAGTCCGGCGTGAGCATGTCGAGGAAGCCCATGCGTGCGAGGCGCTCGGCACGGATCAGTTGCTCGGTGCGCGGGACGGTCCTGGGTATGACGAGCGCCGCCTTCCCATAAGCCATCACCTCGCACACCGTGTTGTACCCGCCCATGCAGATGACCCGGTCGGCGCGCTCGAGGAGCGGGCGGCAGTCCGTGACAAACTCGAGCACGCGCATGTCGGTGCGCCCGGCGGCGCGCCGCTTGAACTCCTCCCGCTGGGCGATGGGCATCTGAGGGCCTGTCACGAGGACGCCGTTCCAGCACCGGGGCAGCGGGGTGTCGAGGAAGGCGCGGGCGAGGGGGGCTCCGTCCTGCCCACCCCCGACTTCGCAGAGCACGAAAGGTGGGGGCGGGATGTCCTCCGGCTGAACGATGGGGGCTTCGCGCGGGGTTGTGGGGAGCCAGCAGTCGCGGGGGTCAAGATACCCCGTGAATCGCGACTTGCGGCGGACCTCGTCGCTCAGCCCGTACTCGCCGAGCGTGTCGAACACGCTCTGGTCGCCGTAGATCCAGACCCGGTCGTAGTACTCGCGGACCACGTCCTCAAAGGCCCCCTCACGCCACTCGCGCTCGACGGACTCGGAGTCGTCCAAGATCTCGCGGAGGCCCAGGACCATGCGGGTGCGCCCCGTGTCACGCAGCGAGCGGAGGACCGTATCCAGCTCGTTGAGCGCGCCCCGGGGTGCCTTGTCCACGATGAACACGTCGGGCGCGAACGACTCGAGGGCCGCCCGGAACACTCGGCTGCGGATGTCAACAACGTCGTCGAGCGAGACCTCGAGCGAACGGGACCCGTAGCGCCCGTGCACGTCCTTGGCGAGGGCCGGGAGCGTGACGCAGTCCACACCGGGCGGGAGCGCGAATGAACCCAGCTCACGCGCCCCCGAGAGCATCAGCACGATCGGGTCTGTGCCCATGCGGCGGAAGACACTCGCCAGGAGCAGGTTGCGGCGGATGTGGCCCAGGCCCTGGGTATCGTGCGAGTACAGCGCGATCCGGGGCTTGCGCTGCCCAGACTGATCGTGCACGTGGAGGCCGTTGGATTGGTTGACTTGACGCATGGTACTTCTCCAACCGGCTCCGTTGTCCCCGCCTCCACACCCCCGGCCTGCGCCCCCGCACGCGGGGTGGTTGCAGCACATACGGCGGCACTCCTCATGCGGCGTGAGGCCAGGGATCGTGTCGCGATTTCGCGCTTCCTTGGCAGTCGCCGGCACGGACCACGCCGGTAGCCGCGCGCAAACGTCGCGGGTCATGGGAAACAGCCCCGGCAGGCAGATGCCAGTCGGGGCTGGAAGAGGAGGCGGCGCGATGATCGTGCGGGCTAGCCGGGTTCGAGGTGGTTGTGGTGCCGAGTCTCAGGGGCACTCGCCGCCGGCGACGACATTGATGAGCGAGGCGACATCGTCCTGGTCGGCGTTGCCGTCGCGGTTGAAGTCCGGGTCGATTCCGGTGGGGTTCAGGCCACCCCCGATCACGTTGATCAGGTAAGCGACATCGTCCTGGTCGGCGTTGCCGTCCTGGTTGACGTCCGGATCGCACGGTGAGGCCGGCGTACCGGCAATAACGATGTTGTCGAAGAGGAATACCTCTTCGGTGCCGTCGCCCTGACCACGGAGCGTGATGGTCATCGTGCTCCCCAGGCCCACGACGGGTGCGGAGATGGTCTGGAACTGGTTGTTGAGCACCACGCCGTTGAGAGTCAACGGGTCGTTGATCGCCACCTGCACCCCGCTCTGGAGCGTGTATGACTGGATGGTCGCCTCGAGTACGGCGCTGGTGAAGAGGGGAACTTCCGGGCCGTTGTCGAGCGAGACCGTGAAGTCGTAGCGGTCCGGGAGGCAGGGAGGAAGCGGACAGGAGAGATTGTCGAAGTTGCCCATCGCGGCCGCATCGATGGAGACGGTCAGTTCGGCAAAGCCCGAAACGTCAAACGTCCACGTGGCCGATGCCTGAGCACCCGGGTTGTCGGGGTTCTCGAGGTCCTCGGCGGCGAAGACCCTGCCCACGTGGCTCGGGGGCAGGATGCCGAACGCATCGAAGGGGTCCAGGAGCGAGTCATCGAGCACCTGATCGTTGACGCTGTCGGAGACAGGTCCCCACAGGTCGTTGGAACTGCTCGGAAAGGTCCCGGGCTGCCCGATGGTGAGTCGAAGGTCGGGGACGGCGGAGTATGCGAGGTTGCGCCCGCCGACGATGAGGTCGTCGAAGTTGTAGACGGTGATCACCTCGCCACTGGCGACGGCGGCGGCGGCGATTGAGAGTGCGGCACACGAGCGGAGAATCATAACTGGCTCCTATGGCGGCGGGGGGCGGGAGGGCGAACACCCGCGCGTCCGTCCGTCACGCATGCGTCGATCAGCGACGCCGCCTCTCAGGATTCGGGCAATCGCTGACGGCTCTCGCGGTGTTCCATCGCATGCACCAAGGGTCAAATCTGACACGAGGAACTCCCATGCAGACAAAGGTCGTCGTGGCTGTGGTCGCAGCCGGAATAGCGGTGGGCTTTGCCGCTGGGCGGTGGACGGCGCCGCAGGGGGCGGTCATGCCTCCGGCGGTACCTCTCGATCGCGACGCGCTGGTGGTGCGGATCGGGGATGGTGACACGGTCGAGGTTTCACCGCTCGCCCACCCCGACCGGAGAGAGAAGGTGCGCCTGATTGGGCTCAACGCCCCCGGGAAGGGGGAGAAGTACTACGACGAGGCGCAGCGCGCGCTGGCGGGGCTGGTGGCGGACCGCCAGGTTGAGATCGAGTTCGAAGTGAAGGGCGTCCCAGCGCGGGACGAGCACAACCGGGTGCTCGGATATCTCTTCGTCGATGATCAGAACGTGAACGTGGAGATGGTCCGCCTGGGCTGGTCGAAGTTCTCCACGAAGCACGGCGGGGGGAGGTTTGCGGACGATCTGAACAAGGCGGAAGAAGAGGCTCGCACGGCTCGCGCGGGCCTGTGGGCCGGGCAATAGCAGCCCTCACGGGCCCATGCGGACCTGCGTATTCCCGCCCGTGAGGCTGTAGAAGCGGTCGCCCCAGAGTTTGCGGTCCAGACTGTCGAGTACGCTCATGCGCTCTCCGTGGCCGTCGCCGAACACGAAGTTCGCCGTGCCACCGACCCACTTGCCCCCGCCCGGGTGGGACCTGCCCACAGCGTTGATCGGGTTTGAGCCGTACCCAAGCATGTCGGCGCCGATCTCCGACCAGGGGATGATGGTGGAGCGGGAGGCATACTCAAATGCAGGGGATGAGCCGGTGTCGGGCTCGTCGTACACATCGTCGCCTGTCGTCACGCCCAGGAGCGGGGAGATGGGGCGGTGGCTGCGGGACGTGGTGCCGTCAAAGACGGTTCGCCAGTCGTTCTTGTGAACGAGCTCCGTCGCGACAATGGTGGTGCCCGGGAAGGTGAGGGCGCTCTCCCGGACTAGTTGATTGCGGCGAAGGCCGCCAGGGGCGAACTTGTTCCTGGGCATGATGGCGGCGTTTGCGGTGTAGGCCATGCGTCCGGCCTGCCGGTCCTTCGGGGGCTCGGTGGGTGAGCTTGAGCCCAGGGAGTTGGTCTGGAGGAACTCCGGGTCCCAGTTGGCGGCGTTGGAACCCGGGTTCGTCGCGGGGGCGCCCCCCTTTGGAGCCGCCGGGCAGCGGAATGCTGCTTCGGGAACGAGCCCGCCGTCGCCCATGAGAAACGCCGACCAGTGCACGTACCCGTTGACGGGGTTTGGGTTGGTTCCACCCTGGTCACCCAGCGACCAGTCGGTGCCCGCGGTGGACGAGCCGTAGACGTATGAGGCCGGGTACGCCCGGAACTGTCCCAGGTAGATGGCCAGCGCCTGCCCGACCGCGCGGAGGTTGGAGGCGCAGGGGACGGCGCGCGCCTCGCGGCGAGAACCTGCCAGGCTCGGCAGGGCCAGTCCGATGAGCACGGCGATCACCGAGATGACCACGAGCAGCTCGATGAGCGTGAAGCCGGCGCTGCTCAATGAACGCCGGGAGAGAGTGGTCGGGCACGGCCTGGATTTCCACATGGGCTGACTCCGGTGGGCGGGGCGCGAGGGGCGATCTGCCGGAGAGCCATGCGTCATCCGCTGGCGGCGCCGGTCAGCCGGAAGTGCGTGCCTTCGCCCGATGGCAGCTTTCGCACGTGAGGTCGAAGCCGGGTCGCAGTCTGCCCGCAAGCCCGCCGCGATGGCCGGGACTCCCAAACCCGCTCCGCACGGGCCCATGCCGGATGCCCGCGCAGATTGGCGGCCTTTCTGCCGGCAATTGGAGCGCAGAGCGGGGCGAGGTCAGTCGGAATGGAGCGGTGACCGGATGCGCGGCGAACTGACACGAAGCGGTGAGCGGGGCAGAAACGAAACACCCCAGCAATCGCCGGGGTTTTTGCATGATTCCGCTACACGTTCTGCAAAGCGGGCGACGGGACTTGAACCCGCGACATTCAGCTTGGAAGGCGGACGACATAGCGCCGAAACCCCTGCAAATACAGGGGTTTCTGAGGGGGGTAGCGCGACCCCCAGCTATTCTGCCAGCTATTCGACACCGAATCCGAACCCCGAAGCCCTCACCGACCCCGACCTGGCGGCGGTGGTCGCGGCATGGGCCGACCTGCCCACGGCGATCCGCGCGGGCATCGTGGCGATGGTGAGGGCGGTGCCTGAGCCCACGGAGCCCCCGAAGCCACTCAGCCCGTCAGGCAGGCCTCAGGGAGTGCCGCGATCGACCTAGAGCG
>Ga0154020_10008439_pt1 | contig 11941 bp, 9 predicted proteins | sample Klosneuvirus_201_FD_109709 | JGI IMG/M metagenome (GOLD analysis project Ga0154020, IMG submission 109709) | Active sludge microbial communities from wastewater, Klosterneuburg, Austria - Klosneuvirus_20160825_MG | ecosystem: Engineered > WWTP > Aerobic digester > Activated sludge | place... | reverse complement strand
GGACAGAAAAAGGCACAGGATGGGTCAAAGGCAAGCGCAGCACGGGCTTTTTCGCACTCGAAACCATCGACGGCCAAACCCTCACCACTTCCGTCAACGTCAAGAAGGCCACCACTCGGCTGGCCGCCCGAACCACCACCCTTATCCAAAGAAAGGACGGCGCTTCCTCCCCCCTCGCCCATAAGGGGGTCTCCGCGCCTTAAAAACGATGAGCAACCACAAAAAGCACAAAGAGCACGAAGCCAAAGAGATCGAGATCCGAGTGGAAGACGATCGGACGGGGATGTCGCCCGAGACTCTTCGACGGGCGGTACTGGATCACCTTCATTTCACGCAGTCCAAGATCCTCAACGAAGCGACCCCCCTTGACCTGTACTTTGCGCTTGCCCACACCGTTCGCGACCGCTTGATGCACCGCTGGATGCACACCAACAAGACCTACCACCAAAAAGTCCCGAAGCGTTTGTATTACCTTTCTGCGGAGTATCTGGTCGGGCGTTCGTTGCTTTCCAACATCCTCAACCTTGGGTTGTACGATATCGCCGAACAGGGCTTGCGCGCTTATGGTGTGTCGCTCTCCGATGCGCTCGAACAAGAACCCGATCCCGGCCTTGGCAACGGCGGTTTGGGGCGACTGGCGGCTTGTTTTCTGGATTCGTTGGCGACGCTTGGTTTGCCTGCAGTGGGCTACGGCATCCGTTATGAATTTGGCATCTTTCGCCAGACCTTCCGCGATGGGCAGCAAGTCGAACTTCCCGACGAGTGGCTGTTGTATGGCAACCCGTGGGAGATCGCACGCCCTGAATACACGGTGAGCGTCCAATTTTACGGGCATGTCCAAGAAACATGGGACAAATCAGGCCACTACATCCCGCAATGGGTCGGGGGGCAACAGGTCTTGGGCGTACCGTACGACACCCCGATCGCAGGATACGGAAACAACACCGTCAACACGTTGCGTTTGTGGTCGGCCCGCGCCAGCAGCCAATTCGATCTGGAATTCTTTAATGCTGGCGATTATCGCCGCGCAGTCGAGCAAAAAGCGATCAGCGAAAGTATCTCTAAGGTTCTTTACCCAAAAGATGACACACCAGACGGACGAGAGCTACGACTCAAGCAGCAATATTTCTTTGCTTGTTGTTCGATTCAAGATATCATCCGACGCTACAAACACCACAACGATACCTTCGACCATTTCCCCGACAAAGTCGCGATCCAACTCAACGATACACACCCCTCGATCGCCATCGCTGAGCTTCAACGGGTTCTCGTGGATCTAGAGCAGATCCCGTGGGATCGCGCTTGGGATATCACGCAACGCACCTTTGCTTATACCAACCATACGCTTTTGCCCGAAGCACTAGAACAATGGCCGCTTTCGATGTTTCAAAAGCTCTTGCCCCGCCACACGCAGATCATCTTCGAGATCAACCGGCGTTTCTTGCGCCAAGTCCAGATCGCAGCCCCCCACGACGAAGCCCTACAAAAGCGCATGAGCATCATCGGCGATGGACCCGAACAGAGCGTGCGGATGGCGCATCTTTCTGTGGTGGGTTCACACAGCGTCAACGGCGTGGCCCAATTGCACACAGACTTACTCAAACAGTCGGTGCTGCGGGACTTTGCGGATTTTTGGCCCACTCGTTTTAACAACAAAACCAATGGTGTGACACCGCGCCGTTGGTTGTTGCAATGCAACCCTCTGCTTTCCAAGGCCATCAGCGACCGGATCGGAACAGGTTGGGTTACGCATCTCGAAGATCTCAAAAAGCTCGAATCATGGGCCGAGGATCCCGCCCTCCAAGAACAACTCCATCTGATCAAGCAACAAAACAAACAATCGCTCGCTCAATTTGTCCGTCAAAACTGGCAGATCCAACTCAACCCCCATTCGTTGTTTGATATCCAGATCAAGCGGATGCACGAATACAAGCGCCAACTGCTCAATTGCCTCCATGTGATCGCGCTGTATCAACACCTCAAATTCAATCCAGAGGCTGATCTCGTCCCACGCACCGTCATCTTTGCCGGCAAAGCCGCCCCGGGCTACACCCTCGCCAAGCTTCATATCAAGTTCATCAACGACGTCGCCAACACCATCAACCAAGATCCCAAAACCAACGAGCGACTCAAGATGATCTTTGTCCCCAACTACAGCGTCTCTCTGGCTGAGCGCTTGATCCCTGCTGCCGATCTGTCCGAACAGATCTCCACCGCCGGCAAAGAAGCCTCAGGAACAGGCAACATGAAGTTCCAAATGAACGGTGCGTTGACCATCGGCACGCTGGATGGGGCCAATATCGAGATCCGCGAAGAAGTCGGAGCCGACAACTTCTTCTTGTTTGGTCTCAACGCCCAAGAAGTCCAACAGATCCGCCACGCAGGGTATCGCCCCAGCGACCACGTCGAACAAAGCGAAGCCTTGCGCCATGCCATCCACCTCGTCCGTTCGGGGTTCTTTAGCCCCGATGAACCCGACCGCTACCACGCCCTGATGCACAACCTCACACACATCGATCACTACCTGATCTGCGCTGACTTTGAAAGCTATCGCAACTGCCAACAACAAGCCGAAGCCGTTTACAAAGACCGCAGCCAATGGATGAAGCGCGTGATCCACAACATCGCCAACGCAGGCAAGTTCTCAAGCGACCGAACCATCGCCGAATACGCCCGCGAGATCTGGCAACTCGAATCGATCCAAATCATCCTCCCCGAAGGCCACGACGATGCACTCCTCTCCTACTGACCTCTCCATCGCTTGTGCAGCCGCCCAAAAAGCCGCACCGATCTTGCGATCCCACTTTGGCAATCTACGAGACATCCACGAAAAGTCCGATGCCAAGGGCGATAGCAAGGGCCTCGTCACAGAAGCCGATACCGCCGCCGAACAAGCGATCCTCCACCACCTCCGCGCTCACTCCACCCACCCGATCCTCAGCGAAGAAAGCGGCTTCTCCCACCACCTCTCCTCCCTCTCGCGCCCTCAGCCCACAAACACCCCACCCACCGACCATTCCACCGAGAATCCATCGAAGCGCTCGCCCGATGGGCTTGATGCAACGACGCCGTATTGGATTGTCGATCCGCTCGATGGGACCACGAATTTTGCGCGTGGACTGCCTTGGTTTGCGATCTCGATCGCGCTGCTTCGGGGTTCGGAAGTGTTGCTTGGAGTGGTACTGGATCCGCTTCGAGACGAGATCTTTTGTGCGGTGCAAGGCGGCGGAGCCTTTTGCAACGAAAAGCCTCTCCAACGCTCGAATATCCGCACCAAACAACCCGTGCTATTTCTCAACCACGGCTATGCCCCCGAAGATCGGGCGCGGTTTGCAGAAGCAGCACGCCGCCTCGTTCCCGAAGCTTCTTTGCGGATGCTCGGACCAAGCGCGTTGGAGATTTGTTATGCCGCACGCGGAGAAGTCGATGCCTTCGTGTGTTCAGGAGACGAGATCTGGGACTTTGCCGCAGGGATGCTGATCGCCACAGAAGCCGGTTGTATCGCGTCCGATTGGGCGGGACGGCCTTGGGCCTCGGTGCATCCGTCGTTTGTACTGATCGCCGCCCCTTGGCTCCACCCCACCCTCATCACAAAACTCGCCGATCTCCAACCCACCCCCTGACCGTTGTGGTCGCTGGTTCTCTATCGCATCAAGACCTCGAATAGACTCGAATACGAATCGGTCCACAGACTGGCTTTTTTCTTGGAGGCGATCGGCTTTCCCGCCTTTTTGAAGGAGTCTTGTTGGAAGACGGCAGGATCGTTGGCAAGCAACACCCATGTTGTGCCAAAGCAGATCTCGTAGTCGTCATCGTCGGTTTCGATCTGGTAATGGGCTTTGCCCAAGGCTTCGGCGATCCGCTTGATGACAGGGGCCAAGTCCAAGAAACGGTTGGAGATGTGCAACGCCAAGATGCCGTCTTTTTGAAGGTGCGAAAAATACAGGGCCACCGCTTCTTTCGTCAACAGATGCACAGGGATCGCATCGCTTGAAAAGCAGTCGACCGCCAGCACGTCGTACTGTTGTTTCGGTTCACGCTCCATCGAAAGTCGCGCATCTCCCGGGATCGTCTGCACCTGCGCACCAGCCTTTCGCGTGCTTGACAGATAGTAAAACTTTTGCTCGGCCAAGGCGATCACATCAGGATTGATCTCATAAAAACGGTACGTATCGCCCGCCCGCGCATAACCCGCCAACGTCCCCACCCCAAGGCCCAAGACACCCACTTTGACGGCTGTTTTCTTCTTCATCTGGTGCTCGATCGCCCTTCCTGCTCCAGTATTGGGACAATAGAAGGTCACGAGTTCACGATGCCGCTTTGGATCCAGCCATTGCTCGCCGTGCCGAATGGCACCGTGGTACAACACACGATAATTTTGCTCGGGATCTTTTTTGGATGTGTGATCCGCAACGCGCACCACCCCATAGAAGTTTCGCTGCACCAACAGCTTTCCTTCCCATGACTTGCGCACTTTGGTCACTCCCCATGCGCAAAGTGCGATCACACCAAGCTGCATCACCACGATCACAGGATGACGCCAAGCCTTGAAAAACCTCGAGGCAGGATCGCGCAACAACGAAAGCACCGCCACCACCGCACAAGCCACCAACAAGATCGGAAACTCGTGATAATCCGAGAACAACAGCGGCGAGATCACCGCAACAAACAACCCACCCACCGCCCCACCCACCGACAACATCAAATAAAAGGTCGTCAGATAACGCGGATGTGGCTTGCTTCGCACCATCTCACCATGACACACCATGCAAAGCACAAAAAACGATGTGGAGTACGCGACAACCGCCCACACCAAGGTAAACGCCAACGTCCCTCTGTGTAGCATCCACGCGGTTCCTCCAAGAACCACCACCAACAACGGAAAAAAGATCTCCCGCCGATACCAACCATCCGCATCGAAACACAAAATGAACGTCAACAAATACAGCGCCAATGGCAAGATCCACAAAAACGGTACCGTCGCCACGTCATGCGTGAGATGGCTTGTCACCGCCAACAACAACGCCGACGGCAGCGCCGCATACACCAGCCAAAGCACACGCGTCCCCCACGTCGGCACCACCAACGGAAGTTCGCTTTTTCCCGAGGATTCGGCTGTTTTGGAGGCATCTGTTTTCCCGACAGATTCGGCATTTTTGGAGGCATCTGTTTTCCCGACAGATTCGGCTGTTTTGGAGGCAACCGCTGTTTTGGAGGCTTGGGCTTTTGCGGAGGGGTTTCCGTTGTGGAGCAGGTCTGTTTGTTTGGTTTGTGCTTCGGCGTTCGCTTCAGCTTCTTTGGTTTGTGTTTCAGTATGCGTGCTTGCGTGACCGGCCTGATGGGCGCGCAGCGATAAGACAGCCGTCACAACACACAAAACCACAAACGCACCGTACAAAACAGACCACGAAACCCCTTGCATCCACGCGCTCATTTGGGGTTCCACCAACAGCGGATACCCCAACAGCGCCACCAACGAGCCAAAGTTCGACAACGCAAACAACCGATAGGGCAGCGCACCATGCTTTGAGCGCACATACCACGACTGCACCAACGGACTGGTGGTGGAAAGCAAAAAGTAAGGTAAGCCCACACACACCGCCAACAAGACCAAGATCTGTATCGTCGGAACGCCCGAAGCATCGGGCTTCCAACGATCACTCGGCAAGATCGGCAGCAACAGCAAACTGAACAACAGCAAGCCGATGTGGATCTGTGTGTGCCGTTGCGCCGATAGTTTGCGCACCCCCCAATCCACATACAGATACCCCAACAACAACGCGCCTTGGAAAAACAACATACACGTTGTCCACACGGCAGAAGTCCCACCAAACCAAGGCAAGATCATCCTCGCGATAATCGGCTGCACCATAAACAACAAAAAGGCGCTCAACAAGATCGTGCCAGCATACAAAAACATCGACCGCATGACTCCCGCTCGGATAGCCTACACAGCGCACAACAACGCCGTTTGGCCATCCAAGCCTACGCAAAAAATGGAAATGGTTTGAAAATCGCCGATTCTAGGAGCATCGCGGACTCGAACCGCAACCCCAGTCGCGCCAAAACACACTCGGTCGTGTACACGATCACACGCCTTGACGCAACCCAAGCCGTCCTGCCCTACGGACGGACGCTCCATGGAGTGGCCCAACACACCTACCCGTGGCGGCTGGGCCATCGTTCGTCGCCGAAGCAACAAACAATGCCACCTCGTTCTATGTCCCGCCACGTTCGGAGCCGATCAGGTTAAAACAGGCTGCTCTACCGTTGAGCTACCTCCCCATACAAAAGGAGAGGACAGGATTTGAACCTGTAGCCGCCTATTGGGTCGACTCTCGTTGATGCAGGACGGGTGGTCCTTCAGATTGGGAGCAAGACTTTCAGTTTGACACCCCACGCCTGCCTCTATCCAGTTGGGCTACCCCGCCGTAGATGGCGGGGGTAGGATTCGAACCTACAACAGCGGCGCGCTTGGGTGCTTTCACTTCAATTTGAGTTTGAGTTTCGCTCCCAACGAAGAATTCTATACCGCAAAGCAGCACGAAAAAATATGTTATTTTCTCGTGCAAGACGGTGAAACAAACGAAAACAGGGTGAAACAAGCCACGCAGCGGGAAAGATCGACATTTCCACATTGGAAGACTTCGACGTTCCACGCGGCGGGATACACCAAAACAACGGTCTCAGCGGTGGATGTAGCCAAAGATCGCCGCACCGATTTTTTTGTCATCGACGTCGGTTTGGTTGGCGCGTTCGCGGGCTTGCTTGGTGGCATCGATCAGCTTGTCGATACGGGCCAAGAGCTTGCGCTTGCTTGGTTCGGGGATCGCTGTGGAGGTTTTGCGTGTACGCCAGACCCCAGCGTTCACGTCCTTGGTGATTAGCTGCGTTTGGGCCGGATGTTCCTTGGTGGCATCGTACAAGACGATCGGAATCTGCTCTTTTTTGGTGCGTACCGTCTCGACTTCTGGGGAGACATAATGGCCGCTTGCTTCGTCTTTGGTCCAAGGCGTATCGAGCGGAAGCGTTGGAAGCGCACCATAAAAAGCCCGCACATGGTGAAGTTCTTTTTCGATCGAAAGCAGCGTCGTGACGGGCACGCGCTCGACCAAGACTTCACCATCCACCACCAGATCGGCAAAGGCTTTGGTGTTGGTGATATCTTTGGTGGCGATCAGATCCAACAGACGCACCGAAAGATCATCAAATGCCTGCGTATCATCGAGCAGTTCGCGCTGGATCTTTTTGTGTTCGGGCGGTAGCCGCTCACCGTCATCCTCAAAAGCTTGGTATTCTCGGTTCAAACCAAAGTACTGATCCGACTTTTGGATCCACTTGTACACCTCGGTCTGTTCTTGCTTTGAACGTTTCTTAAAGTCCGCTTCGATCGCGACGATCTCGTGTTGTTTTGTCATGATCTTTTTTCTCCGCGTTTTTGTTTCGCGGTGAGCCTGTCGTGCGACGCCTTGGATGTCAACCCCCCCCTCCACGCCGCCTCCCATTTCTGAGATCGACACCTTCCGCACCTTTGCCCCAATCGTCTGTTTCGCCTACATTCTGGAGAGCAGCGAAGCAGTCAGATCGTTTTTGTGGGGCGAGGTGCCCATACCCCACCACCGACTGACGCCTCTTGACACCCCATTGACCGAGAGAGCCATGACCGCACAACGTTTCCAACAAGCCCTTGCACAAGCCAACCCACAGCAAAAAAAACGCTTGCTGGCTTTCCAAGAACAGCTTCACAAGATGATCGAAAAATTCGTGCAACTCGGTGTCGATCCCGCCCTATTCGACGGGCACGACCACCGCCAAGCACGCAATGATCTCGAAGAGATCGCCCAAGATGCTGTCGCCGCTTTTTGGAAACGCAAAGATCTGCTGGCCACCCTCCACGAGATCCTTGGAAAAGAGGCTTCTTCGGGATGACGCAGCCATCGAAACATCGCGGAGGATCGACCATGTGCCCACAACGTGACTTCTCTTCTTCAAAGACCACCGCTTTTTCGGCTCTTTGGCTGCTTACGTTGTTTTTTCTATCTTTTCCATCGGCCTTATCTGCCAAGCCGATCCAAGTCATGCACTTGTTTGAACCTCATTCCCTTGCGGGTTCTTGGCGCTATCGGGCAGGCGACGATATCCGTTGGAGCCATCCGTCTTACAACGATCGTCATTGGTCCACCGTCCGCGTCCCGTTTGAAAAGCGGCACAAAGCAAGCCGAGCGCATCCTGTGGTGTGGTATCGGCAAACCGTTCTGCTGCCCAAAGGCTTTTCTCCCCAAGAGCGTTGGCCTCTTGGCATCGCGCTGGATCGCATCCGCAGTGCATACGAGCTGTATGTCAACGGCCATCCCGTCGGACAGATCGGCAAGATGCCACCTTACCCACATGGCGCAACGCCTCGATCTGCGGTGTTTCGTATCCCCAACCATGCTTTTGACAAAGAACGCCTTGTTCTTGCGCTGCGGGTCTGGCAACCGCCTTGGTTGCTTCGCTACTACGGAGGAAAGATCCGCCTTGGCGGAGACGCCTACAGTATCGGGCCTTATCGCTTTTTAAAAGAGCGAATGCTCACACAACAACACCACCAACGCGAACAGAACATCCTTTCGCTCTTTGTCGCGGCTTTGCTGGTGCTTGTGGCGATCTACCACTTCCATCTGTATCGCGGACGCGCCGAGTTATCGGCCTATTTTTGGTATGGTCTGCTTTTGCTCTGCCTCTCTGCGTGGGTTGCAGGCAAACCACTGATGCAACTGCTTTTGCTCTACAACGACGAATGGGGCTGGATCCTTGCGCGCTCAACGGCCTTTCTGGCGTTCTTTCCCGCCATCGAATTCGCCTACCGTGCGCTCGATCAAACACGCCCTCCACGTGCGTGGCAGATCTGCCAATGGATCGCCTTGGTGAGTGGTGCGGCGTGCCTGATACTTGGGCCTCGCCTTGCACCGCTCCTGCCCAATCTCCTGCTTTCGCTGTTCTTTGCCGCGATACTGCTGGGTTTGTTGGTCTACACCGTCCAACGCGCTTGGCAAGGACACCCCGACGCACGCACCATCCAAGGCGGGATGCTCGCTGCTTTTGTCTTGCTGCTGTGGCAATACGCCATCAGCGCAAAGCTGCTCCCCTATGTCTCCCTTCCTCTCGCAACAATGGCCTTTTGTATCATCGTTTTGTCCCTTGCCTTCGCCCTTTCCAACCAATACCGCCGCACGCTCGCTGACCTCAAAACCCGCAACCGCCAACTCAACGAGATGAATAACGCCATCCAACGCTTTGTCCCCGTCGAATTCCTTGCCCACCTTGGCCGCGAAGATCTCCGACAAGTCCAACGCGGCGACCAAAACCAATGCGAAATGACCACTTTCTTTTCGGATGTTCGGTCCTTTACATCGCTTGTCGAACGCATGACCCCCGCGCAAACCATGCAATTCGTCAACCGCTACCTCAACGCCATGGACCCCCCGATCTCCCAACACAACGGATTTATCGACAAGTACATCGGCGATGCTGTGATGGCCCTTTTCGATCAGCCCGACGATGCCCTCCAAGCCGCCATCGGCTGCCTCAAAGCTCTCGAAGCCTACAACACCGAACGCTCCGCTGAAAATGAAGCCCCTGTTCACATCGGTATCGGCCTTCACACCGGCATGTTGATGCTTGGAACCGTCGGCAGCGAAAACCGCCTTAGCTGCACCGTCCTCGGCGATAGCGTCAATCTCGCCTCCCGCATCGAAGGACTCACCAAAGAATACGGAGCCTCTCTCTTGATCACAGGTCACACCCGAGATCGTCTCCGCGATCCCCAACGCTACCAAATGCAGCACATCGATCGCGTCGCTGCCAAGGGCAAAACCGAAGCCGTTGATATCTACGAAGTCTGGGACGGACTCAGCGACGAAGCCCAAGCCCAAAAACGCGCCACCCACCGCCCCTTCCAACAAGGCTACCAAGCCTTCATCCAAGGCGACTTTTCTTCGGCTTTGCAGATCTTCCAAGATATCCTACAACAACACCCGCAAGACCGACTCGCTCAACTTTACGTCTCGCGCAGCCAAACCTTTCTCAAAGACGGCACCCCCGAACATTGGGACGGGGTGGTTCGCATGCACCACAAGTGAGCGCACAGACCGTCGATGGGGCAAAGCCCCGCTTTTTTCATACGATATCCGCAAAGATGCGGGCTAGGCGTCTCGGTCCAACGCCCTGTGACCACCCTGTTCTTGGGCAGCCATCGGGCTACCCCCTGCGTCTCTTGCTCGCACGATGGGCGAATTTCGTATCAGCCCTCGCCCAATAATTCGCTTTGCTGTGCGCGCATCACTTCCAAATAGCCCGCAAACGAGATCGCCTCGCTTTCCTCGAAGACTACGTCTGTGATCGAAACCTCCACCATTCGATCCATCCGAAAATTTCGATAATCCCTGCGAAAGCAACACCACGAAGCAAGCAACCACGTCCTCCCCCAAAAATACAACGCCAGCGGATACACTCGACGAACGGTTTTTTCCCCGTCCAATCGAGTATAACCGAAAGATAACTCCCGACGTTCGGTGATCGCACGCCGAATGGCTTCGAGAGACGGCGCAGGCGGCGCATGGGAGGGCGGAGCAAAAAGTCTTGCAGAAGCCATCAAGACGCGCAAAGCTTCGGGCAATACAGCATCCACCTTGGTCAAGATCCGCCTCGCTGCGCTCGCAAGGCTACGATCCCCACACGCGCTCACCATCCTCGCCCCCAACACCAAAGCGTCCAACTCTTCGGCGTTAAAGGTCAGCGGCGGCAACTCGTAACCTCGCTGCAACGCGTACCCCACCCCCGCCTCTCCGTCGATCGGAACGCCCGACGCTTGCAAATCGCGGATAGCGCGGTACACCGTTCTTGTCGAGACTTCCATCTTTTCCGCAAGCTCTTGTGCAGTCACGACGCGCTTTTGACGAAGCAATTGCACCAACTCAAACAGCCGATCTGCCCGCCTCATCCGACTCGCTCCCTCGCCTATGACCGCCCTTTGCGCATCCACAAACACCCGCTAGGACATCGGAGAACACAGCTCGACCAACAGCCCGTCTTGATCGCGCACATAGGCGACCATCTGCCCCCAAGGTTTGGGTTGAGGTGGTACGATCCCGATCGCACCAGATGCTAACGCCCGCTCGTAAGCCGACTCCACATCCACCGCGACCAACGCGATCTCGATCCCCCACGGGAGCCCTTCTTTGCGCACGTGTGCGTAGCCCTCTGGAAAGTTCGACTCGCCCACCACCCGCGAGGCAAACGCCAACCGCGTCTCTCCTGTCTCCATCTCCGCATAATGCCCCGATTCATGGAGCATTCGCAACGATAAACCAAATGCTTCTTGATAAAACTGTACGGTCTTTTCGACCTCTTCGACATACAAGATCACATAGCCTAGCCGCATCGATCAGCCTCCAACCTCAGGACAAATAGGACTTATAGGCATCGCTCCCTGAGGGCTGCCATACCCACCACCGCATCGCTTTTTTCTACACATGAAGGCTTTCTCTGTCGACAGGACTTGTGCCTCTTGCCCTATTTTTGGGCGTTGCCTTCGTCTCCGCACGCTGGATACGAACACACCCCCACAAGATGCCCCTCGGGATCGTTCAACAGGCCGATCTCCAGACCATCGGGAAGCTTCATCGCCGGCATCACCACTTTTCCACCCAAACGCTCACCACGCTCCAACGACGCTTTCACATCGTCCACACGCACATAAAAGGTCGCGTATCCCGCGCCTGCCCCTTCGGGCATCTTGCCGATTCCACCACCGATGCCGTCCGCAGTCTTGTCCGTTGTATAGTATTCGATCCCCGGAGCCGCCGAACGCTTCAACGGCCACGAAAACATCTCGCCATAAAACGACATCAATTTGTCAGTATCCCGCCCCATCACCTCAAACCACACCACCGAATTCTTT
>Ga0154020_10008438_pt1 | contig 11941 bp, 11 predicted proteins | sample Klosneuvirus_201_FD_109709 | JGI IMG/M metagenome (GOLD analysis project Ga0154020, IMG submission 109709) | Active sludge microbial communities from wastewater, Klosterneuburg, Austria - Klosneuvirus_20160825_MG | ecosystem: Engineered > WWTP > Aerobic digester > Activated sludge | place... | reverse complement strand
TTTAGCTTTACTTTATTCAACAAAGTTACTTACCCAGGCTATTAAAGGCGTGCAGGAAACGGTTAAGGATTAGTAGCCATCGCACAATAATTTCTCCGGTTCAATGATCTTATGGGTATGTTGCTTGAATTTTCTCGACTATGCGGATAATACTTTCCAAACACCGTAGAATTCCGCTGCACTATTTCTTCGGTGAAACTCAAAAATCCTACGCAGAAAGTCGGTTTTCTCCGCAGTTATACGGGTTCTTCCGCAATTCTTCGCTGTTTAATAGAATTCTACGGAGGAAAAGTATTTTTTTACGGAGAATTTATACGGTGTTCGTGTAACACTTTCAAGCGATTACCGTGGTGGTCGTTACGTTAAACATTCAGACTGCTTCTATCAAAAATTTAACAATTCTGTTATGGGTACATTAAGCAACCTAGCGATTTCATATACCGAATAAGCCGATGGGTTTATAACACCGGATTCCAAACGGCTTATATTCTGCTGCGGTAAATTCATGAGTTTAGCCAATTGCACCTGGCTAACCTCCTGCTCTAACCTAGCTTTTGCGATGCGCTTGCCTAGTTTTTTGGCAAAGATTTCTTTCTCCATACTTGCGAAGATATAAAAAATGTTTATTCTTAATACACCATATTTGGTGTACTTACATGAAAAATTACTAGCTTTACAAAAAAAAGATGGAGCTCACTTCTAACACAAAACTGTTTAACAATAAAAAAATCACCAATTTTTTACCAGATCCCCGATTTCCACAGGGATTGCAATTGGAAATTACAGTTAGTGATATTGACCTTTTTGATCCTTCAGTTGAAATTACCGTACGAATCTGTTTTTACCATAACCTTCCGGGAGATGAAAGTGCCGATTTGAATTTTTTAGTAAGCAAGAAAGACTTTGTTAATAATACGTGGCGATATACTATTAATACAGGTGACTTAATTAGAAAAGTATATACGTATTTAGAATTTAAAGTTCCTCTTGGTTCAAACCCGACCATTAAACAAGAGCTTACTGAAACCCGGGAAAATCTCCCCAAAAGCCAAATTAGTTTAGCAGGACTTATTGCTTCGGCATGCTTTGATGAACACCTTGATTTTGTCACAAATTTAAGGGCTTTAAACCCCGGGGATTTCCTTCAACTCATTTCACGGGACTTAGAGGCTCTGGAAGCCGCGATTGGCGTGGGCTCCCAGCAAACTTTTAAAAAGTGGGTAATTACCGACCAAATCATCCGTTTGGCTGGGCGCGGTGAAATACCCCATTCCTATGTAGACCTGGCTGTTTCAAGGTATGCTGATGCCTATTCAAAATGTAAGGAGCGGCTTGGTTTAGAATCGATTATTTTATAACAGTATGTACATATATGTATGTATGTGTGGCGCATTAATTAAAAATTTAAATTACAAAAAATGAACTGGACAGAATTTAACAGCTTATTTGAACAAAAACACAAATTACGCTGTACCGAAATTTTTCATTCAGAAAAAGCGGAGGTTCATGAAACGCCAAATAATGAGGATTTAATGAAAATTTTTGCTTTTTCTTTATATGAAGCGTATGATAGCTTTGTTAAACAAAATAGAAAAGATTTTAATGACCAGACTTCCAATTTCGTTATTGACTTTGATCAATGCGTTGTGGGTCAAGAGCATTCTGGGTTCGCTAAATTCTGGGTTGAGTCCAGTCACCCTGTATTGTTCAATAAAAAAACAGGTCCGCTAGGGGCGATACCTATTTCTGCCATTGCTTTTGAATTAAAATGGAAAAAGGAAAACAGCACTGCCAATTCTAAGAGTTCGCTAAAACACTCATTTATAAAGATAGAACTCACTGGCCATATTCATCCACCAAATTGGGGTGGAAGAAACACCATAAACTATTCTCCCATTGGTAAAATATCTTATACTGGGACGAATAGAATACTAAATGAAAAACTGGAATTGACCGAAGACCGCTTAAAGATTTTTTTAATCCAGGGTTTTGGCAAATATTTTTATAAGGGTCTTAGTTATTTCTTTCTTTGATCTATTCAAATCTTAATCAAAAACTTAAAACAAAATTCAAAACAAAAATAAAATGAAAACTATCGAAGCAAACAACAGCCTACTCCAATTACTTATCGTGCTTATCTTGTGTTTGGCGGCTTGGCCGTACAAAAAACTCACTCAACCGGAATCGATAACTGAAACTAATCCACCAAATATAAATTTCGACTCCAAAACGAGCGAAAACGAAGATTGGGACGAATTTGGTTTGGTCTCCAGATTAACCATCGAACAGTTTAAAAGTTTTCCGGGTTGTGAGCACTATAGCGACGAAGAAGCTGATCAGGTTATCGAATCCTTATTTCAGCTTTCCATGTTAAGTATTAATTCATTCAATTCTCAAAACGAGCAATCCATTTTTATCACAGAATAATAATCTCTTTATAAATAATAACCATGAGCTTAGATAAATTTAAATCATTCGGTAGAGCCCACGTCAAAAAAATAATTACAAATTCTGAAGTTTGGCTTTACACCCGCGTCTCCAGTCGCGACCAGGAACTAAACCGAAGTCTGGACAGCCAAAAAGACGAAGGGCATAAGTATGCTATTACTAACGCCTATAATATAACCCTCACTTTTGGCGCAACGTACGAATCGGCTTCCGGTGATTTTACCAGAAAAGAATTTACCAAACTTATCGAAACAGTTCGTCGCGCTAAGAAAAAACCTTTTGCCATTCTGATATATACAATGTCACGTTTCTCTCGCAGTGGTGGTGGTGGAATTTCTCTTGCTCATGAATTAGTAGATGAGTTGGGAGTGCATTTGATAGAAGTAGCAACAGGAAAAAACACTATGACTGAAGAGGGCAAACTGGAAATTTACAGTGGGCTGATTCGTGCCAGTCAAGATAATCTTGATCGATTAAAAGTAACTGTACCCGGCATGATAAAAATGTTAGAGAATGGGCATTGGTTAGGTAATACACCACCGGGTTACGTTCATTATGGTCCAAGAGTAAAAGATCATAGCCGTTTTTCACCCGTGCAAAAAGTTGAGAAAGGCCCTGATGCAATTTTCATTCGAAAGGCTTGGGAAATGAAGCTAACCAATATGTCAGATGCAAGTATTATAAAAAAATTGGCTACGATGAATTATACTATACAAGCGCAAACATTGAGTAAGTTATGGCGCAATCCATTTTATTGTGGTGTGAGTACTAATAAATTATTGAATGGAAGAGTGGTAAAAGGCAATTGGGAAAAGCTTGTTACAGAAAAAGAATTTTTCCGTGTGCAGGAGATTTTAAATGCAAACCGCCAAGGATATAAACACGATACAGCTAATCCATTTCGCCCCTTAACCGGATTCTTACTTTGCGAAAAATGCGGTGGGAAGATGACAGGGTATGAGGCTTCGGGGAAAGGCCTACATTATTATAAGTGCAGGAAATGTAACGGAGAAACGATCAATGCCAATTCTTCTAAGTTTGCAAAGGGAACAGGTGCTCACGAGATCTTTACTTCATTTTTAAGATCAATTGAATTACCCTCACATTTAGTAGGACCGTACAAGGCGCAGTTAAAACTAGCTTATGAAAAGCTCTTCAATGAAAAAGGTACAGATGAAACGGTACTTTCAGATCAGTTGGAAAAACTCTCTAAAGATTTAAAATCTCTACAGCGTAAATACGCTTTAGAAGGGCTTGAGAAGAATCTATATCTTGAATTTAAAACTGAACTAGAAGAAAAAATAACCAGCATAGAACAACAACTTGAAAAATCCTCTTTTAAAAAGTCGAACCTTGATAAATGCTTAGAAATTTCTGCAGACATCTCTCAAAACCTCAGTAAATACTGGGCTTCCGGAGGATTGATGTATAAAAAGAAATTGCAGAATTTGGTTTTTCCTGGTGGTATTATAATTGATGTGAAAAACAGAGTAGTTCGAACCAAAAATGTAAATATGATTTTTGATTTAACTAAAAGACAACAAGGTAATTGGGAGGTTATAAATGAAGAATCCCACGTTAATTTTTCGTGGGATTCTCTCTTGGTAGCGGAATCGGGAGTTGAACCCGAGACCTCAGGGTTATGAATCCTGCGCTCTAACCATCTGAGCTATCCCGCCATTTTTTTTTTAATAAAAGAACTTTTTTAGTCATTACTCTAATGGCGAGGTTTTCACTCGCCATCGCGAGCTTAGCCTCGCGACCATCTGAGCTATCCCGCCATTTTGGGCTGCAAATATAATATATTTTAATATCAATAGAAATCAGATTTTAGACTTTGTAATGAAAAAACCATATCCGATAGTATAATATAAACAATTGTTTATCAGCCATTTACAAAAAAGCAATAACATCCTTGATTATTACTTTTTAAGTATAGGCTTTTATTTTTTAAAACTAATTGCGGGACAAAAAAAAATTTATATATTTCAAAAAAAATTGGTGCTATGTCGAAGAAAAAGAAGGTTTCGTCCCCAAAAAGTAAGGGGAAATCAGTAGCTAAACCAGCTAAGAAAAAGGTAGTTAGTAAAACTAAAGCAGCTCCAAAAAAGAAAACTGCAAAACCTACAAAAACAAAAGCCGTTTCAAAAGCCAAGATATCACCAAAAGCTAAAGTAGTTAAGAAAACAGCCAAAGCAATCGTAAAAAAAACAATTGCTAAAAAAACTGTAAAGCCTGCCGCAAAAGGTAAAGCAGTTTCTACAAAAGATTCAAAAAATAAAACTATAGTTAAGGGATCAATTAAGGAATATTCAAAACCGGTAGATACCATTAAGAATCCGGTGCTTTTAAAAAAAGAAGACAAACCAATTCCTGAATTTAAACCAATTATAAAACCTACTGTTAAGGAAACCAGCAAAAGCAAAGACAATTTTCCAACAGCCTTAAAAAGCACTTCTGCAGCATCTTTCGTTTCTACGCCCGCTAAAAAAACAGAAGCCTATTCAGTTAAACCTGAAAAAGAACCTGCAGGTAAATTTGAAATTGAAATTGTAATCAGGGCCTCAGCAGAATTATTATATGAGTTCTTTGTAACACCCAGCGGCTTATCAGAGTGGTTTTGCGACGATGTAAACATCCGCAATGGCATTTACACTTTCGTGTGGGACGGACAATTACAACAAGCCAGATTACTAAAAACTATTGAAGAGCAATTGGTACGATACCAGTGGGTAGAAAAAACTGATGGAAGTTACTTCGAATTCAAAATACAAAAAGACGATTTAACCAACGATATTTCATTAATCATTACAGATTTCGCAACCGACAAATTTGAACAGGAATCAGCCAAATTATTATGGCAAAGTCAGATCGACAAACTACTTCATGTAATGGGCTCCTATTTCTAATTCTCAATTAATTTAACAACCCTGAAGTAAACAAATGCTTCAGGGTTTTTTATTCTATAAAAATGAAAAAAATTATTTCTCTATTTATTGCCGGTTCATTTATTTCGAATGCACAAAATATTTCCGAATCCAATATTCAAAAACACATTGCTTATCTGGCTTCAGATAAACTAAATGGCCGGGGTACATCAACCGACGATGAAAAAAAAGCTGCCGATTATATTGCTAAAGAATTTAAAAGTTTAGGATTAACACCAGGTAATGATAAATCCTATTTCTATAATTTCAAATTCAAAAAAAATCTTAATCCACACGATACCTCAACAGTTAATTTACCCGAAAGAACAGGCATCAACGTTATTGGCTTTTTAGATAATAAAGCGCTATTCACCATTGTAATAGGAGCCCATTACGACCATTTAGGGTTTGGCAAAGACCACAATAGTTTGGATGCAAATCCTGATGGAAAAATTCACAATGGCGCCGATGATAATGCCAGTGGTACTTCGGGTGTTCTTGAATTAGCATCTTATTTTACACAAAATAAGCAAACAGAAAAATATAATTTCCTGTTTATGTGTTACAGTGGAGAAGAGCTTGGATTAATTGGTTCCAAAAAATGGTGTGATGCTCCCTCCTACCCACTCGAGAAAATCAATTACATGATTAATATGGATATGATTGGCCGTTTGAACGACAGTACAAAAAAATTAATTATTTACGGTGTTGGAACATCACCTGTTTGGGTACCAATAATTGATGGAATCAAATCTGATTTGTCAATAAAAAAAGACAGTGCCGGAATTGGCCCAAGCGACCAGACTTCATTTTATCTGAAAAATATTCCTGTATTACATTTCTTTACCGGACAGCATGCCGATTATCATAAGCCAAGCGATGATGTTGAGAAAATAAATATTAAAGGTGAAGCAAAGGTGCTGTACTATATTTTGAATATCATAACTGCAACAGAGAACATGGACAAACTCACTTTTCTTAAAACAAGAAATCCAGATACCGGAAAAGGCGGATTTAAAGTGACCATGGGTATAATGCCCGACTATACTTACGAAGGAAAGGGTTTGCATGTTGATGGTGTTAGCGACGGAAAACCCGCTGCGAAAGCAGGTGTACTTAAGGGCGATATCATTATTCAATTGGGCGAACACCCTGTTGGCAATGTACAGGATTACATGAAAGCTTTAGGGCATTTCAAAAAAGGAGATAGTACAATTGTTAGGGTAATGCGCGATGGCAAAGAAGTGTCGCTAACTGTGACATTCTAATTAAATGCCGATCATTTGTTGTTTTTCAAAGTCCCACACTTTTAATTTGAAGCATGCAATAATATCTTTTGGTTTCAAAGATGTTTTTTTTGCATTCTGTAATTCAGGTAAAGCCTGCATTACTTCAGGTAAACGATAAAACGGAATACGTGCGTTCATGTGATGAACGTGGTGGTAGCCAATATTTGCGGTTACCCAGTGCATAAACGGATTTAAATCCATATAACTGGATGATTCCAGTGCAGCGCCTTCATAGGTCCATTCTTCATTGCCCTTAAATGTAACGCCCGGAAAATTATGTTGTGCGTAAAACAAATATGCGCCCATTGCACCGGAAATTGTATGCGGAATTACACAAAACAAAATCCAGGTTTGCCACCCTAAAAAATAGAACACACCAGTTTGGTAAGCAAAATGAACAATCAAAGCCACCAGCGAATCAACGTGTTTGCTAAATCGGTTAATAATAGATTTAAAACACATGCCCCACATGAAAGCAAAAATAAATCCGAAAGCAATAGTGAGTGGATGACGGATAAATAAATAATTTATTTTTTCTGCCGAACTGCACTTTTCAAATTTTTGTTTGGTATAAATAGGATAAGAACCGATGCTTGCACTAAATAATTTTGAATTATTTTTGTGGTGATAATCATGGCTACGGCTCCAAATTCCTGTAGGCGCCAAAACATAAAATCCGAACAATGTAAACAAAGCATCCGCCGTGGCCGATTTTTGTAAAATGGCTTTGTGCTGATGATCGTGATAAATAACGAAAAGACGAACAATAAGTAAGCCTGCAAAAATACTGCAAACCAGTTTTAGGATCCAGTGAAAATTATATACCGTTCCAATGAGAGAAGCAATTAAAAGCAATAAGGTAGTAAGGGTGTAATACCAGCTTTTATACCGGTTTTCGGACATAAAAGGTTTAGTGGCTAATATTAATTCCCTGCCTTGCATACAAATACAAATATACAAAGGCAAAGTATGATAAAAAACTAATTGTTAAGTGGGCGTTGATGTTTCCATCTTCTATGGCTCCACAACCATATTTCGGGTTGTTTATGGATATCAGCTTCAAGTTTTTTAGTGTGTAACTCAGATATTTCACCCTCTCTGGTGTTTTTAGAGTCACTTACAAGGATCTCAGAATTCACCTCGTAAAATCCTCTTTTTTTGCGGTTTACTGTCACATACACAACCGGCAAATTGAGTTTTTGGGCAATCTTTTCAGTTCCTAAAAACACAGGTGTATCCTGATTCAGGAATTTTGTCCAATAGGCCCCTTCCGGTGGTGGTGTTTGATCGGCAATAAAAGCTGTGGCATTAATTTCATGACGGTTCTTAATCATTTCGCGCATTGTGTCTTTCATGGCATATAATTTGGTCCCGAAACTTGTACGCATTTTATACATCAATTTATCAAACTGCTTATTACTTAATGGATGATAGATAACGTAGAGTTGTTGTTTACAAATTAAACTAAAAGTATTACCTGCCCACTCCCAGTTACCATAATGGCCCATTACAATAATGCAGCTTTGCTTTTTGCCATTTAATTGATTAAAAATTTCGATGGTTTCCTTACTGAATGCACAGCGTTTGATAGCTTCCTTTTTCGAAATAGTTAACGTTTTAAATGTTTCAAGAAACATGTCGCATAGATATTTGTAAAAGGCCTTCTCAATTTTCCTTAATTCAACATCAGATTTTCCGGGAAATGAGTTTTTTAGATTGGTGTAAACCACTTTTCTTCTGTAACCCAACACATAATACAAAATCAAAAAGAAACAATCAGAAACAAGATAGAAAAGCGGGAACGGTAAAACTGATACAAGATATATAAACGGTAAACCTATGTAAAAGAAAACTGCTCCCATAAACTGAATAAGTAAAAATACTAAATGTTTAGCAAACAAAAAGCCCCGGCTTTTACACCGGGGCTTAAAATAGAAATTAAAGAATTCTTATTCTTTAATTAATTTACCATGACGTAATAAGTCATTTCCATTCACAACTTTATAGAAATAAACACCACTAGCAACTTCTCCAGTGTTAACTTTATTTTCATTTGCAGTTAATAATTGTTTAATCACTAAATTACCTAATGCATCATATACTTCAATATATGAGTTATTGGTTACATAACCAATATTCACATAAAACACGCCATTGTTTGGATTAGGATAAACACTTACACTTCCGTTTTCAGCTAATAAGCTTTCAACACCAGTACAAGCAGAAACAGTCTGAGTGAAAGATGCTGAACCAGTACAACCTGCACTGCTAGTTGCAGTAACGCTATAAGTTGTGTTTACGCTTGGGCTAACAACAATACTTTGTGCAGCTCCAATTCCAGACCAAGTATATGTAGCAGCGCCTGATGCAGTTAAAGTAGCTGTATTACCTAAACATAAAACAGTGTTTGTAGTTGCAACGTTAACAGTTGGTGTAGGGTTAACAGTTAAAGTAACTGGTACTCTTGGGCTCACACATCCTGCTTTGTTATACTTAATAACACCATTGTAATTACGTGTAGAAATAGTAACACCGAAGTATCCACCACCTTTACCTTCATTAACTCTGATATCTCCATTTTGTGCAAGTAAGTTACCTACTGCAGTTCCATTGGTATAATTTGTATAGCCAGGACCACCATTAATTGTTACATACATACCAATAGTTGATGTAGCTGCAACGTTAAACTGTGTGGTAAAATTAACTGGTGTGAAACTACCAGTACCTAATGAACTAACTGTACCAGTAAAAACGTTGGTCCAACCTGTGTTAGCTGATTCAAAGCTAACAAAAGTACCTGTACGATACCAAACTTCAACTGTATGAGTTCCTGTACCATTAATATTCATGTCAACACCTGTCATACGGATATTATTCTTAGCAATAACATCGAACATGTTACCGTTAGAACCATTACCAGCAAGCATTCCTGTATTTAAATCACCCTCAGCATAATTCGCGGCTGCATAATAGGTTGTATTTGCTGCAACAGTTGGAGTTGTATACGGACTGCCTACTGCAATGTGATTTGTTGATGTTGGAGTTGCATACCAATAAATGGGTGCAGAGCCTGTAGCTGTTAAATTAGCAGATCCAGCCCCACAACGTGATGCTCCTGTTCCTGTAACGGTTGGAGTGTACATTGCGTACGACAACGTTCTTCCTAAAGCCTCTGTTCCGCAAGCAGCACTTGCTGCAACGTGCATTCTGTAAATACCTGCAGTAGTAACGGTAACCGTTAGTGGAGGCAAGCCGTGTTTAATTACAGTATTAGTAGCATCTGTAAATGTTAAATAATTTCCTACTCCACCAGTGCAATTAAATACATAAACACCTAATGAATTAAAGGTAATTGGACGATACTCACCTGCATAAATAGCAGATGTTAAAGTACCAGTACTACAACCCGTATAGTTACTGATCGTTGAAGAACTGTATGGGGTTGTGAAAGTACATTGCGCTGCAGCAGTTCCGATACTCATTATCGCGGCTACTGCACCAAATAATAAATTTTTGTAATTGTTTTTCATTTGTTTTGTTTTTTAGATTTATGGCTCAAAGATAAATGCGAAGATGATCGTTAAAAATGACCGCTATCATGATTTGAATGAAAAAGACTCTAATCGAAATAATATTAAAAGGTTAGTCTTTACGCTAAATCGTTACAGCAAACAAAAAGCCCCGGCTTTTACACCGGGGCTTCAGATTAAAAAAAGAGCAAAAACAACTACTAATTACTCCTTAACTAATTTGCCTTGTTTAATAATGCCATTTGAAGTTACAATACGGTAAACATAAACCCCGTTCGCTAATTCAGAAGTGCCTATTACACTAGTATTAGTCAATAATTTATTAGTAAGAACCAGTCTTCCTAATGCATCCATAATTTCAATTTTTGTAGGTGCAGAAACGTCAGCTACTATTACATTAATGATGCCAGTGTTAGGATTAGGGAAAATAATAACACCTGCATTGTTAGCCAATTCCTGGTTAATACCTGTACAGGTAGAAACGTTTTGTGTAATTACATAATCAGTTGAACACAAACCTTGAGTACCTGTAACAGTATAAGAAGTTGTTGTAGTTGGTGTAACTATGATACCCTGCGTAGTAGCTCCTGTGTTCCATGAATAAGTTGTTGCACCATTTGCGATTAAAGTGGCTGAACTTCCGGCACAAATAGTAGTGTTACTTGTTACTGCTGTAACTGTTGGACTTGTACCAATTGACAATGTAGCAGGCACACGCGGACTAGTACAACCAACTTTCTGATAACGCATTTGTCCGTTCCAGATACGTGTTGAAATTGTAACACCGAAATATCCTCCACCTTTTCCTTCTAATAATTGCAAATCAGGATTCTGAACATGTATATTACCAACAGCTGTACCATTAGTGTAAGCAAAAGTACCGCCGCCATTTGATGTTACATAGAAACCATATGTTTGTCCGGCAGGAATTGTTACAGAAAAATTAGTTGGGATATATGTTAAATTACCTGTACCCATTCCTGTTACTGTAGTAGTTAATAATTGAGTCCAACCTACATTTGATGATTCGAAACCAACAAATGTGCCTGGACGGTACCAAACCTCAACTGTAGAAGCAGTGGTTCCGCTCAAATGAACATCAAATCCGTTCACTTCAATTGTATTTAGAGCTACAACATCAAACATATTTCCGTTAGAACCATTACCCGCTGCCATTGTTGCAGCTATTGTACCCGATGACAATGAATTGGCTTCCGCGTAAAAAGTAGTAGTGGTTGTAACCGTTGGTGCATAAGAATTACCTGTACCTAATGCTGTTGTAGAAGTTGGAGTAGCATACCAGGTAACCGGTGCAAAAGCTGTTGCAGTGAGCGTACCGTTGTTAGGTAAACAAGCTACAGCATTATTAGCAGTAATTGTAGGATTTGTTACTGTAACCGTTGCTATTTTGCTAGACGTACAAGTTCCATTACTTGCTGTTAAAGTATAAGCTGTGGTTACCGAAGGAGTTACAGTTATTGAAGCAGAGTTAGAACCTGTGCTCCATGTATAAGATGTTGCTGCACCACCTGCAGTTAAAGATGAAGTACCACCGGTACACAATGAGGTATTACCTAATATTGAAATAACAGGATTTACGGTTCTCGATGAAAGTGTAATATCGTTAAATGTATTAACATCACCCGCTAATCCGGTTGTTGATGTAAATGTATAAGCACCACCAATCGACATGTTAGCAACACCAACTGTAAAGTTAGCAGTTGAACCAACACCAATTGTACCTGTG
>Ga0154020_10008436_pt1 | contig 11942 bp, 8 predicted proteins | sample Klosneuvirus_201_FD_109709 | JGI IMG/M metagenome (GOLD analysis project Ga0154020, IMG submission 109709) | Active sludge microbial communities from wastewater, Klosterneuburg, Austria - Klosneuvirus_20160825_MG | ecosystem: Engineered > WWTP > Aerobic digester > Activated sludge | place... | reverse complement strand
TTATATACCGGAACCGGATTTTATGACGTCAAGTATATCATCACAGATATACATGGTTGTAAGGACAGTACAACAAAACAAGTTCATATCCTCGGACCAACCGCTGGTTTTTCCGCTTCACCTTTTACAGCTTGTGCACCAATGACTGTAACTTTTACAGATTCAAGTAAAACAGAAGGAAGCGCCATTTCACAATGGATATGGAATTATGGAAGTACGGTCAGGACAATTACCACTCCACCCGGAACAGATACTTTAACCTATAGCATTCCGGGAAATTATACGGTAACCTTAACAGTGATTGATGCAAACGGATGTTCGCATTCACATACGGCAACTAATTATATACAACCTACCAGACCGCAACCTTCGCTTAACCTACCACCACCCGGTTGCAGAGATGCTCAACAAACCTTTACCGCTAATCCCGGACCTTTCGTGGCTAACCCGGTAACCTATGCATGGGATTTTGGAGATGGTAATTTTGGCACCGGTGCTTCTGCTAATCATGTCTATCCGAATAACGGAAACTACACGATCAGGTTAGTTGTGACGGATGGAAATGGTTGTATCGATTCAACGTCCAATAACTACTTGGTATATACTACTCCAGCCAACTTCCACACGACTTCTTTTGTAGATACTTGTGTGAACCAAGGCCAAATTAAACAAGCACAAATACAAACAACCTTTACTATTGACGATTCAAGTCATATGTCAAACAGTGGAATATACTATTGGGATTTTACAGAAAGTACCAGGACAAGTCCGTTATTTAGCTCTGTATCTTACAATTTTTTCTCTGCTGGAAATTTTGATGTAGGCTTGATTGTAGTAAACGATTTTGGATGTAGCGATACGTTGTATAAACCTGATCTGGTTGTTTTGAATGGACCAACTGGGACATTGACCCTCGCACCTGATTCAGGTTGCAGACCGTTAACTGTAAATTTTCAGGCAACAGGAAACAATGTAAATTATTATGCATGGGATTTTGGAGATGGGTATGTTATCCCTAACACACAAGATTCAGTGCTCAGTCACACTTACACTGATTTAGGTTGGCATACTCCTCAAGTATATATCGCCTACCTCTTCGACACTTTAAACAATGAAGTTTGCCTGATTAAAATCCCTTCTGATGATTCACTTCAAGTTACCTCTTTGGTTGGTGTTGATATATTGGAGGACTCTATCATTGTTATGGATGGCGAACGTGATACTTTACACGTATTCACTGCGAATCCGTCAGGACAGCAACTCATTTACAATTGGACACCTTCACAATTTGTGTCCCAGGATCCATCGATTCTCAATACCTTTTATGCAAGTCCGGATGGGGCAACAGGCTACTATTACGTTGAAGTCGCCTATGGCACCACAGGTTGTTCAGGCATTGACTCAGTGCTGGTAATTTATATTCCTTGCGAAGGCCCACTGGTGATTCCAAATGTATTTACTCCAAATGATGATTCGAAAAACGATACTTATCATATAGATGATCTTTGCGATTTGGAAGATTTCAAATTTGTTATCTACAACCGATGGGGTAAAATCATTTTTGAATCAACAGATATCGATTTCCATTGGGATGGAAAGACTACGGGTGGTACAGAGGCTTCAGAAGGTGTGTATTATTATGTTCTGCACACTAAATCTCAAGACTTAAACGGCTATATTCAGTTGATCAGAGAATAAGCGTATAAATTATAAAATAACAAAAGCCGGATAATTTAGTTTATCCGGCTTTTGTTTTGGTTTTAAAATTTTAAAAAAATTACATCGGATCCACATCAATATGCAATTGTACACGCTGATAATTTCGGTCAGTATAAAAATCAGCAATGCATTCATTGATGAGTTTCTTAGCTGTTGATGCTGAACCTTCCTTTTCAATCTTGATGAGAATGACTTTTATGTATTGATTTTTAATTCGTGATACCAAGGGCACGTGAGGTCCGTAAACTCTTTTCCCCAGTTTTTTTACAAGCAAATTTGTAAACACCCCGGCTGCATCATCCAATAATTCACGGTCTCTGTGACGGATAATGATTTCAATGAGTCTTGAATGTGGAGGATAGTTAAACTTCCTTCTTTCTTCCAGATCACGATTATAAAAAGCTTCGTAATCATTCTTCACTACTTCACTTATTACCCAATGATCCGGTTGAGATGTCTGTATAACGACATTGCCTTGCTTCTGCTTCCTGCCTGAACGGCCGCTTACTTGTGCCATTAGCTGATAACTCCTTTCAAAAGCGCGGAAGTCCGGGAAGTTAAGTAGTTGATCCGCATTAATGATTCCGATGGTGCTCACATTATCAAAATCCAATCCTTTAGTTACCATCTGCGTCCCTACAAGAATGTCAATCTTACGATCTTCAAAATCAGAAATTATTCGCTGGAAAGCATTTTTTGTCCGCGTGGCATCAAGATCCATCCGGGCAACTTTGGCATCGGGAAAAAGAATGGATATTTCCTCTTCAATTTTCTCCGTACCGAAGCCCCTCACCTCTATCTGATGATCCCCACATTGCTGACACGTTGATGGCACTTGCTGAATGTAACCGCAGTAGTGACACTTCAATTGATGACCCGCTTTATGATAGGTTAATGTGACTGAACAGTTTTTACAATGCGGAATCCAGGCACAGCGATTGCATTCAAGATATGGTGAAAAGCCTCGTCTGTTTTGGAATAAAATAACTTGCTCCTTTATTGCCAGAGCAGTCGAGATAGCTTGCATCAGCTCAGGTGTGAAATGCGATTTCATTATTTTCTTTCGCTTCGCCTCACGAATATCTGCAACAATTATCGATGGCATTTGAATACCGCCAAAACGCTCGGTCATTTTTACCAAACCGTATCTTCCATTCTTAGCATTATAGTAACTCTCCAATGATGGAGTTGCACTTCCGAGAATAACTTTAGCCCCATGAATTTTTGCAAGAACTATCGCTGAATCCCTTGCATGATACCGAGGAGCCGGATCAGCTTGCTTGTAAGAAGTGTCATGTTCTTCGTCGACGACAATGAGTCCAAGCTTGCTGAATGGAAGCATGAGCGCAGACCTGGCTCCCAAAACCAACTGTGCCTTTGAACCTACACGCCCGTTCTTTTCAAAGTCCAAAACATTGTTCCATATCTCAACACGTTCATTGTTGCTGTATCTGGAATGGTATACCCCTACTGAATTTCCAAAATGTTTCCTCAGTCTGGTAATTATTTGAGTGGTCAATGCAATCTCCGGCAATAAATATAAAACCTGCTTGCCGGCTCGCAATACTTCATCAATCAGGTGAATGTACACTTCTGTTTTTCCACTCGAAGTAACTCCATGAATATAAACAACGTCTTTTGCATTGAAATCAGAATTTATTTCTAATAGTGCTTTCTCCTGAGTCTGATTTAATTTCTGTGGAGCCAGCTTATCCGTATCTTCAATATTGATCCGGTCTACCCTGACTTCATATTCTTCGAGAATGTCATTCTTGATTAAGGTAATCAATGAAGAATCAGAAAAATTCGGATCTGCTTTCAGATCTGTTTTCTTCACAAACTCCTTTGACTTATCAGAATAAGCATACTTTAAGAAAACCATCAACGATTCCAATTGCTTTAGCTTTCGCTTATCCTGTTCAAGTTCAAGAAACAAATTTTCAAGCGCTTTATCAGTCTTGTATTTCTCTTTGAGAACAATACGCGACTCCATCTTGGGCTTGTAGCTCTCCTCTATCTCTTCCGACAGATACAAAGCACCTTTTTGCAACATCGTGTTAAGCAGTTGATGCACATTCTTTTTTCCAAGAATTTTTGACACTTCATCTACTGAGAGCTCATGTTTTGATAACAAGACTTCATAAATTAAAAACTCATCATTGCTAAGATGAATTGCTTCAGGATCAAAATCTGCGTTTATTATTATACTGGTTTCACTTTGCAACTTTAAGGCTGATGGAAGTGCTGCATTCATCACCTCGCCGGGATGACACATGTAGTAATTTGCAATCCAGTCCCAAAACTCAAATTGCTTTGAATTCACCAATGCTAATTCGTCAAGAACCGATTGGATTTCCTTGATGTTTTCAGTCTTAGGATCATTGTGCACATGCCGAACCAAAGCCGAATGAATTTTTTGCTTACCAAAAGGGACAATAACCCGTTTACCGGCTGCGACGTCCTTTGCTAAATTCACAGGTACGCTGTAAGTAAATAAATGCGGAACCGGTATGGGAATGATTACATCCACATACAAAGTTTTAAGAGTTTCCTTTTTGGGTACCGGCATTATAGTATTGAAATGTATTTTATCCTGAAGATTGAAAATCGTCTTAACAAGCCGAAATATCCTGTTAATCAATTCATTGTAGCGAACAACCGAATTGAATAGAGAATAGAAAAGCCTGGATTGAACTTGATTACAATATTAATCATTTTTTCAGCTATAGGAATTGGCTATCAGCTCAGTTTCCTTTCTTATGTTTGCAGTTCCATGAGAAGGGGTATTTTTCATTTTCTATTAATTCTGTGTCTCAGCCTGTATTTCTCCGGTCAAAATGCATTTGCACAGTCAGGAAAGCGCATTGAATTGTTGAATGCTGATGTGAGCGAATTTGATGAATCCATCAATGCTAAAGCTACCAGATTACTCGGCAATGTAAAATTCAAACACGAAAATGTTTTGATGTCTTGTGATAGCGCTTATCTCTACCGGGATAATAATAAACTTGAAGCATTTAATAATATAAGAATCACTCAAGGCGATACTATCACTCTTACCGGCAAACGTCTGCTTTATGATGGTAACACCAGCTTGGCTAATGTCTTCGAAGATGTAGTTTTACAGGATCGTAAAATGACATTACGCACAAATCAGCTGGACTATGACATGAACTCGAACCTTGCCTCCTATCACGAAGGTGCAAGTATTGTTGATGGTGAAAACACCCTTACCAGTGTTCTTGGATATTATTACAGTAAGATTCATGATTTCTATTTTAGAAGAGATGTAGTACTGGTAAATCCAAAATACACCATGACTGGTGACACCTTGCGTTATAATTCAGTCAGCAAGATTGCCTATTTTCTTGGACCGACATGGATACGCTCCACTGAGAATACCATTTACTGTGAGAATGGCTGGTACAATACAACGGATCAAACTTCCTTTTTTGAGAAAAACTCTTACTTGCAGGCAAAAGGCCAGTTGCTAAGAGGCGATTCTGTTATTTATAATCGTGTCACCGGCATTGGAAGGGTTTTCGGAAATGTCTCTATTTATGACTCAACGAATAAAGTAATGATTAGTGGTGATTACGGGGAACATCATGAATTGACTGACAGTTCATGGGTCACCGGCAAAGCATTACTGGATCAGTATTATGATTCAGATACCTTGTCATTACACGCTGACACCCTGCTGGCTTTGGCCTTAAAGAATCCTGAAGACAGCCTGAAGAAGGATCGAAACATTTTCGCATTCCACAATGTGAAATTATATAAACCCGATCTTCAGGCTACCTGTGATTCACTGGTATATTCAAGACCTGATTCTACCATCCGATTATTCAGAAATCCAATCTTATGGTCAGGAGCCAACCAACTGCTTGCTGATTCAGTGACCATTCAAACGGCCAATGATGAGATTTCAAGAATGTATATGGTGAATAATGCTTTTATTATTTCCAAAGTCGACAGCTTGAGTGAGGAAAAAATTGATTCTCTTCGCTTTAATCAGATCAGAGGTAAAAAAATGACTGGCTACTTTCTTGACAATAAAATGCACAGAATAGATGTTGAGGGAAACGGACAAACAATCTATTATGCCAAGGATAAAAACGATAAAAGTTTTTCGGTCAATAAAGCAGATTGCAGCGATATGGTAATTCTTGTCGATTCAAATAAAGTAAAAAGTATCACGCTGTTGAATGCTCCGGATGGAACTTTATTTCCTATAAAAGAATTGCCCGCAATTGAATTAAGACTGAAAGGATTTATCTGGAAAGAATATTTACGACCGCTTAGCAAGGCCGATATTTTCAAGAATGAATAATTGATTTTCCTAAACAGCCATAAATTCCTCCTGAAAGATTCGCAGCAGAATTAGGAAGTATGAGATGAGCAATGGTCCAAAGATGATTCCTGAGACGCCAAATAACTGCAAACCGACAATTACTCCTACGATGGTAACCAAAGGATGTACATCTGCAAATTTTTTCTGAAATATGAACCGGAATATATTATCAACGGCAGAAATAATAAGCACACCAAATAGTAGAATTGCAATTCCCTGCCAAGTTTCTCCGGCAGAAATCTGAAATGCAGCAGCCGGTAACCAAATCAGCATGGATCCTACGACTGGTACAAAAGAAAACAAACCTGTCATAGCTCCCCAAAACACAGGCTGCGGCAATCCGAAAATCCAATAGCCCAATATCGCTACAATTCCTTGCACCAGTGCCAATAAAGGTGCTCCAAGTGCATTCGAAAAAGTCTGCAACTCAAGCTCCTTTGAAAACACAGCAATTCTATCCTTGGAGAATGGAAGATAGCGTTCAAGAAATTCTTCAACCTTTCCTACATTGATGAGAAAATAAAAAAGAAACAAATACATCAAAGCGATTTCAGTAAGTATGAGCATGCTTTCACCTAAGAAACTTGTTATATATCCCCCTGCCTGATCTCTTAAAGTCTGTATAGTTTCAGGCGTAATAAGCGTATAGCCGGTCATGTTAGTAACCCTTCTGTCAAGTTCAGACAGTACTTGCATAGTAACAGAGCCTTCATTAAAGAAAATTGTAATTTTAGGAATGATCATGAAACTTGTCAGCAATATTGGTGTCATTATCACTACTAATGTCAATAAGCAGATTGCAACAGCAACGAGCGATTTATTCCACTTTTTCTTCTCACAAATTCTCCTCATCAAAGGCCTGAAGAGGACATATAAAATAACCGCTCCAAGAAATGAACTGATAAAGATGCGCATTGAATAAAAGATCATCGCGATTACCAGTAATAGCGATATCAATAAAAACTGCTGTGCAAATCTTTTATTGAGTTGTTTATCCGGCATGATATTTTTTTAAAACTTTACGAAGATAATGAATGCTTCAGAACCTCCATCGATCTTAGCATGAAGAATGAAACAGAAAGTGAAAGAGTAAGGATTGATAAATGGATGTGGGCCGTGAGAATGTACAAGACCAGGTCTCAGGCTACCCTTGCATGTGAACAAGGTAAAATCACTGTCAATAACAGCCCCGCCAAAGCATCCAGGCTTGTGAACCTTTATGATATAGTGAGCATCAAAAGAACCGGAATCATTCGAACTTATAAAGTACTGAAAGTCATTCAGAACAGAATCGGTGCCAAGCTCTTGCCGGAGCATATAGAGGATCTCACTCCTCCCGAGGAATTACAAGCTTACCTGAACAGAGCCAAAGGCCCCGGTATTTATCGTGATCCGGGGAGCGGGAGGCCAACCAAAAGAGAACGCAGAGATTTGGATGATTTTCTTGAGGATATCTGATTATTCGGCTGTATATCCGCGTTCAAATGTATTTCTTCTCTTTTCGTTATAGATTTTGTTCATATTTCTTGGATAATTTAGAGACCTAAGCCGACAATTAAAGGCTTCAAAAAGGGTATTTTTGCTATCTGAAAATAAAATTCAACATTATGAATATTGAGGAACTGAAACGTATCGCATCGCAAGTGCGTCGTGATATTATTAGACAGACGAATGGCTCCAAATCAGGTCACCCGGGTGGATCCCTTGGCTGCGCTGATTTTCTGGTGGCCCTGTACTTTGGCGTACTCAGACATAAGAGCAGCAAATTTTCGATGAACGGTAAAGGTGAAGATGTATTTTATCTCAGCAATGGTCATATATCTCCTCTCTGGTACAGTGTACTTGCACGCAGCGGTTACTTTGACATTAAAGAACTTGCAAGCTTCCGTAAAATCGATTCAAGGTTACAAGGGCATCCAGCAACTCACGAAGGGCTTCCGGGAATTCGAGTCGCAAGCGGATCACTTGGCCAGGGAATGAGCGTGGCTATTGGGACTGCGCTTTCAAAGAAGCTCGACAAAGATTCTCATCTTGTTTATTGCCTTTGTGGAGATGGAGAAATGGAAGAAGGTCAGGTGTGGGAAGCAATCATGTACGCCGGTGCAAAAAAGGTAGATAATATCATTGTTACAATTGATGTAAATCACCAACAAATTGATGGTTCTATCGAAGATGTGATGCCTTATGGTGACTTGAAACCTAAGTTTGAAAGTTTTGGATGGAAAGTTCTTCAGGCTGATGGAAACAATATGGAAGATATAAGCGGCACTTTACAAAAGGCCGGCACTTTAACCGGCAAACAACAGCCAATTGTGATTCTCATGAAAACCGTCATGGGACAAGGGGTAGATTTTATGATGCATACACATAAATGGCACGGCGTTGCTCCGAATGATGAGCAAATGAAAACGGCTTTATCTCAACTTGAAGAAACTCTGGGAGATTATTAATTGAACTGTTCAATCAAATTCTTTTCTGTAAATTATTTTAGCACTGGAATTTTCCGCAAGAAAATTTCCATTGGGAATTTTTTTATCTTTTTTTTCTTCTGCACGCTATGTTCAGCGGATACATATGCACAACTTACTTCAAAAAATAAGACTCCTACCCTCACCCGCATCGAATTTCTTTTTGATGGTTCACAAAGTATGTACGGGCGCTGGCAAAGTGGCGCTAAAATCGATGTTGCAAAGAATCTGATGTTTCAATTACTTGACAGCCTGCGCTACCTCCCGAATATTGAATTAGCTCTACGTGTGTATGGACATCAAAAACAATTTCCACCGCAGGATTGTGACGATAGTAAATTGGAGGTTCCGTTTAGTAAAGGCAATATTCCGCAAATGAAGCAAGTGCTGAAGGACATTGTCCCGAAAGGCACCACGCCTATTGCCAGATCTCTGGAACTCTGCGGCGGAGATTTCCCTGATACCGATTCAAGAAACATCCTCATTCTAATTACTGATGGAATTGAAGAATGTGGCGGTGACCCCTGTTCAGTTTCTCTGGCTCTTCAAAAGAAAGGCATCTTCCTTAAACCCTTTGTCATCGGAATGGGAATTGATGATTCATGGAAAAAGACTTTTGATTGCGTCGGGAAGTATTTTGATGCAACTAACGAAGTAAATTTTAAAATGGCTTTGGATGTTGTGATTTCGCAGGCGCTCAACTCAACCACCATGCAGGTTAATCTGCTGGATATCTATAACCGAGCTACTGAGACAAATGTGAATATGACCTTTTATGATCAGTATTCAGGTGAAATGAAATACAATTTCATTCACACATTAAATACCAAAGGAAATCCGGATACTTTGGTAATCGATCCGCTTCCTGTGTATAAAATTGTCGTGCATACGATCCCGCCGGTTTCTAAAGATTCAATCATATTCACTCCCGGAAAGCACACAACCGTTGGAATTGATGCTCCCCAGGGTTATTTGTACCTAAAGTTTGACAACCCTGCTGAATTTAAAAAACCTATAGCCATCATTCGCCGCCAAGGCGAAATGAAAACTTTAGATGTTCAGGAATTTCATTCAACAGAAAAATATCTTGTTGGGAAATATGATATTGAAGTACTCACGCTTCCAAGAATCAATCTTCAAAATGTGGACGTGGCACAAAGCAAAACCACTACCCTTCAGATTCCGCGTCCCGGCTTGGTGACCATTATGACCAATAATCAAGGGTATGGGAGTTTGTACACAGAAGAAAACGGTAAATTAAAATGGATCTACAACATGGATGAAAATCTGAGCAAGGAAACCATCGTTCTCCAGCCCGGCAGATACCATGTAGTCTATCGTCCTAAAAACTCTAAAGAATCCCTCTATACAGTGGAGAAAGATTTCTCCGTTGTTTCCGGAGAATCCAACATCGTTTTACTATATTGATAAATATTACCTTGAAATAAAAAACTATGAGCCTTCCTACTTACACTGAAAAAAAAGATACACGCTCCGGATTTGGAGCAGGACTTTTAGAACTTGGCCGCTCTAACCCTGATGTCGTCGCACTTTGTGCAGACCTCACTGGATCTTTGAAGATGGACGCCTTTGAAAAAGAATTTCCTGAAAGATTCTTCCAGATTGGAATTGCTGAAGCAAATATGATGGGTATCGCTGCAGGCCTGGCTATAGGAGGAAAAATTCCTTTCACGGGAACCTTTGCAAACTTCAGTACAGGTCGTGTTTATGATCAGATACGCCAGTCGATTGCTTATTCGGATAAGAATGTAAAAATTTGTGCTTCACATGCAGGTATTACATTAGGTGAAGACGGTGCGACGCATCAGATTCTTGAAGATATCGGGATGATGCGCATGCTTCCGGGAATGGTTGTAATCAATCCATGTGACTTTAACCAAACAAAAGCAGCTACGATTGCAATAGCAGCTCACCACGGTCCTGTCTACTTGCGTTTTGGGCGTCCGGTTGTTCCTGTGTTTACTCCTGCAGATCAGAAATTTGTGATTGGAAAAGCGATCACCTTCCGCGAGGGCACCGATGTAAGTATTTTTGCCACCGGACATTTACTCTGGAAATCCTTAGAAGCAGCGGAGATTCTTGCACAGAAAGGAATTCAGGCAGAGATAATAAATATTCATACCATTAAACCATTGGATCAGGAGGCTGTCCTACGTTCGGTGCGCAAAACCGGATGTGCAGTGAGCGCTGAAGAGCATCAGGTTTTTGGCGGTTTAGGTGATGCAATTTCTCAAACTCTCATCAGAAATTATCCTTCTCCTCAGGAATACGTTGGTATCAATGATTCGTTTGGAGAAAGCGGAACACCGGAACAACTCATGAAGAAGTACGGTCTCGAAGCAGAAAACATTTCGTTGGCTGCCGAGAAAGTTCTTATGAGAAAAAAAGCGGAGATGTCCACTTCCTGATCATGGCCTTTCCCTGAAGCGAATATTTTTATGACAGAATTCACAGACATTGAATTACTCGAACAGTTTCGCAAAGAGGAAACAAAACATTACGCTTTCAACTTATTAGTGCAACAGTATCAACAGAAAGTCTACTGGCATATACGACGCATACTCATTGATCATGACGATACAAATGATGTCGTTCAGAACGTTTTTATAAAGATCTGGAAGGCTCTGGATAATTTCAGGGAAGACTCAAAGCTTTTTACCTGGATCTATCGTATCGCCACGAATGAAGCCATCACCTTTCTAAATCAGAAAAAGAAAAGATTTTTGATTCCCCTTGTAAATGTAGAGCACGAATTATCCAATTCACTCAACAGCGATCCATTATTTACAGGCGATGAGATTGAACGCATCCTGCAAAAGGCAATTCTGAAACTTCCGACCCAACAGAGAATTGTCTTCAATATGAAGTATTATGAAGGACTGAAATATGAGGAGATATCCGAAGTACTAGGCGTGACTGTAGGAGCACTCAAAGCCTCCTATCATCATGCAGTAAAGAAAATCGAGAAATTTGTGACCGGACATTAAACCATTAAGTCCGCATTCCATCTTAAATCTGTTGAACTAATAGAAAAACAATGAAAAAGCCTCTTTCTGACAAAAACAAAGACTTCAAGTTGCCCGAGCAGCCTGATTCTTTGTCTTCAAAGGACTCTTTCGCTCTACCGGATGGATATTTTAGCAATCTTCAGAATCAAATAAGCACTAAAATCGAGTTGATCTCGAAATTGGAAAGTCAAACCGGGGATTCTCATTTTAATGTTCCTGAAAATTATTTCGAGGATTTATCAAACCAAATTAGTCAGGGAATTTCCAAGCCGGTAAAAAATAATATCTGGAAAAAATGGTTGACAATACTTCTGAAGCCACAAGTCAGTCTAGCTTTTGCATCACTCTTGTTGCTGCTTTGGTTTAGCATTA
>Ga0154020_10008435_pt1 | contig 11943 bp, 10 predicted proteins | sample Klosneuvirus_201_FD_109709 | JGI IMG/M metagenome (GOLD analysis project Ga0154020, IMG submission 109709) | Active sludge microbial communities from wastewater, Klosterneuburg, Austria - Klosneuvirus_20160825_MG | ecosystem: Engineered > WWTP > Aerobic digester > Activated sludge | place... | reverse complement strand
GTTCCTCCCGCAGGCGGCGGCCGAGTCGTTCGTGACCCAGGAGGTCCTACGTCCATTCGTCAAGACCGAGGCGCTCGAGCCTTACGCCACGCGCGAGGCGCTGGCCGACGCGATCCGAGCCGCCCGCGACGAGGTGAGGTCCGAACTGCTCCGCACCCTCGAGGAGCAGCTCGCGCCGCTGCGGGCGGCGGCCCAGCGCCCGCCGGACGCCACGTCCGAGGCCTTCCTCGCGCTGCGCGAGTCGGTGGCGAGGGAGCGCGACGAGATGCAGGCGACGCTGCGGGCGGTCCACGAGGAATCGCGGGGCGACTTCCGCCGTCTGGAGCAGCTCTTCGGCGCCTTCCGGGACGAGCTGAACACGCACGGCGCGGGCCTGGCGTCCGGCCTCCGCTCGCAGCGCGACGGGCTCGACGCGGCGCAGGCGGCGAATGCCGCGGCGCTGGAGGGCGTCCGGGGCGAGGTAGGGGGCTCGCTGGAGGAGCTCCGCACCGCGATCTCGGCGCTCTCGGACGTCGTCGAGCGCGAGATCGGAAAGCCCGACCCGGCCCTGCCCGCGGTCGAGGGACGCCTCGCCGCGCTCGGTCAGGAGCTCTCTCGGATCGCTGCTGACCGCGAGTCGGTCGACGGGAGGGTCCTGGCGTTCGAGGAGCGGCTCTCGGGCCTCCAGGCCTCGACGGAAGAGATCGTCTCGCGGCGAATCGGCACGTTCGAGGAGCGGCTGGTGGCGCTCCAGACCTCGATCGAAGGGAGCGTGTCGCAGCGGCTGACGTCGCTCCAGTCGTCGACCGACGAGAACGTCTCGCGGCGGCTTTCAGAGCTCCGGTCCGCGACCGAGGAAAGCGTCTCGCAGCGGCTCTCTGCGCTTCAGTCGTCGACAGAGGAGGGCCTCTCTCGGCGGCTGTCGGCCCTGGAGGCCCAGATCCAGAGCCTCGCTCAGGCCTCCGACGAAGCGAGCCGCGCGGCTCGCGAACGGCTCGACAAGGCCGAGGTGAGGAGCCGGGGGCTCTTCGACGCGCTACGGAAGGCGCTCGCGGACGACGAGAGAATCTGAGCCGCCGCGAAGCGGTTCGCTCCGTTCAGGAGCGTGGCGCGCTCAGGAGTGCGGGCGGATCGCGGCGGAGGAGGGCGACTTCTTCCGGAGGTTCATCGAGACCCAGGCGCTGAGCCTCTCGTGCGAGCCGTCGTCCAGCTGGACGAATTCCGAACCCGCGCGGTAGAGCAGCATCCGGCCGCCCCGGGAGTCGTCGACGTAGCTCCCGGCGCGGCAGCGCGTCACGCGGATCTGGGCCGCGAAGGCGACCCCCTCGAGCTGGGCCTTCAGGTCGTACACGGCACCGGGGCGAAGGGCCGTCGCCACCTCGAACAGGAGCCCATCGGGCGACACGTTCACGATGTCGACCTTGATGGAGCCCTTGAGGCGGCCTTCCGCTCCCTTAGCGGCGGCTGCTCGGGGAGAGCGCCGTTTTTCGATGCCGATGTCAGCCATGCACTCCTCGCCCGGCTAACTTAGTCCCCGGTCCGCCCCGCGTCAATCCGTTTGTACCGGCCGCGACGACGGTTGACGGGCTCGGGCGGCGCGGCGAGGATGGCGTGGAGGCTCAGCTTGACGGAACCGCAGACGAACGCCGACAGGCGCCCCATCGCCACGCGCGAGCGCAAGGCGTCCATCGCCCTGGCGAGCGCCGTCGCGCGGGCGGGGGTGAGCGCGAACACCATCTCGATCCTCGGGATGGTGGCGGGCCTCGGCTCCGGCGTCGTGCTCGCGCTCACGCCCACTCTCGGGCCTGCGGCGGCGCGAGGGGCGTTCCTCGCGGCGGCCGTCCTGATCCAGCTGCGGCTCCTCGCCAACATGCTCGACGGGATGGTGGCCGTGAGCACGGGGCAGGCCTCCCCCGTGGGCGAGCTGTACAACGAGATCCCCGATCGCGTCTCCGACGCGGCCACCCTGATCGGCCTCGGCTACGCGGCCGGGGGATCGCCGGAGCTGGGCTATGTAGCCACCTGCCTGGCGTTCCTCACCGCGTACATCAGGGCCGTAGGGCGCGGGGCCGGGGCGGGGAGCGACTTCCGAGGCCCGATGGCGAAGCCGCAGCGGATGTTCCTCTGCACCGTGGCGTCTCTCTACGTCGCGCTCGCGCCGGCCCCGTGGCAGCCGTCGTTCGGCCGGGGCTGGGGCGTGCCGGCCGCGGCGCTCGCCGTCGTCGCGCTCGGCTCCCTCGTCACATGCCTCCGGCGGCTCTCCGGTATCGCCGGAAAGCTCTCCCGCGCCTAACTCGTCAGTTCCGAGAGAAAGCGCGGATCCTCGCGCCAGCCGGGGCGGGCGGCGACGTTCAGGTCGAGGAAGAACCGCCCGCCGAACGTCTTCTCGAGCTCCAGCCGCGCCGCCGTCCCGCTGTCGCGGAGCAGCCGGCCGCCGGAGCCGAGGACGATCTTCCGGTGGTTGTCCTTGTCGACCACCACGGTGGCCATGAGGACGGTCAGGTTCTTCTCGGGATCGTGACCGACGTCGTCGATCACCACACCGAGGCCGTACGGGATCTCGTCGCGCGTCCGCTCGAGGAACTTCTCGCGGATGACCTCGGCATACCGCACGCGATCGCGCGTGGTGGTGATGGTCTCGCGGGGGAAGAGCTCGTCCCCTTCCGGCAGGTACTTCAGGAAGAGCTCGGGGAGCGCCGCGACGCCGTCCCCCGTGATCGCGGAGATCGGGACGATCTCGTCGAAGATGCCCGACGCGCCGAGCTCGGCGAGCCGCGGCAGGAGCAGCCGCTTCTCGAGGCGGTCGATCTTGTTGAGGAGGACGATGCGGGGCGAGGGGGACTTCGAGATCAGCTCCAGCGTGAACTGGTCGCCTTTCCCCGACGGCACCGAGACGTCGATCACGAGGACGCGCAGGTCGACCTCGCGGATGGCCTCGAGAGCCTCGTCCATCATCAGGCGGTTCAGCTTGTGGAGCGGCTTGTGGAGGCCCGGCGTGTCGACGAAGACGAGCTGACCGTCGGGCCGCGACAGGATGCCCATCAGGCGGCGGCGCGTCGTCTGGGGCTTGTCGGAGACGATCGCCACCTTCTGACCGACCAGGAGGTTCACGAGCGTGGACTTGCCGGCGTTCGGCCGGCCGACGACGGCGATGGTGCCCGATCTCAAGCAGGCCTCGCGTCGACCGGGGCCTGCGCGCGCCGAGCCCGGACACGGTAGATCCGGCGGCGATCCGCCTCGTCCACCACGAAGACGACCCCCGCTTCCGTCACGCTTTCTCCTGGCCTCGGTATGTGTCCGAGCTTCGTCGAGACGAGCCCGGCGACCGTATCGTAATCGGCCGGAGGGAACGTCGTCTCGAAAAGCGACGCGATCTCCGACATCCGGACCCGTCCGGCGATGGAATAGCCGCCGTCGGCCAGCGGGATGACGGGGTCGAGGGCGTCCTCGTGCTCGTCGGCGATCTCTCCCACCAGCTCCTCCACGAGATCCTCCAGGGTCACGAGCCCGGTGACCACGCCGTACTCGTCCACCACGATGGCGAGGTGCTGGCGGCGCCTCCGGAAGTCGGCGAGGAGCGTGGTGATGGTCTGCGACTCGGGCGCGAAGTGGACCTCCCGCGCGAGGGGGCGGGCCGTCGGGGGAGGGTTGGGGGACCGGAGGACCGTGAGGACGTCCTTCACGTGGACGACGCCGACGGGCTTGTCCACGCTTCCGTCCACCAGCGGCAGGCGCGTGAACTTCGTCTTCACGAGGAGGTCGGCGATCTCGGAGAGCGAGGCCGAAGCCTCGGCGACCGTCATGTCGGGGCGGGGCGTCATCACCTCGCCCACCGTCCGGTCTCCGAAGTCGACGGCGCGCGAGACGAGCTCGGCGTCCTGCTTCTCGAGGATCCCCTCCTCGCGGGCCACGTCGAGGAAGGCCTTCACCTCCAGCTCCTTCGTGGCATCGCGCTCGCGTTCGGTGGCCTGGCTCGGCGGTCCGGGCTCGTCGTCGGGCTCGCGCTCGAGGATCCGCGAGAGAACGGGGTAGAGCGGCGTGGCGAAGACGGAGACGACGGGAATGAGCCAGGCGAAATCCTGCAGCAGCTTGTCGGAGCCGCGGCGCGTCACCCAGCGGAGGACGAATCCCTCGAGGATCAGCCAGCCGAAGAGGATCGACACGGCCGAGAGGAGCCACGGCTCGGGCGCGTTCACCGTCCGGAGCATCGTGCCGAGGGAGAGGAGGCCGCCGAGGACCGCCCCCTGCGCGGTGAGGCGCACGGCGACGCGCGAGACGCGGACGTGCTCGGGCGAGAGGAGCCCCTGGAACCGGGCCGGGTTCTCGTCGAGGAGCGACTTGCGGCGGATGGACGAGAGGGTTTCCAGCGAGTGCGCGAAGGCCGAGAAGACGAAGTAGAGGCCCGCGAAGATGGCCCCCAGGACGAAGGCGACGCCGGTGCCGAGAGGGAGCGCGTTCATCGGGTCACGGCACGCCGTCGGGACCGTCGCCGAAGAGCCGGCGCACCGTCTTGCCTTGCAGCGCGAACATCTCGCCGTTATCCGTCTCGTGATCGTAACCCCGAAGGTGGAGAAGCCCGTGCACGAGGAGGATCTGGACCTCGCGCGCGAGCCCGTGGCCCAGGCGCCGAGCCTGGCGGGCGGCGCACGGAACGTCGATGGCGAGGTCCCCCAGGAAACCGGGAGCGCCGGAGGGAAACGAGAGGACGTCGGTGGGCCGGTCCTTCCCGCGGTAGGTCCGGTTCAGGGTGCGCATCCGCACGTCGCCGCAGAGGAGGATCGAGACCGGCGCGGTGCCGCCCGTGGCGCCGAGGACGGCGGAGGCCCACCTCACGATGTCGCCGCGGGAAGGAGCGTTCCTTGCTGTTGCGGTGACGTCGATCGGGGGCTCGGCCTCAGCCGGCCTCTTCCGTGGCACGGCTGGCGGCGGCCGGCGCGGGCCGGCCCTTGTCGAAGGCCTCGTAGGCGGTGACGATGGCCTGCACCACGCGGTGGCGGACGACGTCGCGCTGGTCGAAGTGGACGAACTTGACCCCTTCGACGTCGGCCAGGACGCGCGCCGCCTCTTTCAGGCCCGACATCTTCCCCTGCGGCAGGTCGATCTGGGTGACGTCGCCCGTGACGACGGCTCTCGAGCCGTAGCCGAGGCGTGTCAGGCACATCTTCATCTGCTCGGTGGTGGTGTTCTGCGCCTCGTCCAGGATGATGAAGGCTTCGTTCAGCGTGCGGCCGCGCATGAAGGCGAGCGGCGCGATCTCGATGATGTTCCGCTCCAGCATCCGGCCCACCTTCTCGTAGCCGAGGATGTCGTAGAGGGCGTCGTAGAGCGGCCGGAGGTAGGGATTCACCTTCTCGGCCAGGTCGCCGGGGAGGAAGCCGAGCTTCTCGCCCGCCTCGACGGCAGGGCGACAGAGGACGATCCGCTTCACCCGCTTCTCGAGGAGCGCCGTCGCCGCCATGGCCACGGCGAGGTAGGTCTTGCCGGTTCCCGCGGGACCGATGGCGAACGTGATGTCGTGGTCGGCGATCGCCTGCAGGTAGTCCTGCTGGCGGATGTTGCGGGGCGAGACCGCCTGGCGGAGCGCCGGACCGATGGACCGGTTCTCGAAGAAGTCGAGGAGCGAGGTCTCCGGCTCCTCCTTCAGGATCCGGATCGCGGCCACGAGGTCGGGCTTCTTCGGGTTATGGCCGCGCTCGATCAGCTTCGAGAAGTCGGACAGGAGCCGCGCCGCGAGCGCCGTGTCCTCCGGCCGGCCGGCCAGCGACACCTCTCGCCCGCGCGCCGCGATCTCGACGCCGAAGGCGTCCTCCATCAACCTGAGGTTTTCGTCGTGGACACCGAAGAGCGCGCCGAGCCCGGCTTCGGGGAGGGTCAGAGGTACGGAGCCAGGTCGAATAGCGTCGTTCTCCTTCGGAGCGAAGGATAGAAGGGGGGCGCGCCGGAATGCAAGTCACAGTGCATTTCAGCTCCCGTGGTTCAGCGAGCAGACGCAGCGGCGGCAGACCGGGTTCGTCGCGACGTCGAGGGCGGCGCGGAATGCGACGGCCTTCCCGCCGTTCAGGATCTCCTGGAGGCTCCCGTCCCGGTGGATGTTGCCGAGGGGCTCGTGGAAGAAGCAGGGGCGGACGGTGCCGTCCGACTCGACGACGCTCGAAACCCACGGAGCATTGCAGGTGACGGGGGCGAAGTCGCCGTCGCCGGCGAGCGCGGCGAAGTAGCGGAGGAGCTTCGCGCGGAGCTTCTCCGGACCCTCGACGATGAAATCGCGATCGGCGGCGAGCTCCTCCTCGAGGAGGGTCAGCTCCGTGGCGAGCTCGTCGATCTCGCCGGGCGCGAGCGCGATGACGCTCTGTTGCGCGCCGGTCCAGCCGCCGGGCCGGTTGAAGGCCTCGCTGGAGACGTCGGCCGCGAGGAAGCTGATCCTGTCGAGCCCCAGCTCCCGCGCGGCCCGCACCGTCTCGCGCAGGTGGCGGAAGTTCCGGCGCTGCACGGTGCACCGCGCCGAGATTCCGACCGAGCGGGACGCCGCGCGGACGGCCGCGACGCCCTCCGCGAGGCGGTCGTAGGCGCGCGGGACGTTGCGGATCTCGTCGTGGACGGCGCGCGGGCCGTCGAGGCTGAGGATGACGTCGTCCACGTGGCTCGCGATCCCCTCGGCGTCGCGCGCGAGGAGGAGCCCGGACGAGAGGAGGGAGATCCGGATCCCGGCGTCGACGAGCGGGCGGCAGAGACGCCAGAGGTCTCCGTGCATCAACGCCTCGCCCCCCGAGAGGACGATCCTCTCGACGCCGAGGGCGCGCCAGCCGGGGAGCCAGCGCCGGACGTCCTCGGCGGACAGCTCCTTCCGCTCGCTCTCCTTCCAGATGTCGCACATGAGGCACCGGCAGTTGCACCGGCTGTGCGGGAAGAGGATGAGGATGGGGAGGCGCTCGATCACGGGAGCGGCCATTCGGCGACGAAGCGCGCCCCCTGGCCCGGCTCGCTCTCGCAGCGGATCCGGCCGCCCATCGCCTCGATCAGCCGCTTCACGATGGAGAGGCCGAGCCCGGTGGAGTGCTCGCCGCCGGTGGGCCGCGCCGACAGCCGGCTGAACGAGCCGAAGAGCTTCGCCCGGTCCTCGGCCGTGAACCCGGGCCCCTGGTCCTCGACCTCGAAGACGGCCGTCCGGCCGGGGGCGCGCGTCCTCACGAAGATGCTCTTCCCCGGCGGCGAGTACTTCACGGCATTCGAGACGAGGTTGTCGGTCACCTGCAGGAGGACGTTCGGGTCGGCGGAAATGACGACGCTCTCGGCCTCGACGTGGAGGAGCTGGCCCTTCGTCCGGGCCGCCGCCTGATAGCTCTCGGCCACGTGGCGCGCCACGGTGGCGAGGTCGGTCGGGACGGGGGCGAGGCGGATCTCACCCCGCTCGATGGCATTCACGTCGAGGAGGCTCCGGATCAGCTCGATCATCCGCCGCGACGCCTGGAGGATCTTCTTCACGAAGTCGCTCCGCTCCTCGGCCGTCATCTCCGGCTCCTCGAGGAGCGTCTCGGCGTAGCCCACCACGATGTTCAGCGGGTTCTTCATGTCGTGCGCCGCGATGCCGAGGAACTCGTTCTTCTCGGCGTTCAGCCGCGCCAGCTCGTCGTGGCGGAGGACGAGCTCGCGGTTCGCCCGCTCGAGGTCGGCGGCCTGGCGGGCGATCACCCGCGCCGCGAGGAAGTCGCGGACCCGCGCGTCGAGGATGAGACGGCCGAAGAACCAGGCGACCCAGGCGGCGACGAAGCCCGAGAGGTAGTAGTCGGCGTCGACGCCGGGCCGGAGCCCGAGCGCCAGGAAGTAGAGAACGACGTCGGCGGCGTAGACGAGGAGGCCCCACCAGGCGGGGAGGAAGAACATCATCGCGATGGCGAAGACGCCGATGTGATGGACGGAGACGTTGCCGTTCCTCAGGTACGTCAGGAGGAAGATCGCGGCGAGGAAGAGGACCGAGAAGATCCGGAAGGCGAAGACCACCGCCCGGTGTGCGGGGGTGATGTCCTCGCGGGACCTCACGTCCCGGCAGAGGAAGAGGAGGCCGAGGGGCGCGGCCGCCAGGAGCGCGTGGAGCAGCAGGCTGAGGCGCGCGACGTCGGGCACCAGGGCGACGACCTTCCGGATGTCGATGACGTAGACGAGGAGCGCGTCGACGACCAGCATGAAGACGGCCACGCTGCGGGCCCGGACGAAGTTGGTGTGGCGGATCTCCGCCAGGAACGCGCCCCTGTCCTCCGGCGGGATCCCGGCGAGCGGGTTCCGGAAGAGCGAGACCTCTTTCACCGCCGCCGCTCGAGCTCGATCAGGAAGTGGTCCGCCAGCCACGGGAGCGGCGGCCACGCCTCGACGAGCCCTTCGACGTCGTCGAGGAGCCGGAGGAGCCTCGGGTGCCGCCCGGCCCACTCCCCGGCGTAGCTCGGCGGGACGAAGACGCCGAGCGCCCGGAGCGAGCGGGTCCGGAAGCCGTCCGCGAAGGCGTCGCGCACCGCGCCGATCGTCGGGTAGTGGATCTCCATCGAGCGCCACGTGACCCGCGCCGAGAGCCGCCGGAATGCCTTGTCGGGCTCGCCGCGGAGGAGGAACCAGAGCCACTCCCACGGGCAGACGGGGCCCATGAAGCAGAGGACGGCGCGCGCCCCGGGGCGCAGGCGCCGCGCCAGGCGGTGGGCGACGCCGGGGAGGTCGTCCACACAGTTCATCGCGCCGAAGTTCGACAGGGCGCCGTCGAACGTGCCGCCCACGCGCGACAGCTCCTCGATCGACACCTGGCGGACGTCGACGAGGCTCCGCACCCCGGCCTTCAGCACCTTCTTGCGCGTCGCCTGGACCATCGCGGCGGCGGCGTCGGTGGCGAGGACGCGGACGCCGCGCGACGCCAGGTGGACGGCGTCCTCCCCCGTGCCGCAGCCCAGCTCGAGGACGCGCTCGCCCGGCGCGAAGGCGCGGTCGAGGCGGCGCCAGACCCGGCGGCGGAGGAGCGTCCCGATCGCGGTGTCGGTGAACACCTCGTCGTACCCGGCGGCCATCTCCTCGAAGGGGGAAGCGGTGGTGCGTGAGGCCATTCTTCTCTCGGCGGCTAGGCCGTCAGTCGTTCATCCGGTAGCTACCGTAGAGTGGGAGCACCTTCTGCTCCCAGATCGACCTCGCCCGGGACGGGTCGACTGCCGGCCGCCGGATCGCGGCGAGGCAGAGCTCCATCTGCCGGGCCGTCGTCGCGGCCTTTCCGTGGAGCTCCAGGGCAAACGCCGAGAAGTCCCGTACCGCGAAGTCGAAGATCTGGTCGACGGTCTCCGTGTCGACGGCCAGGAGCGCCGCGTTCTCGAGCACGAGCTGACCGTGGACGACGAGGGCGAACATCTCGCCCAGGGCGAGGAGGAAGTCGATGTCCTTCTCCTGCTCCTCGGTCGGCTTCGTCTCGAGGAGGAGCTTCTCGAGGACGGCGACCTGCTCCAGGAAGAGCCCCACGTTGGGTACGCCCGCGAACCGCGCGAACGCCGGGCGGTAGTCGTGGAAGCGGACGGAGGAGAGCCCGCCCGTCGAGCCCTGGTCGAACAGGTACGCGTCGTGCTCGGCCTCGGTGCGGCGTCCCACCTCCGGGAAGGGGGTCGCGTTGAAGAAGTAGCTCCCCATGAACTTGACGATCAGCGCGATGTTCACGTGGACGGTTCCCTCGAGCTTGGGCAGCTGACGGATGTCCCTCACGGCCATCTCGAAGTAGACGTCCCTCTCGAGGCCCTTCGCGGCGATGACGTCCCAGAGGAGGTCGATGACCCTCTCGCCTTCCGTGGTGACCTTCATCTTCATGACCGGGTTGTAGAGGAGATAGCGCCGATCGTTCCGGGAGGCCGCCCGCTGGTAGTCCGCCGCGCGGAGGGCGAAGAGCTTCATCGCGACGAGCCGGGCCCAGGCGTCGAGGAACATCCGCCGGACGTGGGGGAAATCCGAGACCGAATGGCCGTAGAGCCGGCGGGCGACCGCGTGATTCAGCGCCTCGTGAAACGCGTGGGCCGAGATGCCGATCGACGCCCAGCCGAGGTTGTACTTGCCGACGTTGACCGTGTTGAGCGCCGCGTCCCAGGCGTCGCGGCCTCGCAGCAGGATGGACGACTCGTCGACCGGGACGTCGTTCAGGTTGAACTCGGCCACGTACGACTGGGTCGCGGTGACGCTCCGCACGAGCTCGTATCCCGGCTGACCCGGGTCGGTCACGAAGAAGACGTAGTCGTCCTTTCCGCCCGCTCCCGCTCCCTTCATCTTGCCGAAGACCGAGACCATCGCGGCCTCGTTCGCGTTCCCGATGTAGTACTTGCTTCCCCTGGCCAGGAACCGAGCCTGCCCCGAGGGCGTGCCCGGGGCCGGCGAAGCGGGATCCTCGTGAAGACGCATGGCGGTCGAGTAGATGTCCGCGCCGTGCTCCTTCTCCGAGAGGCCGAAGGCGAAGATGCCTCCCGCGCGGAGCTTCTCCGCGGCCTTCCGTTTGAGCCCCTCGTTCGGGCTCATCCAGATGGGCCCGAGCCCCAGGATCGAGACCTGCCACGTGTACCAGTAGCAGAGCCCGTAGAAGCCGAGCACCTCGTTGAGGGCGCAGTTGCGATAGGTGTCCCAGCGGCTGCCGGGGCCGCCGTACGAGGGGGGTGTGAGGAAGTCCGCGAAGAGGCTTTCGCCCTTGATGAAGTCGAGGAAGTCGCGGTACCAGACCCGGTTCTGATCGTCCTCGCGGAGGCGCCTCTTCCCCTTCGTCTCGAAGAACGCGACTGTCTTCTCGACGGCCTCTCGGGAACGGGCGTCCAGGAGGTACTCCGAGGGGCTCTTCGGATTCAGGATGCTCATCGTCTCCTCCGGTCCGTGGAGGATACGGGACTAGGCCTCGACCTCGTCCGCCGAGAGAAGGAGCGCCTGCCGCGCGGCCTCGGCGGCCGTCCGCTTCTCGGTCGCCACCGCCGGGTCGCTCGCACGGAAGGCGGCCACCTCGTTCTTCAGCCACTGATCCGCGTGCCGGTAGTACCCGCGCGAATGGCGCCCGCGGATCCTGTAGTCGCGGTCGGTGCTGGCGGCCCAGTCGGACGCGAGGATCGAGCGGTCCGCCACCTTGTCGAAGTAGGGCGTCCCCTTGATGGGGTACGACACCGTCGTGAAGAAGATGTTCGGGTTCGCCCGCTTCACGTGCTCGATCGTGGCGGCGATGTCGTCCACCGTCTCGCCGTCGTAGCCCCACATCAGAAACATCCCCACCTCGATGCCGTGGCGTTGCGCGGCCTTCGTGGCCCACTGCACCTGCTCCACGGTGACGCCGCGCTGCATGGCGTCGAGGATCCGCTGGCTGCCGCTCTCCGAGCCGATCCAGATCCGGTAGCAGCCCATCTCCGCCAGCGTCGCCAGGATGTCGTCCTTCATCAGCCGGTCGGCGCGGGAGATCGTCTCGAACGGCAGCTTCAGCCCGCGGCGCTTCAGCTCGGCCGCGTAGTCGAAGAGCCACCTCGCGTTGATGGTGAAGACGTCGTCGGCGTACCAGACCTGGTCGGGGCGGTAGCGGTCGCGGATCGCCGCCACCTCGTCGGCGCAGTTCCCGATGCTCCGCCTCCGGTGCGAGAAGCCGAAGACGGCGTGGGAGCACCAGTCGCACTTGTACGGGCAGCCGCGCGCGGTGATCAGGTTCACGCTCCCCATGCCGTGGTGCTGCCGCCAGACGTCCACGTAGCGCGGCTGGTCGATGGCCTCGCGGTCGGGAAAGGGGAGCGTGTCGAGATCCGGGATCTTCGGCCTCTCGGCGGTCGTGACGAGCGCCCCCGCTTCGTCGCGGAACGCGATGCCGAGGACGTCGTCGAGCCGGTGCGGACCGCTCGTCGCGAGTGCGGGGAGGAGCTGCGCCATCGTCTCCTCCCCCTCGCCGATCACGACGGCGTCCGCGCCGCGCGAGAGGTACTCGGCGGGATAGTTCGCGCTCTC
>Ga0154020_10008434_pt1 | contig 11945 bp, 9 predicted proteins | sample Klosneuvirus_201_FD_109709 | JGI IMG/M metagenome (GOLD analysis project Ga0154020, IMG submission 109709) | Active sludge microbial communities from wastewater, Klosterneuburg, Austria - Klosneuvirus_20160825_MG | ecosystem: Engineered > WWTP > Aerobic digester > Activated sludge | place... | reverse complement strand
TGTTATTGAGAGTATTAATACCTTAATGAAGGTAGCTGGTAATATGTTTAATAGTAAATCTAAACAAGAGGGTATTGTGATTTTTGATAAAGTTAATGGTTTAATTAAATCAAATAAGTTACCTAATAAAGAAAAGTTTGCTCTTATGGATCTGATGGATCTTAAGAATAAAAATAAGTGGTAATGATTATAGATATATTTCATGTATAATAGAATCTGACATTGTAAGTTTTAGATTAGTTATTTCTAAAATTTTATTTATTATTTGAACAAAAGTATGTTGTTCATTATATTTCATAGATAGAGTACCATCGCTACGTAAATCCAACTTAATATCCCAATTTTTATCTATTCTAACTGATTTATTACCAACTAATACAAATATTAAATATTCATTACTATAACCTTCTTTTTGCCAATAATATGACATTTTATTACACCATTCCTTAAAATATTTAATTTCAATAAAACATTCTGGATAACAATCATTAGTAATACCAACTTCTCCATCTCTACAAATAAGTAAATAGGGAAGAAATTGTTTAATTTCAACAGTTTCATAATTCAATTTATTTACACATTTTAAATGCATCTGATCATAAAATTCTAAATGATCAGATATATGTAATAAAAGTTCTGGTGGCAATTTATCCATTTATTAATAGATTGTTTATAAATAATTTCATATAGTATATTTATCAACTTTTTATAAAAATTGATAATACAAATTAATAATAAAATATCATTATATGAATAATATTTTAAATCAAATGAACTATGTATATAAAGACATCCGGAGTCTAACACCAACTGATATTAATACACCCCTATTTATCCGCGCAAGAGTACATAATAGCAGAAACAAAGGTAATTTTACTTTTCTAGTTTTAAGGTATCAGTCAACTACATTACAAGCTATTGGTATGAAAAATACATTAGGTGATGATATTTTTAAGAGTTTAACAAGTATTACGAATGAGTCTATTATAGATTGTTATGGCACACTTCAATTGGCCAAAGTCAAAACATGCAGTTATCATGATTTTGAATTAGTAATTGATAAATATGAATTAGTAAGTAAAGCGAATGACTTACCCTTTCAATTGGATGATGCCAATAATACATGGGGTGAAGAAGGAGGAAAAGTAAATATGGATACCAGACTAAATCATAGATGGGTTGATCTGAGAACGCCTATGAACAATACTATATTTAAATTACAATCATATATTGGGCAATATTTCCGTCAATATTTACTTAAAAATAATTTTATAGAAATTCACAGCCCAAAGATCATTGGAGTACAATCTGAAGGAGGTAGCCAGGTGTTTGAAATGAAATATTTTGATAAACCAGCATTCTTGGCCCAATCTCCTCAACTTTACAAACAAATGGCAATTAATGCCGATTTCGATCGTGTTTTTGAGATAGGTCCTGTTTTTAGGGCAGAAAATTCATTTACGAATAGACATTTATGTGAATTTATTGGTCTGGATGTTGAAATGGCTTTGACCCCTTGTCAAACTTATCGCGAAATACAAATTCTCTTATGGAATCTAGTAACATTTATCTATGACCAAATAAAACAAAATCATTCTAATGAATTACAAGCCATTACATTCAATTATCCAGTTTATCCGAAGGATCCACTCATTATATCTTTTGCACAATGTGTTAAAATGCTTAATGATATTGGTTTTCAACAACATGAATTAGAGGATCTTAGTACAGTGAATGAAAAGAAAGTTGGCGAATTAGTTAAAGATAAATATGGTAGTGATCTATTTATTATTGATCAATATCCGTTGAATGTCCGACCGTTTTATACAATGCCATCGGATGATATTCCTTACTCCAATTCATTTGATATGATTTTAAAGGGAGTAGAAATTTGTTCAGGTTCACAACGAGTTCATGATTATCAAATGCTTATGACAAAAGTAGCTGAAAAAGGTATAAACACTGAATCATTGAAATATTATCTTGAATCATTTTCACATGGTAGCAGACCACACTGTGGGTTTGGGTTAGGTCTTGAGCGGCTTGTATCCCTTTTCCTGGATATTGGTAATGTGAAATTAGCTTCATTATGTCCGCGCGATCCTAAACGGTTATTTGTGTAAAAAAAATATATTAATCTTATAGTATAACTTGATGGACACTATATTCAAATATATAACCAATTATAAATTTTATACAATTGGAGCAATGATACTTGCAAATATTGGGATGCAGGTATTCAAATTAGAAACGTATAGAATGTTAACAGAATTTATAAATACTATAACGACATTAGTCAAACCAGACAGTATATTAATTATGACATTTATTAAACTATTTTTGGTACATGTATTCCAAAGTGTTATTAAATATCTTTTAGAAAAGATTATCACATTAGGAGTTAGGGATTTATTCAGAAATATAATTAAATGTGTTATGCACAATACTATGGAATTTTTCAAGAAAGATACACAGAATAAAATTAATCAAATCTGGTCATATATAACAAACATTGAAACTATGATGGAAAAATTATTAATTGAATTACCAAGTATCATTACTTTTATGGCTTATTATATTTATATTATTTATTCAATTTATCCACAAGCAATACTTTTCATTTTACCTATTAATTTATTCGTTTTACTTGCACTACATCCATTTTCAAGAAAACAATATAAACTACAAAAGGAAAAATTATATCTTGATTTAGATGTCAAAAATAAATTATTAGAGGCAACATCTAATATTGAGTTTGTTAAATTAAATAATAGAGAAAATCATGAAATTAGTCGAATAGATAATGCCTTTTCGCGATACACCTTTAATAAAATTAAAGATAAATGGATTACAAATTGTATTGAATTACTCTCATATATATTTAACGACTTTTTGATCTTGGTTATATATTCAGTTGGTATTATTTATGTATTAAAAAATATGTTTAAACCAATTGACTTGATTTATTTGACCATAAATACAGGAAATTTCTGTTATCAAATTATTCAACTCAAAGAAATTTATAATTATTATATGAAAATTAATCCTAAAGTAGAAATCATCTATCATATGTTAAGTACTGATGAAAAAATAAACAATAAAAATTCTCAAGAACAACAAACTGAACAAATAGATGATAATACTGGAGGAATTATTTATGATAATATTACTTTTTCATATGACGGATCAATTAATGTTATTAAGAATTTAAGTTTTGAATTCAAAGATAATAAGATTAATTTACTATTAGGTCCAAATGGTTCCGGAAAGAGTACTTTAATAAAATTATTATTGAGATTATATGAAATAGATAGTAAAGAAGGTGTGAATAATATCTATTTTAGAAATGTTAATATAAAGGATTTAAATATCAAGGAATTAAGAAAGAGAATTGTATTTGTATCACAAGAACCGCATATTTTCAATGAAACTGTCTTATATAATATCAAATATGGTAATGAAAATGTTCCTGATAATATGATTATTGATCTATGTGATATTTTATATTCTCGTGAATGGTTACTGCAAAATAAAAATAATTTGGCTGGATTTAGGGGTAGAAACTTATCGGGAGGAGAAAGAAAGAAAATACAATTAATTAATGCTATTTGTCGAAATTCAGATGTTATTATTTTTGATGAACCAACGAATACATTAGATTCTAATGCTTTACAATGGTTTAATGAATTCATTATTAATTTAAAAGATAATCATCATAAGACTATCGTTATTATTACTCATGATATTAGGTTAAAGACAGTTTCTGATCATATTGTAGATCTTACACAACAAAATTAGTCTTATAATTATTTTACTGAATAGTAAACTTTTCATTTAATTAATGAAAAGTTGAAAAATCAACTTAAAGCCATATAGATATATATATGATAGTAACATAAACTAACACATGGGTGTTAATGGTTTACGAAAGATTATTTCAAAACACGCGCCAGAAGTTTTAGAAAAAAAAAACTTTAAAGATTTTAATGGCACAATTCAAGCGCTAGATGGTGTATTAGCGCTCTATAAATTTTGTATTGCTACTATTGATACACCTTATTCAAAAGTCGGTCATTTATTTGCTTGTTTTTTCAAGACACTTTCTATGTTAAGATATGGTATCATGCCATTCTGGGTTTTTGATGGTAAGCCACCGGAAATTAAACAAATGACTCTTGATGAAAGAAGAAGAAATAAAGATATAGCTCATAGTAAATTAAGTGATGATTGTCTTAGTCACAATGATAAGAAAAAATTAGAAAAGCGTACATTTACAGTTACAAGTAAACTCGTTGAAGAGGTTATAGAACTTCTTAAATTGCTTGGAATACCATATGTCATTGCACCAGGTGAAGCTGAAGCACAATGTGTTGCTTTAAACAAAGCAAAAATTGCTCATGGTGTAGTTACTGAAGATTGGGATGCTATTTTATTTGGTTGTAAAAGAATGTTAAAGGATTTTTCTAATAAAAATATTAATAATGTAACTGAAATAACAACAAAAAAATTATTAAAAAAATTGGATATTACACACGAACAAATTATTGATTTGAGTTCAATATTAGGAAACGATTATTGTTCTGGGATTAACGGTTTAAAACCATTAGATGCATATTACATATTTAAGGAATGTAAATTTAATATATATGATTTTTTAGGCCTTTTGAGATCAGAAACAAATTTAAAAGAATACGAACAAAATCATGAAAACGAATATTATGTGCATATATTGTCTATAAGAAAAAAATTAGGTAGTATGATTAATAAATTACAATATAGTAAAATACCAAATAATTTTGAAGAACTAGCAAAAACAGCAAAGGATTATTATTTGCATGCTCCTGTTATTGAACCGAATGAAGTTCAAGTTAAATGGGAAACGCCAAAATATCAGGAACTTTACAAATTTTTACTTGATAAGGGTTTTGAAGAAGATTTAATTAAATCAAAACTAAATGAATTAATTATGATGCATGCTTATTATAAAGATAATAATAAGTTGGTCACACTAAGTAAAATAAAACGTGAAAAATCAATAAATATTGATACCAAAATTATTACTTATATTTACCGAAATCCAGAATTGATCGTCAAACCAGTTGAATCATATATGACAAATGGTGATATACATAACATAAAAACAAATGATATAACCGGATATGAATATCGGAGTGTAGACTAACAAATACGATCTCTTATAGATTTTGTTAGAAATCTTACACCTATATTGTAACTCGTTACTTGCGAATTATGTGACATATGTTGATAGGCAAAGCCATTTTTCAATAAAAAAGTTGATTTATTATATATATATAAAGGAATAATTATATATTCTTTTATTAACAAATGGAGGACAATAACGAATCATATTATGATATTCTGGAAGTTTCAAAGGATGCTACTGCTGTTGAGATTAGAAAAAAAAAGAAACAATTATCCCTGAAAAATCATCCAGATAAATTGCCGCCAGCAAAAAGAGAATGGGGTGAAGATAGAATTAAAAAAATAAATGAAGCATTTGAGGTTTTAAATGATCCAGAAAAACGAAAAATTTATGATGAATTTGGTAAAGATGGCTTAAAAGAAAAAAATCACGGTCCACCTGGTTTCAATCCTGCTGACTTTTTCCCACAAATGTTCGCTAGGAAACAACAACAAAAAAATAAACCGCTACAAATTCATATAGATATGACTCTAGAAGAAATATATACCGGAAAAGATTACACAAAAGAGATAGATAGATTGTCACAATGTGGAGATTGTAACTGTACTGGATTTCAAGATAAGAAAAAACATAACTGTCCTTCATGTCAAGGCAAAGGAATGAAAATTGAAATTAGACAAATTGGTCCAGGAATGATGCAACAAAGTCAACAAGTTTGTTTCGAGTGTTATGGTTCAGGTAATGATAAAAAAGCATCTAATAAATGTAAAAAATGCAATGGCAATGGTGTATTTGAAGAATCATATACAATTAATTTTCATATGGATGCCGGATGTCATAAAGGGGATCATATCATAATTAAAGGTGAAGGCAATGCTTCGCCTGAATTCAATAAACGTGGTGATATAGTTATTGTTGTAAATGAAATATCTCATGATATTTATAAACGTGGTGTTGTTTTTAAAGGGACAATGAATCCTGCAAATTTACTGATGGAAATAGAAATAGAATTACATGAATCGTTATGTGGTTTTGTAAGACATTTTAAATATGTGAGTGGTGAGGAATTGTATATTGATCACAATGAATATGTGAAAGACGGAGAGTTAAAAGTAATGATTGGGAAAGGGCTTCCGTATAAAGGAAAACCATATAAATTTGGCGAACTATTTATTAAATTTAAAGTTAAGTATCCTGAAACATTAGATAATGATGTTCAACTAAAAAAGAAATTATATGAAGCATTAACTGGAACAACTTATGATGCTAAAAAGATTCATAAATTACCTAAAAATATAACTCCAGTTGATCTAAATGAAATGTGTGATTATGAAACATTACAACAACTTAATGAAATGCACAATAATCCTGAATTTGATAATGATAATGATCAAGATGAGGATGGTAATGTACAATGTGCTCAGCAATAAAAACATTTTTTTATAATTTGTAATCGCTAAAACTTTTGACAAATATGGTTTTATTTGACAAATATGGTTTTATTTATTGTTGATTTTGTGATTCCTGAGCTTGATTATTTTGTTGTAAATTCTTTTGTGCCATCATTTGTTGTAATTGTTGTTGTTGAAGCATCTGTTGCATTAACAATTGATTTTGATTTGGTAACATATCAAATGATTCATCATCTTCGTCATCGTCGTCTTCATCATCTTCATCATCATCATTTACATAACGTTTCTTTTTGCCTCCCTTGCCGCTATACCATTTCCACAAGAAATATCCGGCAACTAATACAATTAATCCAACAAATAAATAAAAATATTTCTTTTGAAAAGCCATACCAAGTACATTAATAACATTCTCATCTACACCAGCAATTTGTATTTCTGCTGGAGCTCTTGGAACCATATGTTGTAATGACGGTGGGGGTGGCAATTCAACCTGTTGAGGTCCAATATTGTTTCTAAAACCTGCTTGTAAATTCGGTATTTGTTGTCCTGACATTTTATTATATTCTATAATAATGATAAAATTACTATTATTTAAACACAATTATAGAATTATCTATAATTATTGAAATAAATGAATATTTTATTAAACAACTATTTTATCAACCTTCTTATATAGTTCGTCCAAAGTTCCATCATTCATTATATCAATATCTCCCTTTAAATAATCAATATTTTTTTCTGATTCATGAGCATCCATATTATTAATTGACGGCCTTGTTAGTTTTATAATTTTTCCACCAAGTTGATGTATCATATCTATTTCGTTTTGAAATCTCACATCTGATACAATTACTTTAAGATCTTTATTTTTATCCATTTTTTGAAGATATTTAATCTTAAGTAACATAACCCAGAAATTGTTCCCAATTTCTGGATTCAATTCGTTAATTCTATTTCTAATAACATCTGTTCCCAACCATTGCAATACCTTTCTGGGACTAATACCCCATTGTGGATCGTCTGTTTCTTTTAAATTACCATATAGTTGTTCTTCAGAAAAATTAAACAATTCTCTACATGCGTTTTTTAATGGTTCGGCTAAAATCATTTTTTCAAAATTGAATTTGTGTACAATATAGTCAGATACTGTATCCTTACCAGATCCTTTTCTACCTAAAACCCCGATAAGCATAATTATTATCAAATTATTGAAGTTAATTGTTTATAATTTGGTATTATCAATTTTTATTTTATATGTACAAAATATATAATATGGATAAAATATTAGAAATTATCCAAAATATACACATGCGAAATAATAAAATAAATAATGTTATGGCAAATACATTACCTATTACCGATACAAACTTAAAAAAATATTTAGAATATACGAAAATACACGGACCATCAAGTGTCATTCTTTATAAACTCAATAATCGATTACTACTATTCTTTAGAGATGTCCATATTGAACCAAAAAAACAATGTAATGATAGTTGTTCAATAGACAAAAATAATTGTGTTTGGATTAGTGATTTTCTTAAAGATTTATTCACAAATGCTCCGTCATGTATCGATTTCTTTTGTGAAACAACTACATGGTTTCAAATTCAAGAAAAAATTAAAGATAATCAGGATAGGATAATGCATTATCTATTATATGAAAAAAAACTTGAAAAACGTATCAAAGGATTAATGAAAACCAAAACAGAATTTATAGATTGTTTAAGCCCTTATAAATTAGGTTGTTCAGCATATAAAACTACAAGGTTTCATAATATAGAGTTTCGCCGTTTTGCATTTGAATATTATAATTTAACAACTGATATGAAAAATATATTAAATTTACCAGTATATTATTTATTAAAATCAGGAATTGACGAAATTCCAGATTCAGAACAACTTAAAAGTTTTATAGATATTAAGAAATATAATCATAAATTTAAAGATTTTTTGATTAATCTGAATAAATATAAAGACATACTTGAAACATTATTAAATAATGATATGTTGTCTTTATCAAATATAATAAATTCTTTATATAATAATTTTGATGAATATAGTAACTATAAAACATATTTCGATCCATCCAAACTTTTAAAATCACCTTATCCAAAATTATGGAAGCAATTAAATACATTACAACCGGTTTGTCAAATTTATATCAAACAATATATTCGTGATCGCTATAAACATGATTGTGAACAATATATTACTAAAATACATAATATCATGCGACATAATAATGTTGATTTGCTTTTGTTAATTGAATATCTCAATGATTTTTATACTAACTTTTCAATTCTTATTTTTGATGCATATACTATTGCAAGAATGATGAAAGCAATATTTAATTATGACGATTCTTCACTAATTATTACTTATGCTGGAGGTTTTCATATACAACAATATGAAGATTTTTTCAATAAATTCTCATTGCAATTTCATTTAGAATTTGAAAAGATTACAGATATAGGAAAATCTAAAGATCAATCTGGGTGTATTCAATTAAACGACAATTGGAACATTATTATTTCTCAGTTACAAGAAGCATTTAATAATTCTGGTAAATGTGCTATAAAAGAAGGTATTCCATTTGATGTATTATAAAATTTGATTAATCGTTTCTATATAAAGATTACAACATACTATAATATCATATGTTGAATCGACAAATACATTTAACTGATCATCAACAAAAACCATATAATTATAATCAATATGATTTTTATGAACAAATATATAAATTGAATGACAGTCGAAAATTTATTTTAAATCATCTCATATTTCCAAATTTTGAATTATTAAAACAAGATCCTGAATATAAAGAAATATATGTTAATGATTTTAGAAAACATTATTATCAGAACCATCTAATAGATTTCAAAACAGAATATCAAGCATTTTATCCTGAAAACTATTATTATTTTTGGGATGTTCTTAATAACTTTAAAATAATTACAAAACAAAGCAAGATCTTTATATTCCACGATGCCGATAATAATAAAATACCATTAGGGCACCTCGAAGCTGTATTTAGATTTTGCGAAGATAACTTTCGTTATGAAGACAATGAATATTATCATATTGTAACCGAAAAAAAACATCAAGATAAAAATAAGAAATTCATGACAATTAATAAAAATTATAAAACATATATTATAAATAATAATAAGATTATCAAAGATTTTGATTGTTTTATTAATATGTCGAAAGATATTAACACAAATTTTATAATGTCTGGGAAAATAGGCAACAATACAATTATATATTTAAATGATTTTTTTGATTGCAAAGAAGATGAACATTTAGATAAGTTAATAAATTGTTATGAGAAAGCTTATATTTATCAACCCTCTTTACAAGATAATTTGGTTACATCTGTATATCTAATTTTGTTAAATTTTCAAGGTCAAAAAAATAAAAATAACCAAACAACATTATCAATTATTAGGAATAATTATTATATAACATACCTGGAAAAAATAACTAAATTACAAAATTTATTAGCAAATGAAGAGAATGTGTTGATATCTCAATCAGACTTGTTAGAAAAATGGGTAATTAAAAATAATCTCATAACAACACCCACCGAATATTCTAATGATTTGTCATATTTTAAATCCAATTTGAATTGTCAAAAAGATATAAAAATGATTAATATTAAAAATTTTTATCATGAAAAATTGCATTCAAATAAAAGAAATTTAAATAAATATAAAAGGGTTATTGATACAAAAGAACAATTTGTTGATAATGATTTAGACCATGAAATTGTTGATTGGAATAAATTAACGGATTGTATTGACTTATATAAAAATTTAAAAAAAATGATTATATGGAAACATAATGCTGAAGCTGTTAATAATGTATGGTTAAAATTTTATGAACTTTTGGTACAAGAAAATGTTATAGACAACAATGTCAAAAAAATCAAAACATTTCATATATATGAAACATCTGGATCATCTATATTTGCTTTTAATCATTTTATAGCTACTCATACAAATGTCGAAATATTTGAATGGTATGCAAGATGTCCCGATTATTATGATTTCAAAGGTAGATACAATTTGTTAGATATATATCCAAATAACTGGATAAAATCAAATCAAATAGATATTCTAAAACAAGATTCAAGACTAAAAGATATAGATATTATCATATGCGATCCTGGTATGAAAATTACTCCAGATAAATTTAATGAACAAGAATCGTATATGTTATTATTAATTCTGGAACAGCTTTATACAAGTTTGCAATTATTACCATTAAATAAAATCCTAATTACCAAAATATATTTACCGTTAGCTGAATCATTATCAATCCAAATATTATACTTGTTATCATTGTGTTTTGAAACGGTAAAAGTCGTTAAACCGTTATCAAGTCATGCAAGTAGTTCAGAAATATTCTGTATTTGTTATAATTATAATGGAAATATTCAAGATGCTATCAATAAAAACATTAAAAGTATATTAACCAAAAAAGATATCACATTAAATATATTTGAAACAATACCGGAAAACTTCATAGAACAAATTGTACACATTAGTGATGTTTTGGTTGTTAAACAAATTAATTCAATTAAAAGAAGTTTGTACTTAAGACATTATTATTATTATGATTATGACTTGCAAAACAGTCTCAGTGATACTAAAGAAGAAAAATGTATTCAATGGATGGAAATTAACAAAATGAAATCAATAAGTAATAAATTCAAGCTTATAACGTCATAATTGAAAAATCATAATAGAAAAAATTGATAAATCATTAATAAACAACTTAAAGATAATTTATTTATTAATACATTATTAAATGGAAAAATTTAATGAACTATTTGAAACTGCGCAAAAAAACACAATAAAGCCAATAAAAAAAGATTATATGTTACCGTGGATTGAAAAATATCGTCCGAAAAAAGTATCTGATATCGTTTATCAAGACGATGTTATGAAATTATTTAATCAAATATTATTAACTGGTAATTTACCTCATCTCCTTTTATACGGGCAAGCAGGTACAGGCAAAACAACCTCCATATTAGCACTAGCGTATGAATTATTTGGGCCGCGTAAATTTAATGAAAGAGTTATTGAATTAAATGCGTCAGATGAAAGAGGTATTAATATTGTCAGAAATAAAATCGTGACATTGGCTAAAATGAGTGTTAGCGCAAGAGATGAAAATTATCTATGCCCGCCATATAAAATTATTATTCTTGATGAAGCCGATGCCATGACGACAGAAGCTCAATCTGCTTTAAGGAAGACAATGGAAGATCATTCAAATGTTACAAGGTTCTGTTTTATTTGTAATTATCCAAATCAAATTATTGATCCTATTGTATCAAGATGTGTAAAATTTCG
>Ga0154020_10008432_pt1 | contig 11947 bp, 11 predicted proteins | sample Klosneuvirus_201_FD_109709 | JGI IMG/M metagenome (GOLD analysis project Ga0154020, IMG submission 109709) | Active sludge microbial communities from wastewater, Klosterneuburg, Austria - Klosneuvirus_20160825_MG | ecosystem: Engineered > WWTP > Aerobic digester > Activated sludge | place... | reverse complement strand
CGAGGTGGCCGACTTCATCTGGCGCCACCGCGCCGGCTTCACCGGCGTCGCGCTGCTCGGCCACGACGGCGACAAGCGCTACCCGCAGGCCCCGCGCGAGGCGGTGGCCACGGAGGACGACGTCGCCAAGTGGAACCGCCTCAAATACCAGCCCGTGGACTACACCCAGTTGGCAGAGCAGACCGACGAGACCGCGCTCAAGGACGTCGCCGCCTGCGCCGGCGGCGCCTGCGAGCTGACGTGAACAATACAACTCTCTGGGCTCCGATCAGGCGGTTGCATTGGTTGGCTGAAGCCATGCGCGTGGGGGTTCCTTTTTGCGCCAGTCTGGAAGCGGCAGGCGGCAGAGCTTACCAGAAGCGGCCTTGATCGCTACTGTGGACGGTATCTCCTCGCCGTTCACGACCAACGGCAAAAGTTTATCGGCGTTGACCGGTCGGTCACAATAAACTGACCTCATCCAGGGCAAGCGCAGCCCAAGACGATTCGCGGTAGCTCCATGAAAATCATCCCCACCATTTTTGAGCAGTCCGAGATCCGCCGCGCCTACGACGAGAAGACCGAGACGTGGTGGTTCTCAGTGGTCGATATCATCCAAGTATTAACGCAGCAGCCTGATTACCAATTGGCTAGAAACTACTGGAAAGTATTGAAGCACCGGCTCGCCAAGGAGGGCAATCAGTCGGTTACAGAATGTAACCGACTGAAACTGCCCGCAGCAGATGGCAAAAATTATCCCGCTGACGTGGCCAGACCCGAGACCCTGCTCCGTCTCGTCCAGAGCATCCCCAGTCCCAAGGCCGAACCCATCAAGCTCTGGCTCGCCAAAGTTGGCTTTGAACGGATGCAGGAAATGGCGGACCCGGCCTTGGGCTTGGAGCGCGCCCGCGCCACTTGGCAGAAGCACGGTCGCAGCGAAAAGTGGATCCAGCAACGCATGACCGGCCAGGAGACGCGGAACAAGCTCACCGATTACTGGGCCGCCCATGACATCAAGAAAGAGGATGAATTCGCCATCCACACCAACATCATCCACCAAGAATGGAGCGGGGTGAGCGTCAAGGGGCACAAAAAACTCAAGGGCCTTGCCTCGCAAAACCTGCGCGATCACATGACCGAAGGTGAACTGATCTTCACGGCGCTCGCCGAAATGTCCACGCGCCAGATAGCCGAGAAGGTTTCCGCCAAAGGCATGGCCCAAAACAAGACCGCCGCGAAGTCGGGCGGCATATCGCCAAGCGGGCCCGCTTGGCGCTCGAAGCCGAAACCGGCCAGGCCGTGATCACCCGAGAAAACTATCTGCCACCGAAAACGGTCAAAGCACTCGACGGACCTGGCTACAAACGGTGAGCCATCTGCCCCGCCCTCGTTCAACCGACGGCGGCGGCCGTCTCCGGATCGCCCAGCATGTAGCGCAGCACGTCCTCGGCCGTGTAGGTGGTCTTACCTCCGGTCAGGAAGCGCCACAGATCCCGCACGTCGTCTCCGGCCGTGACGATGGCGGGCTCCACGGCGCCGGCCCCGAGCGCCTGCCCGAGTCCGATGGCGGCCATGAGGCCGTTGCATAGGCATTTCCGGCCGACGGCGACCGCTGCGTCGCCGCCCTTGCGCACAAAATCCTCCACCGGCTCGGCGGGGCAGCGGTAACCGATGGTGCCGTCCGGCTTTTGGTAGGGCTGGCGCAGGTAGCCGAGGTCGCAGTTCCGGACGCGCTGCTCATAGACGGCAGGCTCGGCGACCGTGCCGGGGAGATCCACCACCTTGAAGGGCATGCCGGTCGGCGAGGCGCGCGGATCGGTCCGCAGGTCGGCCGTGCCGGCCGCGCTGCGGCGCAACACCGCGGCCTTCACCTCGGGTTGCAGCCCGGATTCCGCGCAGAACGCGAAGGCGGTGCCGATCTGCACGCCCACCGCGCCGCGCGCGCGTGCCGCACGCAATTGCTCGGGTTGAGCGTAGGAACCGGCCAGCCAGAACGGCAGGCCCAGGGCGCGGATGGCGTTGAGGTCGGCGTCGTCGCGCGGACCGTAAACCGGTTCGCCGCGCGCGTTGAGCTGCGGCGCGCCCCGCGGCGGCGCGTTGTGGCCGCCCGCCGTCGCGCCCTCGACCACGAGCCCATCCACCCGACCGCTCGCCTTGCGCGCCATGGTCGTCGCCAGGGCCGAGGAGGAAACGATGGCGAGAAAGGCGGGGCGGGACAGCGCCGGAGCCGGGGTGCCGGTGTAGGCCGCCGGATCGAAGACCAGGCGCTGCTCGTGCTCGGGCGTCCCACCCTCGACCGCGAGCCGGAGCTCCGCGCGCTGCCCGGCCGCCAGTTGATCCAGCACACCCGGGATCGCCCGCGGGATGCCCGCGCCCATGAGCACGTAATCCACCTCGGCCAGCATGGCGCCGTAAAGTGAGGCGAGCGTGGGCATCTGGATTTTTTCCAGCAGATTGAGGCCGACCACGCCGGCATGGCCCTCCTTCGCGAGCCACACCTCGACGAAGCTCGCCACGATGGTCAGCGTGATCAGGTCACTGGACGAGGAGACCGAATACAGTGGGGTGGCCCGGTAGGGTTGCCCGGCGGCGCGCCCATCGGCGAGGAAGTAGCGCGCCTCGATCGCGCGCGCGGCGTCCCGCAGCGGACACTGGGCCAGCGCATGGCGGATATCGCCATCCTTGTCCCCATCCTGCAGCCGGCGCACGAGCACCGAGGCCAGCGCGGTGCCCGAGACGACGCCGAGGTGGCCGCGCGAGGCCACCGCGCGCGCGAGCCGCCAGTCGGAAACGCCGACGCCCATGCCTCCTTGGATGATGACGGGGTGGCCGAACAGTTCGCTGGCGATGGGTCGCATAAAGCAGAGTAGTCATGGCCGCGCCCGATTGCCTTGATGCGGGTCAAGCTCCCCGCGCAAACCGGCATCAGGCGGCGGCGCTATTGTTCCACCTGGAATCCCGGCCCCGGCGCGTAGGAGAGCACGGTCAGGTGGCGCGGCTGCGCCCCGATGTTGCCCGACCAGGTCTGCGCCACGGCGGCGGGATCGGCGCTGGTGGCGAGGCTGACGCTGATCGCGTGCGGCCCCGGACTCAGCGGCACCCGCAACTCGCCCACCGAGGTGCCGTCGGCCTTGACGCCCTTGGGGCGGAAAATGTGCTCCTGCACGCGGCCGTCCACCGTGAGCCGGACGGTGACGGGAGCCCGGGCGCGCTGCGCGGGCAAGGCGGTGCGCATATGCTTCGGGCGAGTGTCGTGCGCCGGATCCGGCAGGGCCAACGCCGCGCCGGAGAGCCAGTCGCCGTTGGCGCGGAAGGAAAAGACAAACTCCGCCTCCGCCGGCGCAGGATTGCGGAACGGGGCGTCGCTGACCAGCAGCAGCCCGGCCAGCACCGCGGCCGTAAGCACCAGGCCGGCCAGCCCGCCCGCCCAACGCGAGCGCACCGGCGCGGTCACGGTTTCCAGATCCCGCAGCCGGGCGGCGGCCGCGGCTAGCAGATGCGGACGCAGGGGATCGAAATTGACGTGCGCGACCTTGCGCGGGTCGGCGCGATTGGGGCGGAACTCCGGCTCCCGCGCGCCACTGAGCCGCGCGGGCAGCCACTGGTTGCCCTCCTTGGCAAACGGCTCGCTGGAACCGCAGCCCACGATCAGCACGGCCGTCGCGCCCTTGCGGATCACGCGCTCGACCACCTTCGGCTCGATCCAGCCGACACACGGCACCGGGCGGATTATGTAGCCGGGGATGCGCCGCGCCCACGCCGCCTGGTCGAAGAGTTCCCACCCGCCGTCGCCCTGGGCGCACACAAAAGCCAGCGCCGGGGCCGCGCCGCGCGCCACCTCGGCCTCGACCAACCGCTCCAGTTCGCGCGTGAGCTGCTGCGCGTCGAACCACGCCATGCCGATGGCCTGCGTGTCGCAGGCGCCGGTGCACACCCCGCAGCCGATGCAGCGGTCGGGATCAATCTGCGCCTGCGAGGGGAAGGGCTTCCCGTCGGTGCGAGGCACCATCGTGATGGCGCCAAAGGGGCAGTCCTGCGTGCAAAGGGTGCAGGAGAAGCAGCGGGAGATGTTGACCGTGGCCTGGAACTGCGGGCGCGGCCGCCGGCGCGCCAGCCACCACGGCACGGTCAGCAGGCCCGCCGCCGTGAGCGCCGTCGCCAGCCAGATGCCGCCGCCCGAGAAGCGCGCGGTGACCGTGAGCGGCCAGAGATACCACCAGTCCATCGTGAACCGCGCGGGCTTCACCGCCATCGCCGCCGCGGGGGCGTTGAGCGCGGGATAGAGGAGCGCTGCCGCGAGCACGGCGCCGCTGAGCCACAGGCTGAGCCGCCAGTCCGGCAGCAGACGCGAACGGCTGAGACGCGCGAGGTGCAGGCAGAGGCCGCCGGCGATGCCGAGTGGCAGCGCCATGTGCAGGAAGAATACCACGAAGAAAAGCAGCGAGGGCACCGTGCGGTCCGCCGCGAAGAGCCGCAGCATGGGCTCGCCGAAGATGGGCAGCACGTCGAGCGTGCGGATCGTGTCGAGGGCGAGCAGTTGCGCCCGCTCATCCCACACCAGCCAGTAACCCGTCCAGCCGATGAACCACACCAACCCGATCAGCGTGATGCCGCTGGTCCAGGCGAGCCAGCGCGCGCCGGCAAACTTGCGCGCCAGGAGCATGCGCAGGGCATGGGTGAGCACGAGCAGCATGAGCAGATCCGACGAGTAGCGGTGCACGCTGCGCACCAGCCCGCCCAGCGAGTGCGGGGCGAGGTCGGCGAGCGAATGCCAGGCCAGCACCACGCTCGGCGAATACCAGAACAGCATCAGGACGCCGGAGAGCGTGGCCAGCAGCACCATGGCGTTGGCGGCGGCCCCGAGGTGCGCCAGCGGATTGAGATCCCGCGGGAGCGCGCGCTCCAGCAGCGTGTCGAGGCGCGTCATCACCCGGTCGCCGGCGGCGAGGAGCCGGGCGGCGCGAACCGGGGGCGGAGGGGGCTGCGCGCCGGGGGCCTCGGGCGTCGGGCCCATGGCATCCGCGAGCACCTCGCAATCCACATCAGGGTGCTCGTGGTGCTGGGTCGGCATGGGGTTCGGTGAGGAGGGCGCGCAAACCGGCGCGCAGCCACGCGCGGTGGCGCGGATCCAGCGTGAAACGGTAGGCGATGTGGTTGGCGCGGTCGACTAGCAGGAACAGGTTGGCGTGGTCGATGATGCCGGTGCGCGGATCGCGCGTGGCGGAGAACTGGAGCCGGGTCAGCATGTCGTGCATGGCGGCGGGATCCGTGCCGTTGACATAGCGGAATTCGGGATGGGTGAAGCCCTGCCCGGCGGCCACCGCACCCATCAGCTCGGTGGTCTCGTATTCCGGGTTGAGCGAGAGCGCGACCACGCTCAGGCCGGCGCGCTCGACGGGCGGGAGCTCGCCCAGCAGGGCCTTGATCTCGAGCAGGATTTCCGGGCAGGCCGTGGTGCAGGCGGCATAGACGCCCGTGACCAGGACCACCCGGCCGCGCAAGTCCGCGAAACGGAACGGCGCGCCGGTCTGGTCCGCCAGCGGCACATCGGGCAGCGCGAGCTTCACGCGGATGCTTTCGCCCGGGAAGGGCGGCAGGATCAGCGCGCGGGTGGCATCCTGCCGCGCATACCAGACGAGCCCGGCGACGCTGGCCCCGATCACGGCCAGGCCGGCTAGGGCGGCGCGGTGGTGGATCCGCCAGGTGCGCGCGTGGCCCAGCTGCCGGAGGACGCCGCGCCACAGCAGCGCCGTCATCCCGACGACGAAGACCGGCTCAAACACCATCACCGACACCGCGAGCCAGGAGACGCCGCCGGTGCGCGGATCGCCGCGGTAGCACCAGAGCTGGAAGTCGCGCACAAAGTCGCCCAGCCAGCCGCCTTCGGTGGGGCCGAAGATGGTGACCAGCAGGAAGGCCTCGTAGGCGACCAGCGCCGACGCCAGGAACACCAGCAGGCCGGGGCCGGTGAAAAAGCCCGACTCCGCCGGGCCCGGCCGCGCGGCGACGGCCGACGGCGCGGGCGGAGCGAGGGAGAGGGGCTCGGACATGTCGGCGGCGCGGTGGGTGGGTCAGCGCACAGGCCAGACGTCGGCCAGCGCCTTCCAGTTGGCGAAGTAATACACCACGAAGCAGGCGAGGAACACGAGGGTGAGGACCATCGTGCCCTTTGTCGCGTAGTGGTCGTGGGCGAGCGAGCCCGGGGTGGTGCCGGCGAGCGCCCGGGGCGTGCCCCAGTCGGCCATGGGCCGGCCCTCGATTTTCTGGCCGAAGAACAGCGTGCCCACGCAGAGCACCACGAAGATCAGCAGGCTGAGGAACGCCAGCACGCCGCCGATGCCGAGCACGCCGAGCCAGAGGTGCGCCGCCGGACCATAGACGCCCTGCGCGTCGATGTCATAACTGCGGCGGGAGACGCCCATCGAGCCGGCGAACGACATGCCGAAGGCCAGCAGCGTGATGCCGAGGCCGAAGAGCCAGGGCTGCACGCGGGCCAGCCCGCGCCAGATGAAGTCGCGCTGGAAGATCAGCGGGATCACATAGTAGGCCAGCGCCATGAACGCGAGGGTCGTGCCGCCCACCACGGTGACGTGGAAGTGGCCGGGGATGCGCAGCGTGTTGTGCGCGATGATGTTGATCTGCTGCGTGCCGAGGGTGACCCCGGTGATGCCGCCGAGGAAGCCGAAGATGACCACCGACAGAGCCGTGCCGGAGAAGGCCGGATTCTTCCACGGCAGGGCGGTGACCCATCCGAAGATGCCGCTGGTGTAGCCCTTCTCGCGCATCGCGATCTCGACGCCGGCGGGGACGGTGAAGCCGTGCACCATCGAGGCGAGCACCGCCAGATACATGGCGTAGGAGGTGTTCCAGATCTTCCACGTGGCGCCGACTGCGGGATCCACCAGGAGATGGTGCGCCGAGGCCAGGTTGATGAAGAGGATGTAGAGGACGAACGCCGAGCGGCACACCGCCTCGTTGATCGGCCGCGAACCCAGCACGATGTGCGTGAGCAGATACCAGACCGAGACCATCGCGCAGACGTTGACCTGCTGCGACTGATGCCCGAGGCCCCACCAGATGAGGCGATACCAGATGGGGTCGGGCTCGGCGGTCCACCCCATCGAGTAGGTGAAGGTGGGGATCATCACGACGGCGCCGTGCAGCAGCGTGACCACGGCGATGATGGCGGCCGCCAGCGCGCCGAAGGTCACGATGGGCATGGAGCCGGTGTAGGCCTTGTCGCGCTTGGCGACATAGAGCGTGGCGAAGAAGTTGAACACGCCGATGAGCGTGCCCACAGCCACGAGGATGATGCCGAGGTAGAAGACCGGGTGCGCCAGCAGCGGCAGGTAGGAGGTCATCATCACGTCGGCCTGGCCCTTCAGGATGATGTAGTCGGTCATCAGCGCGCCGACGAGCATCAGGGCGAACGAGAGCCAGGCGACCTTCTTCGAGTAGAGCCGCGCGTTGAGCGGGGTCGTGCAGGCGAAGTAGAGGATGGCGACCTCGAAGAACAGGATCCAGAAGATGAGCATGTTCAGGCCGTGGAAGGTGAGGATCCGGTAGAACCAATCCACGGGCAGCAGGTGCACCGTCTGCCAGCGCGTGAGCGCGAGCAGGAGCGCGGCGATGCCGCCGAGCAGCAGGAAGACGATGCCGCTGACGGCATTGAGCTTGATGAAGCGCTGGGCGTCGAAGCAGACGTGCAGGCCGGTGGTGCCGCAGACGCGGCCGGGGGTGCCGGGGGCGGCGAGATTATGGGAGGTGGTGGACATGGCGGGGGCGGTTATTCGACGAAGATTTTGCCGGTCATGCTGTAGTGGCCGATGCCGCAAAACTCGTTGCAGACGATGGTGAACTCGCCCTTCGAGGTGGGCGTGAGCGTGAGCACATGGTCGTAACCGGGCACGGCCTGGAAATTCATGTTGAGCGGCTGGAGCGAGAAGCCGTGCTGCAGGTCGAGGGCGGAGAGGTGGATGCGGTAGGTCTCGCCCTGGCGCAGGCGCAGCGCGGGATACCACTGCCACATGCGGCCGATCAGGTAGGCGTCACCCCCCGGCGGCGGCTCGACCACCGGCACCTCGCCGAGCAGGGCGTTGCCCGGGTGCTTGTAGGTGCCCACGCGGTTGGCGGCGACGAACTTCTCCGTGCGCGCCAAAAAGTCGGCGGGTTTGACGGTGTAGGCTTCGCCGGTGCTGTTCTGTTTGCCGCGAAAATGCCAGTAGGGCATCATCAGCGACATCACGAAGCACCAGAGGATGGCGCAGCCGAGCCAGATTTTTTCATGGCCGGCCGGGCCGTGGAACCAGGGAGCGGTGAGTGGGCGGAGACTCATGGAGGGAGGCGGGGTTCAGGGCAGCAACGCGGGTTTGGTGAAGAGCAGCTCAATCCAACCCCACACGGAGTAGGAGAGAACGGGAATGAGGACGCCGAGGACGAGCAGCAGCCACGGGTTGTCCATGAGCTTCTGCCACGGGTGGATTTTTGGTTTGTTTTTCATGGGGTGGAAAGGACTGCGGGGCGGCGCCAGGCGCCGATCCGGCGCACCATCACCGCGAGGAAAAAGATGCCGCCGGCCACGGCGATGAGGCCGCCGAGGCCCATGACGCTCAGCCCGAGATACTCCCCGGCGGTGCGCACGTGCTGCTCGACGCCGTATTGCTTGCGGCCCATGCCGTAGGCGCCGGCCAGGGCAAATCCGAGGCCGAAGACGGCCTGCCCGCCGCCGAAGAGCAGGAGTTGCAGCCGCGCGCGGCGCGGCTCCGCGACCGGCGTGCCGGCCGGCGCCACCGCCGTGCAGAAATCATACGCCGCCGCCATCAGCGCGATGGTCACGGCGCCGATGGCGCAGTGATAGTGCCCGGGCACCAGCGTGCTGGAACCACGGATCAGCGAACCCAGGATGAAGCCCAGCAGCGTCAGCGCCGCGCTGCCCGCGAGGCCCGCGAAACGGAAATCGCCCCAGGCCGGCCGGCCGGGCGAGCGCCACACGTGGAGCACCGCCGTGCCAAGCACGACCAGCACCACCGGGAAAAGCGTCCATCGCATCAGGTGCGTGGCCATCGTGAAATACGCCGTGCCCGTCGTGCCCGCGAACGCCAGCCAGGGCATGACGACCTGCGGCGCGATCAGCGCCGTCATCAACGCGGTGACGGTGGCCGGGCTCAACACCGCGCGGCCGGTCCAGCGCTGCAGCAGGTGCAGCCACAGCGCGAGCATGAGGGCGACGTTGCCCGCCTGTAGGACGTGGCCGCCGCCCCAGAACAGCAGCTCGTAATACGCCAGCGGCGCGGCGGCGGGAGTGGTCCGCCAGGCGCCGACAAACGTGATGATCGCGAGCACATTGGCCGCCGCCGCCGCGCGCAACGCGACGACCACGGCGGGCGGGAGCGCCTTGGCGTCCACGCGGGCCGGGGTCACCAGGGCGAACGCAAAGAAAAGGCCGCTGCCGGCGAACCAGCCGACCAGCCCGGCGAAGAAGACCGGGTGATCGATCACCGGCACGTAGTTGGACAGCACGGGCAGCGCCCCGGGCATCAGCGCCCCGACGAGCAGGCCGGCGACGCCGAGACCGGCCACGGTGAAGGCCACAGTGGTCACGCCGCGGGGCAGGCGCGGGCCGAGTGCCAGCCCGAGGAACGCCAGCGCGCCTGCCTGGAACCACACCACGATCGCGAGATCCACGTGCACCACGAGCGCGCGCTTGAAAAACAGCGGATCGGTGAACAGCCAGCCGAGAAACGGGAGCCGGCCGACGACCAGCATGAGCGAGAGCAGGCCCGCCAACACGAGGCTGCCGATTGCAAAAAGAAACCAGCCGCGGGCCGGCTGGAGCCCCGAACCCGTGCCTGCGACCGCGCGAGGCTCGGCCGTCCGGGACAGGACGGCCAGCGCCGCAGACCGGGAGGAAGCTACCGCTGGAGGAGGCATGGCCTACTTGTAGCCGAAGCCCGCGGGAGCGTCGTTGATGCAGGTCAAGGTTTGCCTGCACGGCGGTGGCCACCGCGGATCCCCCACCCGTTCAGGGGAAAATCGGCTGCGCCACCCACCCGCCCGGCGTGCGGGTGTAGCGGATGCGTTCGTGCAGCCGGAACGGCTGCTCCTGCCAGAACTCAATCGTCGCGGGCACCACGCGAAAGCCGGACCAGTGCGGCGGCCGGCTCACCGGGCCGACGCCAAAACGCAGGGCGGCCGCCGCGCAATTGCGCTCCAGCTCGAAGCGACCGGCCAGGGGCCGCGACTGGTGCGAAGCCCAGGCGCCGAGCTGGCTGAGTCGAGGCCGGGTGGCGAAATACGCGTCGGCCTCGGCGGCCGTCACCGGCTCCGCGGGACCCGCCACGCGGACCTGCCGCTGGATCTGGGGCCAGTAGAAGCAAAGAGCGGCATGAGGATTGGCCGCAAGCTCGGCGGCCTTGGGACTGTCGAGATTGGTGTAGAAGACAAAACCGCGCGCATCGACGCCCTTGAGGAGGAGGACGCGCACGTTGGGCAACCCGGACGCATCGGCGGTCGCCACGGCCATGGCCGTCGGGTCGGGCACCCCGCCCTGCTCGGCCGCGGCAAACCACTCGCTGAACCGGGCGATGGGGTCGGTTGGCGGTGAGGCGGAAGCACTCATGCCGAGACCGAGGCGCGGGCGCGGACGCGGCTGGCCTGATCCCCCGCCCGGCGCACCGGCGGCGGGCCGAGGCCGCGCCAGGCACTGACTTCGCGCTGAGTCAGGTGGCCGATCACCTGCTTGAGCCGGGCAAAGGACTGGTCGCGGGTCGCCGGATCCAGCGCGGGCGTCCTCGCCTGCAGGAGGATCAAGGATTCCAGCAACGCCTGCTCCCCGGCTCGGTAATAGGCACGCCACGGACAGGGCCAATCGGGGCTTGTGGGCGCCGCGAGCTCGAGCGGGGCGGCAGGCTGGCGCAAGCCGGTGAAGATCTCGTTCAGGGATTGATCCAGCGCGAAAACCAGGGTGTCGGGATTCGCCAGCGGGGTGGTGACTTTTTCGATCCGGAGCAGGGCTTCCCACCGGGTGCGGATCTGGGCCCGGCGCGCCTGCAGCGCCCGGATCGTTTTCTCATGCATGATGCGGACAGTATGCCGCCAACCCGCCGCGGGGTCTGCGCAATTATTGTGAACCACTTCGCACTTGTTGCCCTCCACGCACCGGGCCGGGCGGACCCGCTGGCCGCGCCCAAGGCTAACCGCCAACCGCCGCGCTCTCGGCGGCCGGTTCCGTGATTTGCGTGAGCAGCATCGAGAAGGCATCGGGCGCCTGCACCGCGTGCGGCATCCCGGGCGGCAGGTGCAGGAGGTCGCCGGGCTGGAGCCGATGCACCGTGCCGCCGACGGAGAAATCGCAGGTGCCGCCCAGCACCTGCACGAGGGCGCGAGCCTTGCTGGTGTGCTCGGAAAGCTCCTGCCCCGCGGCGAAGTGAAACAGCGTGAGCCGCAGCCCCGGCGTGGTGAGCACGGCGCGGCTGACGATGCCTTGGGCGATGTTGGGCACGGGGGCGAGCAGCGCGCAGACGCCGGCTTCGGCCGAGGACAGCAGGGTGGGTTTCTTCATAAAGGAATAGTCAGGGAGCAAACACCGGATAGCCGCCCAGGCGCAGGCTGGCGCCGGCCAGCGCGAAGAGCACCCCGAACGTCGTCACGCCCACGATGTGCGCGCCCATCAGCGGCAGGTTGTCGTCGCGCAGCCGCGGGATGACGCGGAGCTTGGCGTGCAGGGCCAGCGCGGCCGTCGCGGCGAGGAGCGCGAGCTTCACCTGCACGACGCGGGCAAGACTGCTGTCGCCCCACCACACCGCCGCCGAGCCGCCGAGGAGACGATGGGCCAGCCACAGGCCCGTGCCAATTTGCACGGCGAGCGCGGGCATGCCGATCCGCTCGTAGCCTTGCTCGAATTCGCGGATGAGCGCCGCCTTTTTCTCGCGCAGGGCCCGCGGCAGGATGCGGGTGGCGAGCACGAGAT
>Ga0154020_10008431_pt1 | contig 11948 bp, 2 predicted proteins | sample Klosneuvirus_201_FD_109709 | JGI IMG/M metagenome (GOLD analysis project Ga0154020, IMG submission 109709) | Active sludge microbial communities from wastewater, Klosterneuburg, Austria - Klosneuvirus_20160825_MG | ecosystem: Engineered > WWTP > Aerobic digester > Activated sludge | place... | reverse complement strand
GACAACTGAATCCGATGCACTTAGAATGGTACCACCACCCAGCGGTAAAGTCCAGTTAAAAGTAAATCCGTCGTTTACAATTCCGGAAGCCCTGTAAACAGCAATACCTGATACACAAGGTATCGTATCTCCAACGATTGTAAATGAAGACGAAGGGGAGGCGATAGCTTTCCACATTTCTATCCCAAATGTGGGATGGGTGGCATCAAATAAAAGTTTACTATTTAAAGGGGTGAAATTATCAGGAGAAGAATTGGTTGAGCCGGGAAATAAATCATAACCAACTGTTCCGATATCAGTACCATCGCTTCTAAAAAATTCAAGACCTTCACTGGCTGTAGTGGCACGGAAAAATAATGTATTGTTGACAACGGTCAGCAGCTCCGGGGATGAATTGGCTGCACCTGTATTAATATCCTTTACTAATTGTGTGCCTGCTGCAGTTCCATCTGTTTTCCAAAGCTCCCGGCCAGTACCTGAGGCACCGGCGTTGAAATATACCAAACCATTCATACCAGTAAAACCTATTGGGGTGGATCCGCTACCGCCAGGAATAATTTCAGTAATCATATACGTACCGGCACCTGTACCATCGCTTACCCAGGGCTCAAATGATGTGCTTGCAGTAAAGGCTGTAAAATATAATTTACCTTCTGCTACAGCAAAATTTCTGGGATTGGAATTCGGAAAGGATCCGTTAGGCGCAATGTTCAACAATAAAGTGGTGCCTGCGGTTGTCCCGTCACTTACCCATGGTTCCTCTCCATTCACCCCATCATTTGCAGGAAAATATACTTTTCCGTTATAGGCAACGATTTCATCAATATTCGGAGAGCCGGCACCTGCCGAAATATCTTTTACCAGTACCGTACCTGCAGCAGTGCCATCACTCTTCCATAATTCGGAACCAATGCCGGACACTGTTGCACGGAAAAATAAAGTTCCGTTTGCATCAGTCAGCAGTACCGGTGAAGGACTGCCTGTGCCGGCAACAATATCACTTACTAATACCGTTCCTGCTACAGTACCATCACTCTTCCATAATTCATTTCCGGTGGTACCATCATTGGCAACAAAATAAAGAGTACTACCCGATGCCGTTAGTAAAGTAGGGCTGGAAGATGATGAGCCTGTACGAATATCTTTTACCATCACGGTACCTGCTGCTGTTCCATCTGTTTTCCAGAGTTCAATACCAAATCCTGTAGCATTGGCTGTAAAAAATATGGTGCCGTTTACATTGGTGAGATTGGCCGGACTGGAACTGCTGCTGCCTGGAATAATATCTTTCAATAAAACGGTCCCTGCTTCGGTGCCGTCTGTTTTCCAAAGTTCTACTCCATTACTGGAGTTCGTAGCAGCAAAATATACGTTATTACCAGCACTGGCATATGATGCGGGATTTGCATTGTTTGCGCTGATCACTGTATTAATGTCTTTTACCAGCATGGTGCCAGCATTGGTACCGTCACTTACCCATGGTTCACGACCTGTGGCAGTTGAAGGAATACCGGGTTTGTAACCATCATACATGAAAAACAGCTTATTCGCGAACCCGAAAAAGCTGACAAAGGTTCCGCCACTGACCACGGTATTGTTAAGCGTGGTAACACCGGTACCTCCACCCGTGGTTTTCATCAGGTACTGAGTGCCGCCCTGTGTGGCATTGAAATATACATCAGCATTGACCGCCGTAATCCGGGTAGGAGAAGAAGAGGCTGAACCCGGATTGATATCCTGCACCAGCAATGTTCCCGCAGTGGTCCCATCACTTTTCCATAATTCATTTCCCTCAGTAGTGGTGTTGGCCGTAAAGAAAAGGGTGCCATTTACGTTCATTAAATCAGATGACACACTGGAACCCGGGCCTGCTTGAATATCCTTTACCAGAACGGTACCTGCATTTGTGCCATCGCTTTTCCATAATTCTGAACCATTGGCATCCGTGAAGGCATAGAAGTATAGCGTATTGCCCATCACGGTCAATCCAAACGGAGCCCCGCCGGAACCCAGCACATTTATATCCTTTACCAGCACCGTTCCCGCTTCCGTACCATCAGTTTTCCATAATTCGGTTCCATTGCTGATTGTGGTAGCTGTAAAAAACAGCGTGCCGTTGAGGTTGATCAGATTTTGAGGATCAGATCCCTCAATTCCCGGTTCGATATCTTTTATCAGCACCGTGCCTGCTGTCGTGCCATCGGTTCTCCACAACTCGGGGTTCCCGATAGTATTATCATCTGAGGCATTGAAATAGATATAATTGCCCACAGGAGTGAGATTGGATGGACTGGAAGTTGAAAACCCCGGTATAATATCTTTCAGCATAAAGGTTCCGGTACTACTGCCATCGGATACCCATATCTCCGTTCCGTTGACTCCATCATCTGCAGTAAAATAGAGCAGGGTTCCTGCTTTTGTTAGATTCAGCGGAAAAGAACTCGTACTGCCGCTCAGAATATCTTTGATCAGGACCGTACCGGCTTCCGAACCATCACTTTTCCATAGCTCCAGGCCATTGGCGGAAGTGACAGCCGTAAAATACAGCACCCCGTTCACCTCCGTGAAGCTGGACGGCGATGAACTGGCCGAACCGGTATTGATATCTTTCACCAGCACTGTACCGGCAGCCGTGCCATCGGTCTTCCATAATTCCCTGCCTATACCGGAACTGATAGCAGAAAAATATAAGATACCACCCATTTCAAAAAAGGCCTGTGGACTGGAGGAACCTGCACCTGTAACGATGTCTTTTACCAGTTCCGTATTTACCTCCGTGCCATCAGTTCTCCATAACTCAAATCCATTGATGCCATCGTCTGCCGAATAATAAACAAACCCGTTATAGTCTTTAAAGTTATATCCTGATGTTGTTTGTGAAGAGAGTGTCAGATAAGGATTAATATCTTTTAATACCTGGGGTGCCTGGGCAGTAGAAATGTCGACTGCTAAAAGAAATAGAATGAATGCCCACCCGATTCGGTGGAAAAACATTTTGCTCTTTTGCATTTGGTGTAAACAGTAAAGAGTGAATAGTAGTAGGGGTGATTTCATCCAGTAGTCCGCGTTTAGGGAAACGAATATATTTTCAACCTTCCCGTTCGCCTATACTCCTTTTGGATTAGATGTCATTTAAAAAACTAATCCGTAATTTTAAGAATACATAAAAGCACCTGATTGATCAAACGCAGCCTGATATTAATATCTATTTTTCTTGTGGTGCTCTTCAGGCCATTATGTGCGCAGCAATACAGCCGCTTCAACAGCTTCAGCTACAATGTAAATGAGGGGCTGTTGCAAAGCACCATCCACGACATGGCCTTTGATAAAAATAATTGCTGGTGGTTATCCTACCCCAATGGCTTACAGCGCTTTGATGGTAAAAATTTTTTATTTGTGCCGATACAGCCCGGACTGCCTGATAATAAATTTTCCCGGTTTTTCAAATGCAAAGACGGTAGTTTACTTGTCAGTCATCTGAATGGAATCAGCAGGTATGACGATAAAGGGAATAAGTTTGCGCTGATATACGCTTATAAAGAGATCTGCACCACTTCTTCAGAGTTTATCGGGGAAAATGATGGCGTTATTTATTTTTATACCGAAGCAGCTGAAATCATTGGTATCAATGCCGGCAGTTTCAAATTACAGTCCATTTTTAAAACCGGACTGCCGGATTATAAAAAGGACTTCTCCTACAATCCAAAGCTAAGCGACAATATCATTGGCGGTAAAGTTGCTATGATTGTCAATAAAAGGATATACACCTGGGATTTAAAAAAGGGTGAGCTGTTGTTTCAATCGCCTGTATACCCGGATATTTCGTACTTTCTCCTAAGGCAAATCAATGAGCATGAAATTTTATTTTATACTTATAATCCAAAGGGTACATTGCAGGTAATAAATACTGTAACAAGCCAAAAGCGACAGATTCATCTTGACGGTGAAGAGCAAACTGAAATCAGCAGGTGTGTTATTTTTCAGTGGCAAAACAGGATGTTACTTTCCATTAACGAAAGAGTTTACGAAACGGATACATCTTTTCGTCATTTTAAATATGAAATCGTAAATTATCAAAATGAACCCCCTGCTGCTAGTGCCACCATTCAGGATATGCTGCAGGATAATTTCGGAAATCTTTTTTTAAGGACGGTTACAGGAGGGATACGTAAAATAATTGCCAGGAATTATCCTTTGAACTATTACAGCACCGGGTCCCAGGAAAAGAACTTCATAATTGCTTTACTTGCTGATAGAGAAAGAAACAGGGTATTGGCAGGAGCCGCTACCACCGGAATATTGATATTTGATACAACACGGCAATTGATAAAGCAGATACCAATCCCTTCAGGTACAGGCAAATCGCTGGGTCCGAATACGATTCTAAAAAATGAAAAGGGCGAGTATTTTATTTTTGCATTTCGCGCAAATGCTGTTTGGAAGTTGAGCGGGGATTTAAAAACCTTGACCCTTTTGCCGTTTATTTCCCACCTTCAGGCGGGAAGCACAGGAGTTGGATATTTCTGCAAATTGTTATACCAGGACAGGGAAAAAGCCGTCGTTTTATCTGAAACAAAAATTTACCGGCTGGATTTTAATAACAGCAAAGTTGATGTGTATCCTACAGCCAACGGGTATATCATGAGTGGCGTTTACAGCAAACCCTATTTTGTCATTCATTATAATGATGAACTTGTTTTTCTGGATGAAAAAGATTTCAGCACTGTTAAAAGAATTCCCTTTAAGAATACAGGTGGCATCAGGTGTTACCTGAACGACAGAAAAGGGAAGATTTATGCTGGTACTAACAAAGGAATTTTTGTAACAGATACCAGCGGAACAATCCTGCAGCAGTTCAATAAGGAAACCGGCCTGCCCGATGAATGTATTTATGCGATGGCTTTTGATAAGGAAGGGCATATCTGGTGCAGCACTAATAAAGGAATATTTAAAATGGCAGATGGGAAGGTGCTGCAACACTTAATGAAACAGGACGGCCTTCAGGAAAATGAATTTAACACCAATGTAGTTGCCGAATCAGCAGATGGTGAATTATATTTCGGGGGTGTCAACGGATTTAATAGTTTCTTCCCATCTTCTATCGGAGATTCAAAAGACAGTGTTCGTTTGCTGATGACGGGAGTGATGGTAAACAACGAAAAGGCAATAGCTGATACCGGCGATTGGAATATTTCAAGTATTCGTTTGCCATATAACCGGAATGCACTTTCATTTGATTTTACGGCCATGGGGAACCATAATCCTGACCAGTATATTTATCAGTACAGAATGGATGGGGTGGATAATCAATGGTTGCAGAATGATAATATGCAGACGGTGCGTTATAGTTTAGCTCCTGGAAAATATACTTTCAAAGTGTATGCTTCCCGTTCGTTTGACAAAAATGCCATTCCCCTGAAGTCGATAAGAATCATCATTCAGCCGCCATTCTGGAAGTCATGGTGGTTCATGACATTGCTTGCTATCGGTTTCATTGCTTTTCTTACTTATGGTATTAACCAGCGCAACAAAAGAAAATATGCCAGGAGGTTGCAGCAGTTGGAGAACGAAAGACAGATCAAATTGGAAAGGGAGCGTATTTCCAAAGACCTGCACGATAGCCTGGGGGCATATGCCAATGCCGTACTTTATAATATTGAATTACTTGAAAAAGAGAAAGCCGAACCAAAACGAAATGAGCTGATAGGTGATCTGAAATTTGCCTCTAAAGACATCATTACTTCACTGCGGGAAACGGTCTGGGCTTTTAAAAAAGAGCAGTATACGGCTGATGAATGTCTGCTTCGTATCCGCAATTTTGTGCTGCCATTATCGAGATATTATCAGCAAATACATTTCATTATTGAAGGGGAGGCGCCGGTAGATAAAATACTGCATTATACAAGGGCTTTGAATATAGTCAGGATTGTTCAGGAAGCCGTTACCAATAGTATTAAACATTCCGGCGCTTCAACGATACAAATTATTTCTGCAGCGACTGCTGACAACAAATGGGACTTAACTATTCAGGATAACGGAGCGGGGTTTAGTGTAAATGAACTGAAGGAATCAGAAAAAGGGAATGGCTTACATAACATGGAACATCGTGCTGCTGAAGCAGGGTTTCAATTCAGTGTTCAGTCAGCACCACATAACGGAACAACGATAAACATAATGATATAAAATGCCGATACAGGTAGCCATAGTAGATGATAAAGCGAGTAACCGCAGTATCCTGAAGGATAAATTAATGCGTCATCCCCATTTTGATATTACACTGGTTGCCGAAAACGGGAAAGACTTTTTAGAAAAAATGCAATCCCTGCATATTGATAAAACCCCCGAGGTGGTACTAATGGATCTGGAAATGCCGGAAATGGATGGGGTGGATGCAGTCGCCGCCGGCTCTTACCTTTATCCGCTGGTTAAATTTGTAATGCTCACCATTTTTGATGATGAAGAAAAGATTTTTAAGGCCATCAAAGCCGGTGCTTTTGGATATTTGCTGAAAGATGAAAGTGGCGGAAATATCGCTGAAGTTCTGAATCAAATGCATGAGAATGGTGTAGGGCCGGTCTCACCGGGTATCGCTCATAAAATATTGCAGCTGGTGCAGCAAAATGAAGTGACGCTTCAGAAAAGCAAGCCAGTACCGGATAAGCCGATGTTTAACCTCACAGAAAGAGAACAGGAAATCTTAAAATTACTGGTACAGGGCATGCAGTATAAGGAGATTGGTCATCAGCTGGATATTAGTCCCAATACCGCTAAAAAGCATGTATTGAATATCTATAGTAAACTGCATGTAAACAACAAGACCCAGGCCCTGGCACTGGCTTATGAGAAGGGATTGATATAAGCCGGTTAAATCATTCCCGCCCGGAGACTCCCGTATTTTTAATGGTGATTCAAACAATGTTTATTAGCACCCCGAGTCCGGAATGCCCGGAGTCCGCTATCAAAAAAATATACGGTTGATCAAAACCCGACGAAGCACTTTGATCATCCTTACCATCGAGACTCCGGGCATTTATTCCCGCCCGGAGTCTCCCATACTTTCCATACTGATACATACAATTCTCATTTCTATTTCGCTCCTTGTTCAGGGGACTCCGGGCATTATTCCCGCCCGGAGTCTCCCATACTTTCCATACTGATACACACAATTCTCATTTCTATTTCGCTCCTTGTTCAGGGGACTCCGGGCATTTATAAATCACCTGACAGGGTGAGTGGCGGATGCCTCCAATTAAGATAGATTTGGACCATGGATAGGCCATGCCTGTCCTGTAATTTACAAGCTACCACTAAACATAACCCCATGCGCCGTTTTCTCCCCGTTTTTCTTTTCTGCTTTCTGTTTGCCATTACTGGTTTTTCCTCTTTGGAAGCCCAGCCGCTACATACGCAGCTGAATCAATCAAAAATTTTCGGTGGCGAAGAAGAAAAGCAGGCCATCGCCGATGCTATCAATAAATTTCTGGACCCTGCCGGTATTAAAATCGGTGAGCTGAGTCTGTCTGATGGAGAAAGCGGGGGCAAGGTCGCCAGCGGGAACGTTTCTTTCTTTGGCTTTGATAATATTGCGCTGAAAGCCGAAATACAATCAACGAAAAAGATTAAGTCTATCGCGGCTACCTTCCCGGAAGCAGCCAGCATCAATGCCGATAAGCTCAGCAAATTCTTATCCGGTAAATCCCTCAGCCAATTCCTGCCCAAATCCTTTCCATTGCAAACGGGGATTTCTTTAAAGGATTTCAATCTCAGTTTTGATGAGAAGGGTGACAGTCTCGAACAAGTCAATATCAATTTTGGCATCGGACAGTATAAGCTGGAAGGCTTTGATGGTTTTGCGATTGACGGTGTCAGTGTTGGATTTATCCTCGATAAACCAACATCACCCCAGCACAAAGCTACTGCCACCATCAGTGGTGATGGCCGGATTGGTGCCATGCCCATCAACCTCTCGGCGAATATGTCCTCCGATCCGGATGATCTGTTATTCAGTTTCACCGCCAGCAATATCAGTATTCCCAATCTCCTCCAGGCATTTTTAAGCGATAGCCGGGCCAATAGCCTGCTCCGCTTTATTCCGGCTTCCATGAAATCAAAGGAAATTTCATCGGTAACGGCCAGTATCAATCCCACCACCAAAAATTTTTCCGCCCTGGCTTCCACCAGTTTCGGGGAAGCCGAAATACAATTCACCGCTGCCACCGAAGAATCAAAATCACTGATGCTTTTCGCACTGGCACCGCCGGCGGGTTTTAAATTTTCTTCGCTCTCTTCCACCCTGGCACCAATGGATGGAATTGATCTGTCCGGCTCGGCCCTGATCATTTCCACCATGGCAGAGGATGATGCCAAATGTAATCTGGCTGCCTTAAAAGATGAAGGCGAGATCAAAGTGGAAGAAGGGGTGAACTTATTATCCAGCATCAAACTCAGTGAGGACCTGGCTAAACTGCTCAAGATAAATGCCATCAAACTCAGGGGTACCTGCAACGAGACATTTACCAATATGAGCATGAATGCGGCCCTTGACCTCAATATCCCCATGGGCAGCAGCGTGACGATGAAGGAAGTGGTATTTGGTCTGAGACTGGGTACCGTGAATCCTATTGAATTGAGTCTGGGTGGCCGCATCGAAGCGCAGGTAGGAAAGGACCTGCTGGGCTTTAATGCCAGTTTTGCCTTTGCTCCCGTTGATCAAAAGATCAAAGGGGAGTTTTTCATGGCTGCCCTCAAAAAAGAGAGCGGGGCCATGATGAATGGTAAACTGGGGCCCGATGGAAAATCTGATCTCCCCGAATGGACCAATCCTTTTGGAATTCCCGGAGTGGGCTTGCGCAAAATCGGGGTCAATGCCGGAATTGATTTTAAAAATCCCATCCTCATCAGCTCACTCGGTTTAACCGGTGCAGCAAGATTAGGTACTGTTTCTAACCGCAGTAAACATATTGAAGGCGATGCCACCATTGTAGTAGATATCACCAAGCCTACCAATAGCCTGATCGATATCACCATGAAGAACATGACCATCCTGGCCATGATTGAAGCCTTTGTGGAGAATGCCTCTATACAGGGACAACTGCGCACGATGCTGAATACGGGAATCGATCAGGCAAGGGTATTGGTGGTTCCGGTGGATGGGATGGAGGCTTTTGGAAAAAAGTATAACAAAGGGGTGAGTGTGAGCGGACAATTATCCATTGCAGGGATCAAGGCCAATGGTGATTTCAGTATTAATGATAATGGTGTAGCTGGTGCCGGTTCCATGGATCCCATTAACTGGGGCAATGGCATTTTTGTCTTGGGTGGAAGAACCACCGACCGGCCGCAGTTCCGGTTTGCTTATACAAAGGGATCCATGCCGAGCATGTTTGTGGATGGTAAAGTGAGTCTGCTCGGTATCTCCAGTGAAACGACATTAAACCTCGACGACAAAGGATTTGAATTCACCACCAGTGGGAAAATTGCAGACATGTTTGAAGCCACGCTGGAAGCTAAGGGGCAAAGTCTGGGTAGTTCCGGTGGTGGTATTGCAGTAAGAGCAGTACTGAGGAATGATATTATTTCCAGATTAAATCAACTGGTCACTTCGGCCATTGATGAACAGATTTCATCTGTTAAAAATAGTATCAAGGCCACCAGGGATAAATTGAAAACGGCGACGGATAACCTGGCTGCCGTGGATAAGGAAATATTTGATGCCCGTCGTTTAGTGGCATCTGACCGGGAGGCTTTTAACCTGCAGATGCTGGAAGAAAAGCAAACGGCTTTGAAAACGCAGCAGGATTTAGTGAAAACATGCAGGGAGAACAATGCTGCCAGTCAGGCTAAGTTGAATGGTCTTGATGGATACAATCCGTTACACTGGCCGGAGATTGCCATTTATAAATCGGCCATTGCCGCCAATGATGCCACTATCAAAGTGGCCACGCCACTGATCACAGAATATAGTAATGCCGTGGTGGCATTGGGTAAACTGCCACAGGAATTCAGTGTGGATCTGGATCCAAGGGTGTCCACGCTGATCTTAAAAAGACAAACCCTGCAGGGATTGTATTATCTCGCTGAAAAAGGACTGGATGTGGTGGAAGGAGTGTCGGTGGGTACATTGGAAGCCACCAAATTTGTCATGGACAATGTATTGGGTGGTTTATTTGATATCAAGTCGGCCGAGTTTGCCGGTGTATTTGGATTGAACAGCGAATACAAGGCCAATGTGGCTTTCAATTTCACGCTGGCGAAGAAGCCCTATCATTTTACCGTAGCCATTGATTTTAAAAACCTGGGAGAATCTGCCAAAAATATTGCCAGGGATATTGTGACCGGCAATATTATGAAATCGGGATACGCTAAAAGCTTTGCAGATGAAATAAAAAAACCGGTAACGACTTATCGTTTTGCCAGTGATACAAAAAGTCTTGCCACAGCCACTAAGCCACCTGCTGTTCTTTATTCTTATCTCATCAATCTCGAACCCACGATGGATGCGGATGCGGCTACCACAGAAAGACTGGGCGTGGTGCTTACCGGAAACATGGGCAGTACTGAATTATTACCACTGACACAGTTTGGTGTTTTGCAGCCTGGTAAACGCACCACCTTCTCCGTGCAAACAGAAAAAGACCTGGGTACCTTGAATCAAATCCGTATACAGGCATTGAATGCCGGTATGACCGATAATTTAAAACTCAACACAGTGGCCGTACAGCCCCCTACAGGCAATGGTGCATTTTCCAGTTGTACGAATTGTGAAATCCGGAGCGGACAAACAGCGGTGAACCTGGCTTTATCTGTTGGTAAAAAAGTTAATTATAAAGTCACTTTATATGGATTGGATAAAAAGCAGGTGATGCGGGCGACAACCGTTACGTTGATCGGTGTATCGGGAAAATCAGAACCGGTCACCATCACTCAGTATCCGAATGAACCCGATGCTTTCTGGTCCATGAAACGAGAGATGTCCTTGACCATACCGGATATTGGTCCCGTGCAGTCGGTCCAGTTTAACAATGGATCTGCAGATTCCTGGATTTTAAATGGTATGCATGTGGAAAATCCGGATGGATCGTTGATGTATGGTTTCATCAATAAACCGATCACCTATAATATGCTCATGCCCCTGGCGGCTCCTTCCGGATTCAGGGATTATACCGTTGAGATCACCACAAAGAGCGGGAGTCCAACATTCGGGACAACTGAAAACGTGGAGATGTCATTGAATGGGGGCAAACTGCAGATATCCCTGTTTCCATTAAGGGGGATTATGCGGGCACCGGGCAGTCAGGTTGGCGATAATTTATTTTTGAGCGGACAAACTGTTCGCGGTGTGTTTACCGGATATGATTTGGGAGAGCTGACTCATCTGAATTTATTTTCAGCTGATAATTTCGCCGATGACTGGCAGATAGAAAAAATTAAATTATCAACTTACGATAAGGGGCAGTTAAAGACCTATGTGCTCACCAATATTTCGCTGACACTTATGCCTCCGGGCCGTGGTGTAAGCCTGCCTTTGAAAGCAGCTGGGGCGGCTGATTGGGTGGGAAAAGAATTCAGAATGGAGAACATGGCATTTCCTTCCTATGCGCTGAATGTAGAAACAGGAACCTTGTTGGCCGGTCCGATTGGTGACGGTGCCTGGAGTGCTTTATGGCGCCTGAAAAAAGTGCCGGGTACCGATTATTACTGGATCGAAAACAAATGGAAGGAGGGCTGGCGGATGCACATGGAAGCTGGTCCGCTGGCAGCCGCTGTGATTCCTGATGGTGCCTGGAGTGCTCATTGGATCTTACAGCCGGCTCCCGGTGGCGGCTACTATATTGAAAACCGATACCGAGCAGGTTCCAAAATCTTTTTAAGCGGCGGAAAATTAATGGCCAGCATTCCATCGGCGGCGGATATGAGTGGGGCGGGGTGGATGATGAGAGAAATAAAAT
>Ga0154020_10008430_pt1 | contig 11949 bp, 8 predicted proteins | sample Klosneuvirus_201_FD_109709 | JGI IMG/M metagenome (GOLD analysis project Ga0154020, IMG submission 109709) | Active sludge microbial communities from wastewater, Klosterneuburg, Austria - Klosneuvirus_20160825_MG | ecosystem: Engineered > WWTP > Aerobic digester > Activated sludge | place... | reverse complement strand
TCACAAGTAATTGCACAACAGTTGTCTTGAATGGTTTTAATTTCTCCACCTCTCTTACACAATACAATCCAAAGATTATTTAAAGACTGTGCTAAATTTGAAGGAGAAACAATCCAAGCAGGGTTACTCGCAAATTCAGCATTAAGTCCTTCACATTGTTGACTAATAGCTAAATTTATATCTGTAGTTAATCCTAACGCAGTTCTTGTTTGACAAAAGGCTTGGTCTAATAAATCCCAAGCATCTGAAATTTCACGGGTTCCATTAAATAAACAATCGCTACTTACTTCATCTCCAGTAGTGTTTTCAAGAGTTTCTACTCTATCGGTTAAATTATCTAAATTAGACCTTACATCTACTATGTCATTGCTTAATTCAGATAGTGTTAATTTAATTTGACAAACTTCATTGGCTATTTTTCTAACATATTCTTCAATGGGTAAGTCTAAAATAAGGTCTCCATCAAGATTTAATTCTCTAAAGCAAGAAGCAACTCTAATAAGACTTGATTCCGAACCAGTTGTAGAAGTAATGTTTTCAATTAATTCCTGAATGTTACAAACCTTATTTATAATAAGTTGTAATACAACACCTAAAGTTTTTTCGGGTTGAGGACAACTTAGACAAAAATCAAAAATACATTTAAGGTCTAAATCGCTTAAATCCAAAGTAGTTTGGAGTTCACAAACTTTATCAGCAACTAATTTAACAGAAGTAGATATAGTTTGTCCTCTTTCAATACCAAGACACTCTATATTGTCTCCTTGCCAAAAAACACATTCAGTAGTGGTAGGATTACCACAACCCATTGTTTTTGAACTATTTGAAGGCATTGACATTATAATAAATTTATTTGTTCTATTAATTCAGAGATGTTACAGATTTCTAAGGTTTTAACTTTAATATCGGGTAAACAATCTTTATCGTTTAAATCTTTTAATCTTTGTTCCAGATATAATTTGTTTCTGTACGTGTTTCTGTCATAGCTGCTCAAATCCAAACTTATATTGTATTCCAAAAGTTGTTTTAAATCCCAAAAATATTGTTCATCTAAATCGTTGCAACAAGGTTTTATTCCGTAGCGTTTTTGTTTGTATTGGTTCATTACGTCTTCTGCAAACAAACAATTTATCTTTTGTTGTTCACAACCATAAGGAGTTTTTACATTTAAACACTTCATTTCTTTTTCTTTAATAACTCTTCGTAATTAACAATACATAGGGAACAACATTGTTTTCCATCTGATGCAGTTCTTGTTTTACAACTACATCCATATTTGTTTCCGCAATTTGTACAGGTGTTCATGTCAACAGTTTTTACAATTTAATTTATCCAATAGTTTTTTTGCGTAATTATGTAATTCCAAACCTTCATTCGGAGCATTACAAAATTCTACTTGAGCTTTTGCAGCATCTATATAAGCCTTTATTTGATAAAGATGTTTTCTTTGATACTCAACATCTTTTGTCAATGTATCACAAGTATTAAGTCTTAATTGACAAAGAGCTTTATACCATTGTTCTAATATCTGAGTTTGTCTGAGATGATTATATTCTACAAATTCTTCTTGTGCTCCATTTATATCGGTTAATCTAACTATATAAATACCATCTTGTAAAGGAGCTAAATCATTTATATTTTCCACAGGATACACTCCTAAAGAACTACTATTATACAATTTATCAAATTCTCTTTTTACAATAAAACTTTGAGAATGTATAAACCCTGGAGGAATAACATCTAATCTAATAGATGTACTCAATACATTATCATCCCAAGAACTGGTGTCAAAAATTCTAAGCACTTTAGGATTTGATATATATGGTATTTCTAAACTTAAATCGTGTATCATCTCATCTAAAATATAATCTTTATTTTAACAAATTCCAAATAAAAAAAGGGGAAAGATAGAAATCCCTCCCCTAAACTATGACAAATGAAACTTTACAATGTAACTAAAGCAACTCCATTACCTGCACTTGTCAAATAGTTACCCATCCATGTTTCAAAAGTAGATGCATCTACACCTTCTTTTACAAACACTTTGTATAAGTATCTGTCTTGACCTACGTTACCGCTTGGTCCAATACCTGTTGGAACCATGTGTGCGATTTCGTAATACACATAATTTGCTTTTCTATCTACGGCTTCTAAGAAAGGATATTCTAAGGCTTCACGAATACGAGTATCTTCGGTGAAGAATTCGTTATCCAACATAGAAGACTTGATTAAATCTCTTACTACAAACTCTCCTAACCCTTCTCTTAAAGTAGGAAACTGAATATCAGTAACTTTAACTGATTCGTAATCACAACTATCGCCATCTTGATTAACAAAAGTAGCTATAATAGTAATTGGTTCTGTTTCAACGTGGTCAAAGATTGAGAAAGATTGATTACCGAATTGGTCAGTGATTTCAGTTGATTTTTTAGCAACTAAGCGTAAACCTACACATTGGTCAGTGTTTTCTGTTACGGTTTCACAAGGACAATCTTCCCAAGTATAACCATTAAATGAAGTAGGGAAATCAAAAATTGCACTATCCACACCTTCGCAAACCAAATCAACTTCATTTGTTGATAACAAAGTAGCTTGAATTGTTTCTGTACAACCTACGTAACTTGTACCAGCTTGAGTAGTAGTACTTGTACTAGTAGTAGTAGTCGAACTAGTTGTAGTGGTTGTAGTAGTACCTTCATCATACAAAGAGAAAGAACTCAATAAAGCATTTCCACTATAGAAAGTACTTATATCGCTTAAATTAGATGTACCGTTATCTTTTAAAGGAACAGTGATACAAATCTTCTTTTGAGCTTTATATACTACGTCTGCTAAAGCCCAAGTAATACCTAATCCACTATCGTTTGAAGGAGCACTTCCTGTTTTACGAACTTCATAGGTAACTGTTGAAGCAGTTGCACTATATACTTTTGCAGTTGGGAATACAGATAATACGTCAGAAAGGTCTTGAATATTGCTTAAATCACAACTACGAGTAGCTCTATAAACATTAATAGTTGTACCAGTAACGCTGTTTTGACCAGCAACTACAACTTTAACTTCTTTTAAGAATTGACGAATTTCTGGTTCTTGCAAAATCTTTTCTGCAAACAATTCAAAAATCTTTTTAGGGTCTGCTGTTTCAGCACATGCTACATCTCCGCAATTTGAATCTGGACAACCAGTGCTTACACCAATTGTTCTATACAAATTACGAGTATAAGTACGTAATACAGGACTACCTTTTACTTCAACTCTTAACCAATAGGTTTTATTTTTTTCAAAACTAGGACAAGCACAATCAGCACTTCCATTATATCCAATTTGAACTACGTGAGCCTTTTCAACTCTAGGAGTAAATTTGGTGAAGTGAGTAATGTATTTACCATTGATTTTACGACTCTTGATACTTTCTGCGTAACCGCCATGAAATTTACCAATTTTATCGTTTTTATGAAGACTACCTTGTACAAGGTACACTTCAGGATGGGTAGAAGTAGAAGCTGCACCAGTACCAATTAGATTCCAAGTTTTTGCACTTGCGAATCCAATTTGACCAGGAACTAAATCTTCGGTTCCACCACTTTGTTTAATTGCTCCAGGAAGGTTTAAAAATACCTTGTGGAAATAACTGTTTGAATACATGTTTTATTTTGTTTTAATTAAAGATACTAATTTGATTTTTCACTTTCTTGCAAAAGTCTTTGGTAGTTATTTGCGTCTCCCATGTCTGCTGCTACAATTGAAGCCGCTTCGTCAATTATAATTTCTGCTATGTCATCTTTGAATTCTATTGTTTGTTCACTCAAAGGACTGCTGCCATCATAATTTATACATGTAAGGTCTTGTAAAGGTTTTGGAAGTCTGTAATAGCTTAATTCACATTTGTCTATTAAAAAATCTTCATTCGTCCAAATCCTTACTTTATTACCAAATAACGTACATATTGTTTCTCCCCATTGAAAACTTGGTTGTCTTAGGTAATCTCCTAATATGATTTCGGCATCCGCTTCTGAAACCAAGTAACAATTTATTCTTTTCTTTTTATTACAGTCTTTTCTGAAAGCTGTAACCACTACTTTTTTAAACTCTAAATAATTACTAGGTAGTTCTTCGGTTTCAAAATAGAATTGTTTATTTGCAGACTTTAACTCTTTTAATTCTAAGAGTATGTTTAAGTCATCAATTCTTTTTTTACTTTCTTCATCTCCTTCTTGGAACTGATTACTACCATGAAGTTGTCTTCTGCACCATTGTAACTGTGCTTTATTTATGACTTCAAGTTCTTGCCAGCATTCTAGATTTTGGTAATCGCTACTTGCAAGCTTATTTAGTCTTTGTTTTAATTTAAGTCTTGCTAAGTCGTTTCTCATCTAGCCCAATGTTTTTCAATTACTTCTTGAATATCCAATAAATCTCTTTCGTTCTGTACTTGTTTAAGGTGTTCTACACATTCTTCGATGTTGCCACCCAACATAGAACCTGTTGCTTTATTGTATATTTTATTATCTGCCTTAGTAACTAAATGTTTTAAAAATATTGATTCCAAAACTAAAGCCCTAATAGTTAAATACTCTTTTGTCTTTGATTTCCAATCCAAAAACTTTTGAGGAGCTTTTTTCTTATCTTTTTCTACGGATGTTCCTTCTATGAAAGAACTTAAATCGCCATAGAAAATTTCTATTTTATCTCTGGTTTTATACGAATTTGCTATGGGTAGAATATTTTTAGCCAAAAGGAATAAATCCTGTGGTGTTTCCATCCTTATTTTATACAATTCATATATCGCCTTATCTCTTAATTCTTTAAGTTGTCCTTCTACGTGTCTAGTATCTGTTCTTTTCTCCAGATATAATTTAGGAGGACTAGATAATAAATCTGCTTGTTCTCTGGAAGGTGCTACTTCGTCAAATCCCCAATTTTCAATTGCTATGATTTTAAGCAAATCCATTGGTTCATTTGGGTCTAAATATACTTCTTGATTTGAAGCAGCTAACATAACCTTAGACCAAAACTTTTCATTTGTAGGAGCAAGATTAACCTTTGCCCAAAAGTCTTTATCTTTTACATCTACTTTATTCATGAAAATCTCAAGTTCTAATTGAGCTACTGTTTCACGAATTTGTTTAATTCTAGCTTCTCTTTCTTTGTCTTGAAGCATCTTAACAGTGGGTGCAAATTCATCAAGTCCAGTAATATATCTTACTACTCCATTGATTTCAATTGCTTTTAATTGTTGAATTAAACCCGTACCATCAAAGAACACTTGCTTATATTGTTCCAAACCCATGTTTTCTCTTCCTTCTAGGAAGTAAGGTTTTAAAACAATGTCCGTACCGCCATATTCACGATACTTAATAACGTTTACGTTTTCTGTCATAATCTATAGTTTATTTGTCAAAGTTAAGGAAGACCACTGTTATAAATGGTCTTCCTTTAAAGTTTTATTTAAAAGAACCGCTTCCAAAAGCCACGCCTGTAAGAGGGTTTCTCATAACTAATTTCAACACCTTAGTTGGGTCTTTTACCCAAATTGCTGGCATACATTGTCTCATGTATACTGCGTATCCACTCATTCTAGGATTACCTTTAAATCCTTGTAGTTGACGAGCCATGTAAGACATATCTCCTTCTTCTACAAACCAAATTAATCCTTTATCAAATGTAGAGTGTTTTAATAAGAAGATGTTATCTTCACCTGAATCAGTTACATCAAAAATGATGAAGCTGTAAGAACTTAAACGGAAGCCTTCTACATATGGATTATCAATATCGTTATCATGTACGTTATCAAATGCTGGATTTAATACGAACTTAACATTGGCAATGAATGGAATAGTGAATCCAGTAAAACTAAATCCATATTTCAAATTCATTCCTTTTTCAGTAACGGCTCCAATTTCTGTAGCATTAAGAATTAATCCAGATGCCATTGCTTCTTTAGCAATTGCTTGATTAACTAACTTCATACCTCCCATACCTGTTTGAACAACGATTTCACGTTTAGGGTCTGGACCCAAGAAATTTTCTTTACCGTTGAAGAAGTTAAATAATTCAGTACGGAATAATTCCAAATTAAACTGAGACCTGTTATAAATTGTTCTGTATTGATTATCCAATTGATGCCACAAACCTACGCTTAAACGTACATTATCTGCACCACTTCTATAAGTACCACCAGTACCCCACATCAAATATGTTTCAATATCTCTACCGATTTTAGCAATGTGAGCTGCTTCCATTGCTGGCAACCATCCTTTAACTAAAGTACCGTTATTTACAGCGTCTTTAACATATTGACTACCTTTCTTATTTACAATACCATTAAGGTTTGTAATACTTGGGTCAGAAGCAATGTCTGAATCAAAGCTTCTCCAGATTTCAGTTACTTTGACACCGCCATCAGCAGCAATACCATTTTGAGCAATTAAAGCTGCTCTACTAGACACACTATAGTGAGAAGTTGCTTCGTGTCCACCTACGTAGTTGATATATTCTCTATACCCACTTGCAATTGTACCTAAATCATCGTAGCTTCTACCATATTCACTTTTAACACTACCACCTCTAAATACTTTAGTACCTGTTCTCAAATACTTTTTATCTAAGAAACGATAGTTGTCGTTATTTACTAATTGTACAGTATATGCCCAACCATCTCCGTGTTTTTCAATCTTAGCAATGTCTTCTGGAACCACTACGATTTCAGGACCTTGATATTTACTAAAACGGATGATTGCACCGTATCCAAAAGGTCTACCTTCGTGACTACCGTATTTAACCTTGATTCTAAATGTTTGACCATCTAAACCTAACTTATCTAAATCTGGTTCGATGTCATCACAAATAAATGGAAGGTCTTGAGCAACTGGAATTTTCCAAGTGTAACGACCATGAGGGTCATCAACTGTGATTACATTCTTTCCTTTAAAACTTGACATTTGATACAAAGGCATTTCTACTTTTTGCATCTGTGCCCATAAATCAATTACACCTAAATCTTTAGGTGAGCTTTGCTTTATTAAACTCATGATATGTTGAGTATCTGTATGAGATTGGGCATTGAAAGAACTCTCTCTCAGAAATATACCATTGTTTAATACTGGTGTGTTTTGTGACATATTCTATTTTTAATTTTTATTTTAAACCTGCTAGAAACGGTCTATCTTGTCTTTTAATAGTGTTTACCGTTTTTTGTTTTTCTTGTTGTTCTATTACTGAGCTAGGTTCTTTTTTACTTTGTTCTGTTTTTAAAGTCCTAACTATCTTTTCTACTTCTTTATTCTTTTCTACTGTTCCGTATTTTTCAAAAAAACTTTCTTCATCTTTTAATAACCAAAGAGCTTTATATATTTTTTCAAAGTTTGGTTCTACGTATTGATATTTTTCTAAAAGATAACCTAATTCATTTGTAGGAGTACCTCTTCTAGTTGTGTAATTGGGTTGAACAATACCTGAATATAAACTAGTTTGTGTTTTTTTATCAAGTTTTACAGCTCCTAAACTACCTTTTTTGATTGCTTCTTCGGCATTGGTAAAATAAGTTTGCATTTCTTGTTGCTGAAGCTCTTTAATCTTTTCTTGACGAGCAAGTTGAGAATTAATCACTTCTTCTTGCATTTTATCAAGTTTTGGTTTAACTTGCTTTGCTTCTTTGTTTAAAAACTCTTTTCCTGCGTCACTTAAAGCCGTTATTTTATCGTTAATGTCGTCTTCATTCCATTCTAAAGCCGAGTAATATTCTCGAATAATGTCTTCGTCATCCTTACCTAACTCTAGACTTACAACGTCATTACTTGAACTCAAAGCTTTTAAAAGACCTTTAACATCTTGTCCTCCGTCACTCAAATACTTTACAGCAAATTGTAGTTCTTGAGGCAAGGCTTTTACAAATTCATCTACTTGTGTTTCAACAGCAGTTGAAATCTTGTGTTCGTCATTTGCTTTTAATAAATCCACAAGTTCCTCTTCTGTGTATTCGGAGATGTCTTGTTTGTCTTCAAAAAGAAAAAAACTTCCTTCTTCTACAAGTTTTGAAATAGCACTGGAGATATTTGTTGTAACTGGAGCAGGAGTATCCACCTCTTCCAATATTTCTTTCTCTATTTTTTCTATTTCATCAACTTGTTCTACTTCATCCTTTTTTTCAAGGGCTTCTTTGAATTCGTCTTTTTCTTCTAAAAAGTTTGTTTCTACTTTTTTTTCTTCGGTCTCAAATTGAGCCAAAGCATCGTCAAAACTCATTTGTTCTGTTGCCATAGTTTATAGTTTCTTTCAATTATAATATAATCACAAATTGTAGTATTTCAAATTTATTTTTTTCAGCTTATACCTAACGCTTCTTTTTTGCTCTTAATTCAGCAGGATTTTTATTTTCTTTAGCTATTTTGTAATCAATCATTTTCATTTCTTTCCTATTTCTTAATTCTTCTCGTTTAGCATTTAATTTTTGTTGTTCAATACTTAACTTATTTATTTCTTTTTCTCTTTCAAAGCCCATAGTATCTTGATACTCTTTTTGTCCCTGAATAAATTTAAGACTATCCATGTAATCGCTTTGACTATTTTGGTCAACATCTGATTGTGCTCCGTATCCTGCTGCTTTAATTTGAGCTTCTAAAAGTCTTGCTTGTCTATCTTTATCGTTTTCCTCGGCTTCAAACATTCTTTCATCTGCAACTTTTTGATTTTCAGCATCTAAAAGCTGTTGTTGCATTTCTTGGTCATGTTGCATTTCTTGTTGACGCTGTTGTTGAGTTCTTTGGTCAACTTCATAAAGTGCTTCCATTATTTCAGAAGGAGTATTTGCATGTAATACAGCTCCTAAATCAAATATTGTTGCTCCAGTAGTATTGTTATTTAAAGCCAATCCTTCAAGTTTTTCCTTTAATTGTCTTGCTTTAAAGTCTGTGGTACAAAAAACATTAATGTCTCTAGGTAATAAAGAAAGTTGCTCGGTATCAAATAAAACTTGGTCTCCTTTTTCTGTAATGTATGATAGTCTACTTGAAGGATTTTTACTGTTATAGTATTGAGCAGCATTAATCATGAGTTCGTAAACTCTAGGCATTAACCAATCACTATGTTGTATAAAGTATTTTTCTGTTTGAGCATAACTATTATTTACACTTACTTGTGTACCTGTAGCAGTTTGTTGACTATTTACACTACCCATTCTTTCTTGAGTAACTCCTATTGCAAGATATGCTTCTTGTCTGAAGTGATTGGATAATTGAACTCTACCTAAAAGACGCTGTGTTTGAGAAGCGTCTATGCTTTGAAGGTTTCCGAATCTAGAAGCTGTTTCCATGTTTTCCATGCTGTAATCCAATGGTAGCATTTGGAAATTCTTCATGGCAACATAAGCCTTTGCTAAATTATTTGGTCCCCACTCTTCACCCATGCTGTGTTTAGGTAAAGTATTGTGGTCTAATAAAATAACCGTACCTAATTCGTCAATGAGTATGTCTTGTATTTGGTTATTTACAATATTAAATGCTAATTGAAAAGGTTTCATTTTATCTACAAGAGCCATAGATTTACTATTTCTCTCCGAAAATCTAGAACCTTCCACAGGTATTCTTGAACCATAAAGACTATCTGTTCCTTTAAACTGAAAAGGAAGTCTATCGGGTTTCTTTTTACCCATCATGCCCAAATAAATAGGCTTTAATCCAGCAGGAGTACTTTGATACCCAAAATTATTGGTGTTTGGTCCTATTTTTATACCTCCCCATATTTCAGGAATCCAAATAGCGTCTAAGTGTTCTCCATATATTAAGTTGTCCTTTGTTTTTTCTTTGTAAAAACTATTGTCATACACGGGTTCAACCATACAAACATAATCTTCGCTTACAATAGATTGTATTAGGTTTCCTTCTTCGTCTATTTTAGTTAAATGAAAAAGTTTTCTTTGACTTCTATAATAACAAGTTGTAACTCTTAAAAGATTACGAGTTAATACGTTTTCTTCTCCGTCATTTAATACCCATTTAAATAATGAGTCATTTGTATTACTTGTTCCAAATGCACCTTCCCAAGCCATGTATTGTTTATAACCAAGGGAACCAGTCATTTGATTTTCTTCAACACTTTTAGTAGTGTCATAATAATACCCGTCATTTTGACCATTTAATAAAAAGTTTGCACCTGTACTAGGCAAAACAGTTTCTAAACTCAAAAGCTCGTCTTCAGACATTAAATATCCATAAATGTCAATTACATCTGCAACTGTTAGTAATTCTATGTGTCCTACAAAATTTGATTCAGATACATATCTTTTATTTGGAGACTTGTGATAGAAGGTATAAAGAGGGTTCCATATTTCAGGTTCGTAATCATTTTCCCCCATTCTAATATGCCAAAATTCTTCGTCAACAATAAGACTATCTCTAAACCCGATGACTTCAAGTTCATCCATTCTAAACCTCTGTCTATCAGCGTTTATTTGGTGAGCACTCCATTGTTCCACTGCGGTTCTATATGTCTTCGTCATATATTTTTGAACCTCTGGTAAACTATTTATTGCTTCGGGACTTGTTTGCTGTTGAAATTCTTCGCTTTCTGGGTCTACTCCTAACTCAATTAAGTTTTGAGTTATTTCCGCATTTGCTTGCTCCGTAAGAATTCTATTAATTAATTCTTTCTTTTTATCTAGTTTTTCACTTTGACTCAAAGCGTCCACCGCAAAAGGAAATACTTTATTATTGCGTTTTGAAAATTCCCCAACTAAAAGGTCTACTACATTAGGTATGATAGGAAAAAAGTTTAATTCGTTGATTTGAGTTAAATCGTTTTCTCTACTTAATACATCTATGAGAGATTTATTTTCATCATCTTCTGGTACACTTATGTAATCGTTTTTATCAATTACTCCATTGGCTAATCTGTAATTCTTAGCTTTTCTACGTATATTAGTCTTTATTTTTTGAATACCTTGCCATTCATGCCAATCCATACACCAAGCTCTCCAATTGTCATCCTTTTGTTCATAAGGTAACATTTGCAAGGGTTGAGCAATTGTAGGCATAGCGGAGTTAAATCCTCTATAGGTATCTGAAGTAATTCCTTTCTGTAATTGATATGAACTGATTATTTGCACTATCGTAAATTTTTAAAATGAGATTTTTTAAAGTTGTACAAACTATTCTCATTTTTAAAGTTTGTATTTCCTATGTTTTTGAACGCACTCCTCGTATTCAATGTATACAAATTTTTATTATTCTGCAAATCTTTATTTTCAACCTTCTTTTTTACACCCTTATTTGCTATTTGTAATTTAATAAATGCTATCATAGCACAATAGGTAATAAGTCTATCCACGTTAGTTCCTTCACGCCATTGCAACATTTCTTCTATAAGATATATATCTGTAATATTCTCTGCTCCATAATGCTTTTTTACAATCTTGGTTCCGTCATCACTATATTCTTCCCAAAGTACTTCTTTAACGGCTTCAATACCATATCTAAGTAATATGTCAAGGAATAGTCTACCATTATTTTTCCAACCATATTCCAAATCAGAACCAGTTGCTATTTCATCGGTTTTAAATCCTCTGATTTGTGAACTCGGAACCAAATATTTTAATTTCTTCTTTAATTTCATGTATTGATTAAAGAGCTTTATATTGGATTCTACAATAGTCCAAGCATTATATATTTCTATAAGCATTAAAGCATATTCATGAGTGTCATCTACGTCATCAAATCTACCTGCCCAAGAAGCAACTTGTTTTCCAGGAAGGTATTCTGTTCTGGTTTCCCCTGCTTCATGTATAATTCTTTCCACAGGTGCTCTCCAAATCTGTATACTAAATAAGGAATCGGAGGTGGTTGTACGTCCTGTACCCACGGGGTCAACACTGGCGTAATACTCTGCAAATCCAGGATTACTAACAGGTCTTTCATGAACTACTATACATCCTCTTTTATCTGGATTGTTTTTTTC
>Ga0154020_10008429_pt1 | contig 11950 bp, 7 predicted proteins | sample Klosneuvirus_201_FD_109709 | JGI IMG/M metagenome (GOLD analysis project Ga0154020, IMG submission 109709) | Active sludge microbial communities from wastewater, Klosterneuburg, Austria - Klosneuvirus_20160825_MG | ecosystem: Engineered > WWTP > Aerobic digester > Activated sludge | place... | reverse complement strand
CTCGGCCTTGGCGCGCGGCTCGGGGCGTTCTTCGGCCTTGGCGCGCGGTTCCGGGCGTTCTTCCGCCTTGGCGCGCGGCTCGGGGCGTTCTTCGCTTCTGGGACGGGGCTCGGCGCGTTTTTCAGACGCACGGGTGGGCGCGCGGTCCGGGCTCTTGAGGGACACCGTGGGCGGCGCGGTGTTCTCCTCCTCAAGGTCCAGCACCGGCCGCGCGTCCACCGTGGTGGAGACGCGCTCGGCCTGCAATGCGGTGGCCACGCGCCGTGCTGCGGGCCGTGGTTCATCCACGCCGGTGGAGGGCGCATCCAGAAACCCGCCGCGGTCCTCGGTCCCGGTGGCCCCGCCCAGGCCTTCGGAGGCGTCCGGCCGGGCCATGCGCGGGTCGGTGGGCAGCGAATCATCCACCGGCGGCGGCGGCTGCACCTTGGCGGAGGCTGGCCGGACCACAGGCGGCGCGCCACGGCGGTCCGGCACGCTGCTGCCACTGCGGGAGCGCTGGGGATCCTCGGGCGGCTTGACCACTTCCACCGCCGCGGTGCGGCCTTTCCTGGGCTGGCCCGGGCGCGGCGGGGCCTCGGGCGGAATGGTGACCGGCTCCTCCACCTTGGTGCTGCGCGCATTTTCGTGGAACGCGGCGCCGGAGTCTTCCTCCTCGTCATCCTGCAACCGCGGCAACGCGGGACGGGTGGCAAACCGCGCGGCGTCCAGCCCGGACAGCCCGCTGCTTTCACCCACGGCGGTGGCGTCGTTGAAGTCATCATCCTCAAACGGGCTGGTGCCTTCATTGTGGTCCGCCGGCAGCGCCTGGGACGCGCTCACCTCCGGCATGGCCAGCTCCGAGGAGGTGAGCACTTCCACCTCGCCGGTTTCAAACAGCGTGGTGCCTTCGCCCTTGGGCTTGCCGGGCGCGCTGTTTTCCCCCGTGAGTTCCTGGGGCAGTGCCGCTTCCTGCGCCGCCTTCTGGCGCGCCTGTTCGGCCTTGTGGTTTTCCGGGAAGTGGTCCCGGACAAACTGCGCCAGGTCCTCCCGCCGCGAGTTGCGGCGGTTGGCCACCATGAAACGCTCCAAATCCGCCTGCATGTTGGACGCGTAGGGGTAGCGGTCTTCCGGGCGCGCGGCCAACGCGCGCATCACCACCTTCTCAAGCTCTGCCGGGGTGTCAGGCCGCACCGCGCGCGGTGTCTGCACTTCTGCCTTGCGCACCTTCTCCAGGAGGGAAAAATCACTGTCCGCGCGGAACAGGCGCTCGCCGGTGATGAGCTCATGGAGGATGACGCCAATGGCAAAGATGTCTGCGCGGTGGTCCATGGCCTGCCCGCGCGCCTGCTCCGGCGCCATGTACGCAAACTTGCCCTTGAGGATGCCGGTCTGGGTGCGCGTGGAACGGCTGGCGGCCTTGGCAATGCCAAAATCAATGATCTTGACGTCACCATCATAGCTGCACAGGATGTTCTGCGGGCTCACGTCACGGTGGATGATGCCCAGCGGCTTGCCCCGCGCATCCTTCCGGCGGTGCGCGTAGTCCAGGCCTTCACAAATGCGGCTGACAATGTAACAGGCCAGGGACAACGGGAACCCGCCACGCGTACGCACGCGTTCCCACAACGTCCGGACGTCAACACCCGGCACGTACTCCATGGAGATGAAGTAGGACTGGGATATCTTTCCCAGCTCCAGGATCTGAGCCACGTTGGCGTGTGCCAGCTGCCCGGCAATGCGCGCCTCGTCCTGGAACATGGTGATGAACTCGTTGTCCTCGGCAATGTTGGGGAGGATGCGCTTGACCGCCACCACCTTTTCAAAGCCGGCCGCGCCCATGGCCTTGGCAAGCCACACCTCGGCCATGCCACCAATGGCCAGGCGTTCCAGCATCAAATAGTTGCCAAACTGGAACGGCTTCAAAGGGTGTGTGACTCCAAACTCCGGGTCCCGGCGGCAAACACGCCGTGGGAGGTCAATCCTAGGCGGGACCACCCGGCGGGCGCCAGAGAAGCACCGCCGCCACGCGCGGTGCGCGGGTGTTCACGTCCCACATGCCACCCACATGCGGCCGCGGCGCCACCGCAGCCAGAAAGGGCGGGCCGCGGCGTGACGCCGGCACATCTCCACACACCGCCAGGATTGCCTGCGTCACCGTTGCGTGGTCCACCGTTGCACGGGGGATGTGAGGAGCAGATGCCTGGGACCAAGATGCAGGTGGTCATTGTGGATGATGACCTGGCCATCCTGAACATGATGCGCACCCTGGCCGGACGCCTGGAGCACTGCATGGTCCATGCGTTCCATTCCCCCCGGCTGGCGCTGGATTTTGTGTCCGACCACGTCCCGGACCTGGTGTTGCTGGACTACATGATGCCGGACCTGGACGGGCTTGAGTTCCTGGCTGCGTTTCGCAAACTGCCCGGGCGCCAGGATGTCCCCGTCATCATGATCACCAGCGCCCATGAGGCGGCGGTAAGACACCAGGCGTTGGAGCTGGGCGCCAATGACTTCCTCAACAAGCCGCTGGACTTCACGGATTTTGCAGCGCGCTCCCGCAACATGCTCACGCTGCGCCGCCACCAGAAGGAGCTGGCGGACCGCGCGGATTGGTTGGCCGCCGAAGTCCTCAAGGCCACCGAGGACATCCGCCAGCGGGAGCAGGGTGCCATCTTCCTGCTGTCCCGTGCCGCCGAATACCGCGACCCGGAGACCGGCGCGCAAATTGCCCGCATGGCCAGCTATTCGCGGCTGGTGGCCTCCAAGCTGGGGGTGCCTTACGCAGACCAGCAGCTGCTGTTTGAAGCCGCCCCCATGCATGACATTGGCAAGGTGGGCATCCCGGACAACATCCTGCTCAAGCCCGGACGCCTGGAGCCCGCCGAATTTGACGTCATGAAGACCCATGCGCAAATCGGGTATGACCTGCTGGTGAGCGCCCCGTTCAAAAACCCGCTGTTTGATGCGGCGGCCACCGTGGCCCTCAACCACCACGAAAAGTTCGACGGCACCGGCTACCCCAACGGGCTGCGCGGCCATGACATCCCGCTGTTTGGCCGGATTGTCGCCGTGGCGGACGTGTTTGACGCGCTGACCTCAGCGCGTCCCTACAAACCGGCCTGGACGTTGGAACGCACCCGCGCGCACCTGGAGGAACAATCCGGAAAACATTTTGACCCGGAATGCCTGCGCACGTTCCTGGCGCACTGGGATGAGGTGCTCAAGATACGCGCCACGTACGTGGACTGATGACGACGCCACCCGCACCGCCTGTGGCCTCAGATGGAGCTGGCCCCACCACCACTGCTGGATGCACCCGTGCTGCCCGCGGCACTGCTGCCGGACGTTGCCGCGCTGGAGGACACCACTTCAACGCTGCTGCTTTGGGGCGCACCGCTGCTGGAACCGCCATTGGAGGTAGGTGTCCCTGCTGAAGAGGACACGCCCGCCGAAGACCCGCCACCCGACGACGGCGCCGCGGAGCTTGCTGTTCCCGACGATGACACAACCCCTCCGCTGCTGCTGGAGGACGTGCCGCCGCCCATGCAGCCTGCCTGGCACAATCCAAAGTCCACGCCCATGAGCGCCCCGGCCAGCAAGCCGCTTGGTGCGCAGCAACCTTGCCCGTTGGGGCAGTCTCCGTCCCGGGTACACACCACCGCGGGGTCCAGGAATCCCCCCATGCCCACGCACGCGTCCGGCGCGCTGCACGCCGCGGTCAACGTGTTGGCACAGCACACCTCGCCACTGCGGCAGTCCTCCGGGCCATCACACGCAAAGGACAATCCAAACCCGCTGCATGACGGGTTTTCACACATGGGTTCTCCGCCGCCCAGGCCCACACAGCACAGGTCCATGCGGGTCTGGTCACACGTGTTGTTGCCGCACCGGATGCCCGGCTCCTCCTGGCCCACGTACGGCGTCAACGCGCCGGCATCAAAGTCCCCAAAGCCGCCGTCCGGAATCATGAACCCGCTGCCGCCGTTGGTGCCCATGGAAGACGCGCGCCGGCTGCTGCTGTTGGCGCGTGAAGAAGCCCCACCGGAGGCGCCGCCGGACGCTGAATTGCCCGAGCCACCGGTGCTGGAAGACGCCATGCTGCCGGAAGACCCGGAGCTGTTGGTTCCGCCTCCGCTGGATGACGAGGAGCTTTCCTCGGGCGTGTTGGTGCACGCCACCGCCATCACGCCACCCACGCACACCACCACCACGCCACGGACCAGGGCCTTCATCATGTCTTTCTCCAGGACAATCACGCACCGCGGCGCTGTCTGACGCCGGGGCGCGCAAGGCTAGGTGGTCCCCCGCCGTTGTCAACCGGTGGTCTGACGGAGGCGGCCAAAGGCCGCGGCGTGACCGTGGTCCACCGCCGCCTGAAGCAGCGCCGGGGACATTCCGGTTATCCCCGCGGCACGTTGGTGCTCCTGGGACGCGGTGACGTCAGACAACAACGTGTTGTCCGTGTTGATGCATGCACGCACGCCCAAGTGCAGCCATTTGGCCAGGGGATGGTCCTCCACGCGTGGGATGACCCCGGTGTGCACGTTGGACGTGGGGCAGGCCTCCAGGACCACACCGCGTTGCAGCACCAGGTCCACCACCGTGGCGTCCTGCAGCAGTGTGGTCCCATGTCCAATGCGTTGCGCGTGGAGTGCCTCAATGGCCCGGCGTATCTCCTGTGGCGGCCGGCCCTCCCCGGCGTGGACGGTGCGTCCCAGGCCCAGGTCCCGCGCGCGGGTGAACGCCCTGGCGTAGTGCTCCAGGCCCCACGCGTGGCCCGGTGCGGGTCCTCCGGCCAGGTCCAGGCCCACCACGCCAGCCCGGGACGCCGCAAGGTCCACCAGGGCTTCCAATTGCGCGGGCGGCTCGCCGTAGAGGCCACACAGGATGAGGCCTGCGCGGCCACCAAGCCCCGCCAGCGCCGCATCCACAATCTCCTCCAGCGCAGCGCCGTGGTGCAGCTGCGGCGCAAAGCGGATTTCCAACGTCGTCACGCCGTCCGCCGCGGCGTCCACACACAGCTCATGGGCCACGCGCTGCACCGCGGCTGCGGTTTGCAGTGTGGAGAGCGTCACCGCAAAACAATCCAGTGCCGCGGCCAGGCCCATGCCCGGGACAAACCGCAACTCCCGCGGCACCGTCACGCCCGCCTGTTGCGCCAGCTCCAACAGCGTCTGACGCCGCAGCGAACCGTCCAGGTGGCGGTGCAGGTCCGGCAGTCCCTGGCGCACGGTCATCCCGGGGGACACGCAATGCGCAGCTCCACCGATGCGCTGCCCACGTTGTTGAGCGCGTCGGTGGCTTCCAGCGTGAGCACCACGCGGGTTCCGGTGGTGATGCAGCTGGCGTAGTCCCTGAGCGCGGGGGTGGTGACAAAAGAGCGCCAGCTGCTGGAGGGGCCCGTGGCCACCTGCAGCGGCCCCGCCACCACGCTGTTGTCCGCGCGGTAGCTGGTGGCCTTCCAGACGTAGGTGATGGGCGTGTTGCCCTCCGGGTCCACCGCCATCCCGGACAGCGTGAGCAGCACGTCTTCATTGTAGGCGTCCATCCCGCCGGGGCCCGGACCAACGGGCGCGTTGATGGTGACGTTGGGGCCGTAGTTGAGCGGCGGAGGTGTGACGGTGAGGTCCACCAGCGCGTCCACGCTGGCCCCCTGCGTGTCCACCACCGTCAACCGGATGTTGGCGGTGCCCGCGGCGTCAAAGACCACCGTGACGTCACACCCGGTGAGGGAGCCACTTTGCAGCGTGAAGGCCACCCCGGAGATGGACCACGCCAGAGACGTGCAAGGGATGGTTTCATTGGCGTCGGTGGCCAGCCCGCGCAGCGTATAGGGGGCGCCTGCGGGGTGGCTCTGGCCCGCCGCCGGCTGCGTGATGACCGGCACCGGTGCGCTGTTCACCACGTTGAGCGTGATGCTGTGCTGGACGCTCAGCGTGCCGCTGTCCTGGATGGTGGCGGTGATGGTGCGCAGGCCCAGGGTGTTGAACGTGGGGGAAATGCTGCGGCCGGTGCCCAGCGCGCCATCCACGTTGCTGGTCCAGGTCACCGTGCAGCAGGTGTTGGAGACCGGGAAGTTGTCCTCGGCGTCATCCATGGACGCCACAACCGTTTGTGGCTGGTTGAGCTGCACCGCACTGCCTGTGGCGGGGGATGTGATGGACCCCACCGGCGGGGTGTTGCCCATGATGGCCCGCACCGCGCCCAGCGCGTTGACCCAGCGGCCTGGCGCGCCAAAGACGTCATGCGCGGTGGACAACACGGCGTTCTCCACTTCATTGGCGCTGGCGGCGGGACGCGCCGCCCAGGTGAGGGCCAGCACGCCCGCCACAAAAGGACTGGCCGCCGAGGTCCCGTTGAACGTGGAGATTTCTCCGGTGAGCACCGGACTTTCTGACGCCATGTCCGGCATGCCCCCCACCCACAACCCGGCGCCGGCAGGCGCCCACAGGTCAATGCCGTTGGCGTCGTTGGCGGTGCTGAAGTTGGAATACGACACCCGGCGTGGCTGGTCAGATTCCAGCGCGCCAATACACATGACGCCCAGTGCCTCACACGGGACGTGGAAGGTGTCCTCAAAACAGATGCCGGCCACACACGCCTGGGAGTCCACATCCAGGCTGTCATTCCCCGCGGACGCCACCATGAGCAGCCCCGCGGCGCGCGCAATCCCTGAGGTGAGTTCAAACGGCGCCGCCGTCCACGCCAGGCAGAACGGCAGCGGCACCCCAAAGCTCATGTTCACCACGCTGGCACCCGCGCCAGCGGCCGCAATGATGGCGCCAATGGCGGTGATGTAGTCCCCCAGCACCACCATGGTGATGGGACGTGCAATGGGACCCGCGGGGCCCGCGGCGCCGCGCATGTTGTCCGGCAGGCCCATGGCGGTGAGTGCCGCGCCGGTGCCATGCCATTTGCACGGCTGCCCGCTGCAGGACATGACCCCGGAGCTGTCCACCGGCGTCTTCCAGGCCACCGTGCTGGACGCAAAATGGTCCGCCGCCAGGTCCACGTGACGCACAAAACCGCCGTCCAGGATGGCCAGGCCAATGCGGTTGCCAAGCTTCCCGGCCACGTCAAGGAAACGCCACGCTTCGGCCACGCCAATGTCCAACGTTCCACCGGTGCGCGTGTAGGGCCAGTTGAACGCGTTGTTGTCAAAACCGCCCGGCGGCGGCGTGGCCTCCTGCGTGGAACGCCCGCGGAACGTGTTGGTCTCCAACAGCACATTGGGCGCCACCTGCAGGCCCATCACCGCATCGGCGGCCGCCGCCGCAAGCGTCCCCAACCCCAGCGCGCTGGACACGCGCAGGTCATTGCGGCCACCCGGCGCCAGCGCGCCCACGTTGGCCACAAAATCCCCCGAGGGTCCCAGCGCCGGATTGATGCGCACCAGCCGCAAGGGCGGAAGACCCTGCAACACGCCCAGGTCCGCCGGGTTGACGCTGTGCAGCTCGGTGCCACCCCAGCGCGCCAGGAAGTCCTGGTAGGCCACCATGTCGTCGGTGATGATGAGCAGTTCATCCCGCACAAAGTCCACGCCGTTGCCGCGCTCATCCACCACGCGGTCCAACACGCGCACGCCCAGCCCGTCCATGGTGGGCATGCCCTGGCGTACCGGGGTCACCGTGGCATCCACCACCACCGTGGACGGCGGGACCACCACGTTGCCGGAGCTGCCGCCACTGGAGTTGCCGCCACTGCTGCTGCCCGCCACGGATGAAGCGTTGGACGTCCCACTGCTGGCCCGTGAACTGCTCCCGCGGGAAGAAGACACCACCGTGCTGGAAGTGTTGGACCGGCTGCTGCTGCCCATTGCACCGCTGCTGCTGCTGGAACTGCTGGAGGAGCTGCTGCTGCTGGAGCTGCTGCTGGCGCCGGTGCAGCCGATGGATGCCAAGACAACTGCCAGACCAAGACTGCGCCACACCATGGTGTTTCCCCCAAAAGAGAGCTGGAATGTTGAGGAGCGTGATGCCGCCGTCACCGCGGGAAAGCAAGGACGTCAGGCACCTGGCTTGTGAGCGGCTGCCTCGGCCTCCGCCGCCGCCACGCGCTGTTGGACCAGCTCCAGCCAGCCAGCCAGCTCGCTGTCCTTCAGCCGGCTGATGGTGACCTCATCCTCGGTGGCGCCGTTGACCAGGTATTCGTAGCTGCCCTTCCAGTGGTAGTGCGTGCGGCACACCGGGCACCGTTTGATGCACCAATCCCGCGCGCCGGTGCTGTCGCGGAAATGTGGCGCGCCCAGGATGGGCAGGAAGTGGTCGGCAATGGGTTTGCCCTCAACATAAAAGCCCGCTTTGTGGTGGGAAAAACAGACGTCCTCCACGGGCCCACAGATGGGACACGCCATCCAGGCAGGCGCGTTGGTGTCTTGCGGCGCCAGCGCGCACGTCTTTTCCCGCAGGCGCAACACGTCAGAGACCGCCTGCGTGCCGGCGTGTTTCACGGTTGCCACGTGCTGGTCCCTGGTGAGGCGCGTGTAGCGTTGGGACAGCGGTCCGGACGCCATGGTGTTGAACAACCAGACGGGGGCATCCCAATCCAGCTGGGGCGTGGTGCCCCAGTGTTCGGCCATGAACTGCCGTGGTTCGTGACCGTGCAATGCGGGCGTGCCGTCGGGCCCTTCGGCCCACAGCAAGGACACATCCAGGCCCACACGCCAGCTGCCGCGCAGAAGCACCGCGGGCATGACCACCTGGAAACGCCATGGGCCCTCCAAGGCGCACCGCCTGCGTATCCCGTCCAACACCAGGACCAGCTCAAACACGTTGTCCAGGGTGGTGGTCACCGCGCCGGCGCCACCGGTTTCACGCCCCAGATGTCCCGCGCGTACTCGGCAATGGTCCGGTCCGAGGAGAACTTGCCGGAGCGCGCCACATTCAGGATGGATTTGCGCGTCCATTGCCCCTGGTCCAGAAACAGCGCCGAGACGCGTTGCTGTGTGGCCACATAGGACGCGTAATCCGCGCACAGCAGGTAGTCATCCCGCTGCATGAGCGAATCCACAATGGGCTTGAACGCCGTGGGCTCGCTGGGGCTGAACGCACCGTTGAGGATCATGGACAACACGCGCGCCAGCGCCGGGTTCTTCTGGATGAAGTCGGCGGGGTGGTAGGTGGGCTTGAGTGCTTTGACCGCGTCGGCGCGCAGGCCAAAGATGAACATGTTGTCTTCACCAATCTCCTCGGCCATCTCAATGTTGGCGCCGTCCATGGTGCCAATGGTGAGCGCGCCGTTGAGGGCAAACTTCATGTTGCCCGTGCCGGATGCCTCGGTTCCTGCCGTGGAAATCTGTTCGGAGAGGTCCACCGCCGGGAAGATGCGTTCGGCCAGGGAGACCCGGTAGTCCGCCAGGAACACCACCTTGAGGCGGTCTCCCACGTCACGGTCCTTGTTCACCACCTCCGCCACGCCGTTGATGAGCCGGATGATGAGCTTGGCCATCCAATAACCGGGGGCTGCCTTGCCGCCAAAGATGACCACCCGCGGCACATGGTTGGCCTTGGGGTTGTCCTTGATGTGGTTGTAGAGCGTGATGACGTGCAGCGCGTTGAGCAGCTGGCGTTTGTATTCGTGGATGCGCTTGACCTGGCAGTCAAACAACGCGTCCGGGCGGACCACCAGCGGCGTGCCGCGCTTCTCCATCTGGGTCTGGATGATGTTGGCCAGCACCTGTTTGTTGGCCCGCCGCACCTCCTGCCAACGGTCCACAAAACCGGCGTCCTTCACCAGCGGTTCCAGCTTGCGCAGCTGGTCCAGGTCCGTCACCCAGCCCGGGCCAATGGCCTTGGTGAGCAGCTCGGAGAGACCGGGGTTGGACTTGAGCAGCCAGCGCCGTTGCGTGATGCCGTTGGTCTTGTTGTTGAAGCGCTCCGGGAACATCTCAAAGAAGTCCTTGAACAGCTCCTTCTTCAGGATGTCTGTGTGGAGGGCGGCCACGCCGTTGACCGCGTGGCTTCCCACAATGGCCAGGTACGCCATGCGCACGCGGCGCGGCGGGGCTTCATCCACCAAAGACATCCGGCGGGTGCGGCCGGTGGCGTCTGCGTCAGGGAAACGCGCGCGCACCGCCTCCAAAAACCGCTGGTTGATGTCAAAGATGATTTCCAGGTGGCGCGGCAACAGCCGCGTCATGAGCTCCACCGTCCAGGTCTCCAGGGCCTCCGGCATCACGGTGTGGTTGGTGTAGCCAAACGTCTTGACGGTGATGTCCCAGGCCTTCTCCCAGGGCAGGCCCTCCTGGTCCAAGAGCAGCCGCATGAACTCCGGGATGGCCAGCGCGGGATGGGTGTCATTGAGCTGGATGGCGTTCTTGTCCGCAAAGCGGTCAAACGGGCCAAACCCGCGCTTCTCATCATGGAGGAAGTACTGCTTCTTGTGCCGGCGGATGATGTCCTGCAGCGTGGCGCTCACAAACAGGTATTCCTGCTTGAGGCGCAGCTCCTTGCCGGAGGCGGAGGCGTCATTGGGGTAGAGCACCTTGGAGATGCTCTCGCTGCGCACCTTGCTCTCCACCGCGCCAATGTAGTCACCGGCGTTGAAGTCCTTGAAGTTGAACTCATGCGTGGCGCGGGCCGACCACAACCGCAGCGTGTTGACCGTTCCGTTTTTGTAGCCGGGAATGGGCGTGTCATTGGGGACGGCCAGGATGTCATCGGTGTCCACCCATTCCACGGTGGCCTTGCCGTCCGGGTGGACGGTGCGGCGCACGCGCCCGCCAAATTTCACCTTGAAAGAATCATTGGGCCGCGAAATTTCCCACGGGTTGCCCAGCTCCAGCCACTTGTCCGGCGCTTCCACCTGCGCGCCGTCCACAATCTTCTGGTGGAAGATGCCAAATTCATAGCGGATGCCGTAGCCGTACGCGGGCAGCTGCAACGTGGCCAGGCTGTCCAGGAAACACGCCGCCAGACGGCCCAGGCCGCCGTTGCCCAGGCCCGCGTCCCATTCGGCGTCACGCAGGTCTTCCATCTTGTAGCCCAGCGCGGCCACCGCCTGGGTGGCCGGGGCCTGGATGTCCAGGTTGATGAGCGCGTTGCCCAGCGTGCGCCCCATGAGGAACTCCATGGACATGTAATAAACGCGCTTGGCGTCCTGGTCATAATACGCGTCATGCGTGCGCACCCAGCTCTCAATGAGCCGGTCCCGCACCGCCAGCGCAGTGGCCACGTACGGTTCCCAGGACGTGTCCACGTGCCGCTGCAGCTCACACAGGCTGTACTCCAGGTGGTGCTGCACGCTGCGGCGGATGGCGTCCGGGTCCGTTCCCAGCGGCGCCACCGGGGGCGTGGCGTGCGCGGTCATGGGTTTTTTGGGCTGCTTTCCCTTGTTGGCCGCCATGGGTGTGTCTCCTGAAGCCGGGAACCCCCGGTGGGGGCGCTGTGTACACCACAACCGGGGGCGCAGGCGCGGGGTTTTTTGGGCGCCTGGTGACGCCTGGTGACGGCGTGGCGGGCCCGGGTCAGCCCGCGGCGCGCACCGCGCGCAGGTCAAAGCGGCCGTCTTTGAGCGGGGGACACCAGTAGAACCCACCGCTGGCCGCGCGCGAATAGGTGAACAGCGCGTCCACCACGCCGTCCTCGCGTCCGGCCATGCGCCGCAACATGGCCAGGGGAGCATTCAACGTGGACACAAACGCCACAAAGTAGAGGCCTTCGCCCTGGAAGTTGGAGTACGGCATGGAGCGGCGCACCATGAACGCCGTTGGCGTGAAGTTCTCCTGCGCGGTGCGTTTCACGTGCGCACTGGGCGGCGCGTCCGGCAGTTCTTTGTCATTGGAAAGTTTGCGGCCCACCACGTGGTCCCTGGCATCCGGGTCCATGGCCCGCAGCGTGTCCAGGTCATGCACCCAACGCTGCGCCAGCACAAAACTGCCGCCGTCCAGGCCAGGCCCCGCACCGCGCACCAGCGCGGCGGTGCTGGCGGCGCTGCCCTTGGGGTTTTCTGTGCCGTCCTTGAAGCCGCTGAG
>Ga0154020_10008425_pt1 | contig 11954 bp, 6 predicted proteins | sample Klosneuvirus_201_FD_109709 | JGI IMG/M metagenome (GOLD analysis project Ga0154020, IMG submission 109709) | Active sludge microbial communities from wastewater, Klosterneuburg, Austria - Klosneuvirus_20160825_MG | ecosystem: Engineered > WWTP > Aerobic digester > Activated sludge | place... | reverse complement strand
GAGGCCGAGCCGCGCCTCCGCATCGCCTTCGCGCCCGTCGCCGGCGCCACCGTGCGCGCCGACGTCGCCTACGCTCCCTTCAACACGCTGGCCGGCCGCGACGCCGAGCTGCGCGCCAGCGCCGGCCTCGAGTTCAGCTTCGGCCGCAGCGCCGCCGGCTTCTCGTCCCTCTTTGGCGACGGGCCCGACGGCGCCGGCTACCACGGCAGCGCCGGCTGGGTGCGCATGTCGGCCGAGAACTACCCGTCGATCCTGCCCAGCGGCCCGCGTGTCGAGAAGCTGGTGCTCGAGGGCAGCTGCGGCGGCGGCCGGCGCTTCGTGCGCATCCTGGCCTGGATGCGCCGCATGGAGCGCGACCCCGAGCTGCGCGGCATCATCGTGCAGCTCGACTCGCTGGCACTGGGCTGGGGCCAGCTCTCCGAGCTGCGCTCCGCCATCACCCGCCTGCGCGCGGCGAAGAAGCGCGTCATCGCCTACATGGTCGCGGGCTCGACGCGCGACTACTACGTCGCCGCCGCCGCCGAGCGCGTGCTGCTGGATCCCTCGGGCGGCATCCGCATGGTCGGCCTGACCTCGACCCTGATGTTCTACAAGGGCACCTTCGACAAGCTCGACGTGCAGGCCGACTTCATCAAGATCCGCGAGTTCAAGTCGGCCCCCGAGGCCTTCACCCGCACCGGCTCGACCGACAAGGCGCTGGAGGTGCGCAACGCCATCTTCGACGGCGTCTACACCGCGCTGACCACCGATCTGGCCAAGGACCGCAGCCTGCCACTGGCCGACATCAAGACCATCATCGATCGCGGCCCCTACACCCCGCCCGAGGCGCTGAAGGCCAAGCTGGTCGACGCCGTGGTCGCCGAGCCCGAGGCCGAGGTCGCCAAGCTGCTGGGCCGCTACTATCCCATCCGCACCGCCGACCCGGTGACCCCGCAGCGCAAGCAGTGGCGCTACCCGGCCATCGCCATCATCAACATCGACGGCGACATCGTCGACGGCAAGTCGACCACGCTGCCCATCATCGGCCGCGCCCTGGTCGGCGGCGACACCATCGCGCAGTCGATCGCCTGGGCGCGCGGCAACCCGCACATCGGCGCCATCGTGCTGCGCATCGACTCCCCCGGCGGCAGCGCGCTGGCCTCCGACGTGATGGCGCGCGAGGTCGAGCTGACCCGCGGCAAGAAGCCCGTCATCTGCTCGTTCGGCGACATCGCCGCCAGCGGCGGCTACTACGTGGCGGCCCCGTGCGACCGCATCTTCGCCATGCCCACGACCATCACCGGCTCGATCGGCATCTTCACCGGCAAGTTCGATCTGTCGGGCCTGGCGCGCCGCATCGGCATCAGCCTGGAGACCATGAACCGCGGCGCCCACGCCGACATGGAGTCGCTGTTCCGCCCCTACAGCGCCGACGAGCGCGCCGCCATCCTGCACAAGCTGTACTACTACTACAACCGCTTCCTGGCCGTGGTCGCGCGCGGCCGCGGCCGCACCATGGCCCAGGTCCACGAGGTCGCCCGGGGCCGGGTCTGGACCGGCACCCAGGCCATGGAGCAGCACCTCATCGACGAGTACGGCAGCGCCGCCGACGCCATCATGTACGCCAAGGGCAAGGCCGGCATCCCGCTGACCACGCCGACCGAGCTGGTCATGCTGCCGGCGCAGGACCGCGGCCTGCTGTCGCAACTCCTCGGCCTGTTCACGCAAGGCGACGCCCTGGCCCTCGACGACGCCGCCCCCGCCGACCCCGCCCTCGAGAGCGCCCTGACTCGCGCCCTCATCGCCACCCCCGGCCTGTCGAACCTGCTGCGCACCGCGCCGATCGCCCTGCTCACCGCCCCCAGCACCCCACAAGCCCGCCTCGATCTCGACGTCAGCCCGTGACCCCGCAGGAGTCGCCATGCGCGAGCCCCGCCATCCCCTGACCCAGGTCTTCCACGACGCCGCGCTCGAACGCGCCTACCGCGCAGCCACTGCACGCAAGGTGCGCACGATGACCCGCATCCTCGGCCTGGTCGCCATCGCCGGCTTCGCCGTGAGCGGAGTGGCCGATCCAATCGTCCTCGGCAGCGAGGCCAATGGCCGTGTCATGAGAGTGTACCGCCTCGCAGTGGGAGCGCCGCTGCTGCTCGCGGCGGTGAGCTTTGCCTGGGCGCCTCAGCGCTGGTTCGAGCGTGCCTGGCACTGGGTCTTCACCGCCGGAGCCGCCACGGTGGTCGTCGTCCCCCTCCTCGTTGCAGTCGCGCTCCCCGAGCCCGGCAAGCTCGTCTTCGCCACCTCCTGGATCAGCTTGATCATGGTCATGATCGTCTCCGCACTTGCGGTGCCTACAGGGATCACGCGCGCGACCGGGCTCGTGGTCCTGATCAACCTCGTAGGGGCCCTGGTGGGATGGAGGCTTCGCAGCACGATTCCCGATCTAAACACCCTGCTGGCGTGGATCGCCGCCGCCGGCGCCATGACCATCTTCGCCGCCTACCAGCTCAACCAGCGCGACCGCGACGCCTTCGCGGCCGGCTACCGCCTCGACGCCGAGCATGCGCGCTCCGAGCGCCTGCTCCTCAACGTGCTGCCCGCCCCCATTGCCGCCCGCCTCAAGGACACCCCGACGCGCATCGCCGACCGCTTCGACGACGCCACCGTGCTGTTCGCCGACATCGTCGGCTTCACAACCCTGTCGCAGCGCCTGACGCCCGAGGAGATCGTGTCCGCCCTCGACGAGGTCTTCTCCGCCTTCGACGACATCGCCGCGCACCACCAGCTGGAGAAGATCAAGACCATCGGCGACTCCTACATGGTCGTCGGCGGCGTGCCCCGCGCGCGCGCCGACCACGCCCACGCCATCGCCGCCATGGCGCTCGAGATGCGCGACCTCATCGCCACCCGTCGCTTCGGCGCCGGCCACCAGCTCGAGGTCCGCATCGGCATCTCCAGCGGCCCCGTCGTGGCCGGCGTCATCGGCAAGCAAAAGTTCATCTACGACCTGTGGGGCGACACCGTGAACACCGCCAGCCGCATGGAGTCGCACGGCGTCGCCGGCAGCATCCAGGTCAGCGCCCAGACCCACGCCCACCTCGACGGCCGCTTCGAGCTCTCCGCGCGCGGCCCCATCCACATCAAGGGCAAGGGCGACCTGCCGACCTGGCTGCTGACCGGCATGCGCGCCTGACACCTGCGACGCTCAGCGCACCGTCACCGCACCCAGTCGCGTCCCCGCCTCCAGCACACGCCGCACCACCTCGGCTGACTGGCCGCGGCGGTCGTGCTCGCCGGTCATCACCCGCGCCGCGGCCTCGATGAGCTCGGCGTGGGGCTCGTCATCTGGCCGCAGCCGCGCGCGAAAGCGCCCGCGCAGCGCCGCCAGCGGCACGTGCACTGGCGTCAGCGCCGTCGCCGGCTGCACCTGCATGCCCGGCATCACCAGCGCCGGGTCCAGGCAGTCGCTCAGATCGGCCGCCGCGGCCACGCGCGCATTCAGCGGCTCGAGGCCGAAGCGTCGCGTCACCGTCGCCAGCACCGAGGTGTGCTCGTACTGCGCCGACACCAGCGCGCCGCGCCTGACGCGCCCGCCGGCCACCACCGTCGGGACGCGGAAGCCCAGCTGCTCGAAGCCCGGGTGCGTGTCCACGATGGTCGGCGGCGCGGCGTGATCGAAGAAGCCGCCGTGCTCGTCATAGGTCAGCACGAACAGCATGCGGTCCCACTGCGGACTCGCCGCCAGGGCGGCGTGGATGCTGGCCATCAGCGCCTGGCCCAGGCGGATGTCATGATCGGGATGGTCGTCGTTGGCGCCGTCACCGGCATACGCCGGATCGATGATCGAGAAGCGCGGCAGCCGGCCCGCCGCGGCGTCGCCGAAGAACTGCTCGATCTTGCGTAGCCCCCTGGTGAAGCGATAGCCGCCGGCCGCGAACGCGACGTCGTGGTAGTAGTTCGCCGCCGAGATGCCGGCCTCGTCCAGCTGGTGAAAGATGCTGCGCAGGCCGAGCACCGGCTGGTTCGACTGCATGCCGTCGGAGGTGCCCGCGTGCAGGTGGAAGCGGTTGGGCCAGGTCGGCCCCATCACCGAGGCGAACCAGCGGTCGCACACCGTGTAGCTGTCGGCCAGCTGGTACAGCGTCGGCAGCTGCGCGCGCACGTGATAGCCCATGACGTCGTTCTGCGACGCGCCGGCGTGCGCCTTGACGAAGCCGTCGTTGGCGCCGCCATTCCACTGCGCATGGCTGGCGTTCCAGCCGTGCGGCGGATCCTCGGGCGTGAAGTCGTCGAGCTTGAAGCTCGGCACCGTGCTGCCGTCGGGCGCCAGGTTCGACTCGGTGCCGCTGAGGCCATCGAGCGCGCGCCCCTCGACCAGCTTTAGTGACCCGAGATAGTGGTCGAACGACCGGTTCTCCATCATCAGGACCACGAAGGTGTCGATCTGCCCCAGCGGCCCGGGCGGGCGAACCTCCTCGCCGCCCTCGCTGCTGCAGCCAACCCCGGGCAGGGCCGCCGCGACGCCCAGCGCCAGCCCAGCCTGCATCATCTCGCGACGCGTGAACCGCTCAGCCATCCGCCAAGCCTCCACGAGGCCGCGCGCCCGCGCAAGCAACGTTCGCATCGTGCTACCGTCGCGCTGTGGGTGACGTGGGCGGCGAGGGCGGCTTGTTTCGGGACATCGTCGAGCACATCTCGCACGGCGTCGGGGTCTATCGCCTGGCCGATCCCGACGACCCCGCGTCGATGACCGTCGTGTACGCCAACCCGGCCTGCAGCCGCCTCACCGGCGTCGATCTCGGCGCCAACGTTGGGCGCCGCGTGGTCGACCTCATGCCCGTCAACCGCGCACGACTGCTCCAGTACGCCGAGGTGTGTCGCACCCGCGAGGCGCGGGAGTTCGGCACCATCACCTACCAGGACCCGCGCGGGCCCGTGACCACCTTCATGGTGCGCGCGCTGCCGGTGCTCGACGACCACGTCCTGATCTTGTTCGAGAACGTCAGCGAGCTGGTGCGCGCTCGCGAGTTCCTGGAGTCGATCATCGAGAACATCCCCGCCATGGTGTTCATGAAGGACGCCAAGGAGCTGCGCTTCGAGCGCTTCAATCGCGCCGGCGAGGAGCTCCTCGGCATGCCCCGCACCGAGATCCTCGGCAAGTCCGACCATGACCTGTTCCCCAGGGAGCAGGCCGATCTCTTCACGGCGAAGGATCGCGAGGTGCTGGCGCGTCGGGGTGTCGAGGACATCCCCGAGGAGCCCCTCGAGACCCCGCGCGGGACGCGCTGGCTGCACACGCGCAAGCTCCCGCTGCTGGACGAGCGTGGCCAGGTCGCGCACCTGCTCGGCATCTCGATCGACATCACCGAGCGGCGCCAGGCCACCGAGCTGCGTCGCGACCTCTACGCGCGCCTGGAGGCCGAGAACCACCGCGTGCTCAAGGCCACCCGCTCCAAGAGCGAGTTCCTGGCCAACATGTCGCACGAGCTGCGCACGCCGCTCAACGCCATCATCGGCTTCTCGGAGCTCCTGCGCGATGGCATGGCCGGCAGCCTGTCCGCGCAGCAGACCGAGTTCATGGGTGACATCCTCGACAGCGGCAGGCACCTGCTCGGCCTCATCAACGACATCCTCGATCTGGCCAAGGTCGAGGCCGGCAAGCTGGCGTTTCACCCCAGCACGGTGAACCTGGGCGACATCCTCGACGAGGTGCGCAGCACGCTGCGCGTCGCCGCCGGCGAGAAGTCGATCATGGTGGCCACGCTGGTGGCGCCCGAGCTGGGCCCGGTCCAGCTCGACGCCGTGCGCCTCAAGCAGATCCTGTACAATTACCTGTCGAACGCCCTCAAGTTCACGGCCGCGGGCGGGCGCGTCGAGCTACGCGCCCTTGCCGAGCCTGGCGATGACACGCGCTTCCGCGTCGAGGTCGAGGACTCCGGCATCGGCATCGCGGCCGAGGATCTGCCCCGCCTGTTCGTCGAGTTCCAGCAACTCGACGGCGGCTCCACGCGCAAGCACGGCGGCACCGGCCTCGGCCTGGCCCTGGTCAAGCGCCTGGTCGAGGCCCAGGGCGGCAGCGTCGCCGTGCGCAGCACGCCGGGGGTCGGCAGCCTGTTCATGGCCACGCTGCCCCGCAACGGGTAGAGTCCCCAGGGGGGAGACCCATGGCGCGGCGGGACGGCGAGTCGTTCGAGCCCACACTGCCGGCACCGGTGACCCCGGAGCCCGCCGCGGTGGGGCTGGACGCGACCCAGGCCGCGCCGCTCACGCCAGCGCCCGCGGGCGCCACGTCCGGGCTCGACGCCACCCAGGCCGCCCCGACCGCCGCCGCGGCCACACCGCTGCGCGGTTTGCCCGTCATCGACCCCGAGAACTACCAGCTCGGGCACGAGCTGGCGCGCGGCGGCATGGGGCGCATCCGGGCCGCGCGCGACCTCCGGCTCGACCGCCCGGTGGCGGTCAAGGAGCTGCTCGACCCGACCAGCGACCTCGCCTTGCGCTTCGAGCGCGAGTCGCTCATCACCGGGCGGCTGCAGCACCCGGCCATCGTGCCGGTCTACGAGGCCGGCCGCTTCCGCGATGGCCAGCCTTTCTTCGCGATGAAGCTGGTCGCGGGCGAGTCGCTGGAGCGCGTCATCGCACGCAAGCGCTCGCTGGACGAGCGGCTCGCGCTCCTGCCCAGCGTGATCGCCGTCTGCGAGGCCATCGCCTACGCGCACGGCCAGCGCATCATTCATCGCGATCTCAAGCCTGCCAACGTGCTGTGCGGCGGGTTTGGTGAGACCGTGGTCATCGACTGGGGCCTGGCCAAGGAGCTCGACGCCGAGGAGGCCCCCGGACCGGCCTCGGTGCAGCCGCGTGCCGGCAGCACCGGCTCGGGCAGCAGCTCGGGTGGCGGGGTCACCGTCGCCGGCTCGGTCATGGGCACGCCCTCGTACATGGCGCCCGAGCAGGCCCGCGGCGAGCCGCTCGACGAGCGCGCCGACGTGTATGCGCTGGGTGCAATCCTCTATCACCTCCTGACCGGGCGCCCGCCGCACCTGGGCAAGAGCGCCAGCGACGTGCTGATCAGCGTGCTGGCAGGGCCGCCACCAGCGCTGGCCAGCCTCGCCGCCGGGGTGCCCCGCGACCTGGCGGCCATCGCGGCCCGCGCCATGGCGCGCGACGCCGCCGAGCGCTACCCCTCGGCCGCCGAGCTGGTGCAGGAGCTCAAGCGCTTCCAGACCGGGCAACTCGTGGGTTCCCACGAGTATTCATGGGGCGAGCTGCTGCGACGCTGGATGCGGCGCAACCGGCGCCCCCTGGTGGTCGCCGCCGTCGTCATGGCTGTCGCGGCCGTCGCCTCGGGCCTGCTGGTGCAGCGCATCTTTCAGGAGCGCGCCGTGGCCAGCCGCGAACGGCGCGACGCGCTGGCGGCGCGCAGCCAGGTCGCCGCCGAGAGCAACGCGGTCAGGCTGCTGCGCGCGCGCGTGGCGCTGGAGCGCGATCCCACCGAGGCCCTGGCCTGGCTCAAGCAGCTGTCGCCTGACGCCCCGGGCTGGGACAGCGCCCACATGATCGCGCTGGAGGCGGTGCAGCGCGGGGTGGCGCTCCGCGTGCTGCGCGGCCACAGCGACGCCGTCGTCGGCGTCGACATCACGCCCGACGGCGCCGAGCTGGTGTCGGTGGGGCGCGACGAGACGGTGCGCCGCTGGGACGTCGCCACTGGCACCATGACGATGTGGCGCGACAAGGTCGGCCGCCTCGATGGTGTGCGCTGGGCCGGCGCCGGTGCGATCTACACCGGTGAGGACACCGCCATCGTGCTCGGTCGGGACGGCCACGAGATCCTGGTCGACGCCACCGCGACGGCGCTGAGCAGCGACCGGCGCACCCTCTTCTATGCCAACGACGCCGGGGAGATCCGCTCGCGCGAGCTGCTCGGAGGTCTCGACCGTGGCTGGTGCAGCCCGGCCGCGGGACAGCGCGTGGTGGCGCTGGCGCCGGCCGGCGACGGCACCGTGGTGGCCAGCGCCACCGACCGCGGCGTGCGCGCGCTGTGCCAGGGTGGCCAGCTGCAGCTGTTGCCGTCGGGCGACGAGGTCACCGCGCTGGCCTTCGGGCCGGCCGGGGTGGCCATCGGCGCGCGCGATCTGACGCTGCATGATCGCGACGGCAAGCTGCTGTGGCGCGCGGCCGCCCCTGGCGTCGACGTGCTGGTCGACCTCGGCGCCGCAGGCTTTGCCCTGGCGCACGGCGACGAGCTCGGGCTGTGGCAGCCCGGCAGCGCCCCGACCATGCTGCGCCAGGCCGACCGCATCGTGACGCTGCTGCCGGCCGGGGAGCGCGTCATCTCCACCGGGGACACCGGCACGCTGCGGGTGTGGGACCCGGCGCGCGGCCAGGTGCACGAGCTGCGCGGCCATCGTGGCCCGGCGCGCGCTGCGCTGGCGGGGCGCTGGCTGGCCTCGGCCAGCGACGACCGCACACTGCGGGTGTGGGATCTCGAGGGCCAGCTGGCTTCGACGGTGGTGCGTCCGGCTCCGGTGCCAGGGCCGCGCGGAGGCACCCCCGAGGCAGCGAGCCAGGCGGCGGACGAGGACGACGACGACGACGGGGCCGAGGCGCCCTGGGCCGATGTCCGCGTGGCGGCCAGCGCCGACGGCAAGCGCATCGCCAGCGCCAGCGGGCTCGAGGTCCGGGTCGGCCCACCCGAGCAGCCCGGTGAGCTGTTCACCACCGATGCGCCGGTCGAGGACATCGCGCTGTCCGCCGATGGCGAGTGGCTCGCCTGGGCCGAGCGCGACGGCGACCTCGGCATCTGGAACCCGCGCAAGGGTCGTCACTACAACACCGCGGGCGAGAGCGCCTGGCGGGTGGCGTTCGCGCCCGACGGCCAGACCATCGCGCTGTCGGGCGACGGCGTGCGCGTGTTCAGCCTGGTCACCCTCAGAGCGCGCCAGCTGGGTGGTGGCGGTGGCAACACCGGTCCGCTGCTGTGGTCGCCTGATGGGGCCTCGGTGCTGGTGGGTGACGACCAGGGCGCCATCGAGCGCTGGCTGGTCAGCAGCGGCGAGCACGAGGAGTTGTGCGAGGAGGCCACCCCTGACGACGCCGTCGTCGACGACGACGCGGAGGCGCGCAACGCCGTGGTCACGCTGGCGCTCTCACCCGACGGTCGAAGCCTCGCCGTCGGGCGCCAGGATCACAGCGTCGAGTTGTGCGACCTGGCGAGCGGGAAGGCGCGCCGGCTCGGCAGCCACGAGACCCCGGTCACCAGCGTGGCGTTCTCGCCTGACGGCGCCGCCCTGGCCAGCGCGGCCAGCGACGTCGCGGTCCGCCTGTGGCCCGTGCGCGGCGGCGCCCCGCGCCTGCTGACCACACGGGCCGCGCGGGTGGCGTTCTCGTCCGATGGCCGGCTGCTCGCGACCGGCGGCGTGGACGAGCTCCGGGTCTGGGAGCTCGGCAGCCTCGACAGCACGACGTTGAGCGGGCCCACCGACGCGCGCAGCTACCAGGACGCGCGCGTGGTCCCGGTGCCCGCGCCGGCGCTCGACGACGATGATGAGGACTTCTGGCACCACGACGGCGCGCTGCTGTTCACGCCCGGCAGCGCCACCCTGCTGTGGGCGCCCCCGGGGGGGCAAGCGCTGCTGCGCTGGGTCGACGATCTGCCCTGGACCGCGCGCGAGCTCCAGGCCCGCCTCGACCAGCTCACCCACCTGCGCGCCGAGGCCAGATGAGGTCGACGCTGCGCCTGGTCGTGGTCCTGGTCCTTTTCGGCGTCGCGCTGACGCCGCTGCCCGGTTGCAAGCGCCAGCAGCGCCGGCCCATCGCCCTCGACGCCGCCGTGAGCCAGCCCCCGGCGCACGCCAGCTTCGATCCCGAGGTCGAGTACGCGGCCATCGCCAGGGTGCAGACCAGCCTCGCGGAGGCCGAGCAGACCCACGCCTTCGCCGAGACCACCCGGCTCGTCGCCAACCCACTCATCGTGGTCGCGTGCGGCGTCACGCTGGCCGAGCCACACCAGCGCGTGGCCGCCGGTGTGCTCGCCGAGGAACTCCCGCGTGGCGGGGCTGCCGTGGAGTCGACCTCCTTGACGCTCGACGGCAACGCCGCCTGGTCGGTGTCCAGCGGTGACGCCGGCGCCCTGCTCGACCTGTTCGAGAAGCGCGCCACCGGCTGGGTCCTGGTCGCCAGCGTGCGCTCCGCCGAGGCGGAGGACCACGCCGCGAGCTGCGCCTGGGCGCGCCCCGCGGCGTTGCTCGCCCTCGGCCGCGCCAACGGCACCGACGCCGATGCCATCCGTAAGCTGCGCGCCGCCGACTGGGCCAGCGACGGCGCTCCGGGTCGCGAGGCCGGCTTCTCGGGTGAGACCACCAGCGAGCTCTGGTGTGGGGGTGTGCTCGAAGGCGACCGCCTGCACCACGCCCTCAGGAGCCTGACCCTGGATCCCGCGCCGCCCGAGCAGGGGCTGTGGCTCGCGGCCAGCGGGGCTCTGGGCGTCGTGATCGAGGGCTGGCGTGGCCAGACCGACGACGACGACGACGACCCGGCGCACCCCGTCGCCGGTACCCGGCTGGTGACGCTGGAGCGGCGTGGCCAGGACTGGTTCGTGGTCGCCCAGGCCGACAGCTTCGACGCCGCAGCGCACAAGCACATCTGTCAGGGCACCCGTCGTCGCGTCGTGGTCACCGACACCAGCATCGAGATCCTGGACAAGGTCTACTTCACCAGCGGCGGGGTCGACCTGGTGCCGGCTTCCTTGCCCCTCATCGACGCAGTGGCCGCGACCCTGCTCGGCAACCCCAACCTCACCAAGCTCTCGGTCATCGGCCATGCCGACAAGTTCGAGGCCGGCGATCTCGATGCCCTCAGTCAGACCCGCGCCAGGAAGGTCGTCGACTACTTGATCGCCAAGGGTGTCAGCCCCGATCGCCTGCTCACGAGTGGCCTCGGCGCCAGCCAGCCCAGCAACACCGGCCGCGGTGCCGCCGCCCGCGCCGCCAACCGCCGCGTCGAGTACCTCATCATCGAACGCACCCCGTAGCACGTACTCCTTGCACCCCATACCTAGCGGTGCTAGGTATGGAGCCATGAAGGTCACCAAGGAGCTGGTGGCAGCGTCGGCGGCGGCCCTGGTGCTGGGCATCCTGCGCCACGGCCCCAGCTACGGCTACGCCATCATCAGCCAGGTGCGCGACCTCAGCGGCGGCGAGCTGGAGTGGTCGGAGGGCATGCTGTACCCGGTGCTGCACCGCCTCGAGGACCAGGGCCTCATCGAGTCGTACAGCGAGCGCGCCGAGACCGGCCGCGAGCGCCGCTACTACCGCCTGCTCGCCGACGGCCGCCGCGCGCTGGCCGCCGAACAGAAGCAATGGACCGTCGTCCACGCCGCCCTGACCCGGGCCTGGGCCGGCAAGGCCTGAGCGCAGCAGCGCGACTCCGCCACGCGAGATGAGGAGATCGACATGACCATGAACGACGACTGCGAGCAGGCCATCGACAGCTACCGCCGCCAGCTCCGCGACGAGGGCCTGAGCGCCAGCGACGCCGCCGAGCTGTGCGACCACCTGCGCGAGCTGGTGGCCGAGGCGCGCGCCGACGCCGACGCTGCTGCCGACAGCGCCGCCAACCCCGACGCCGGCACCGCGGTGGCCCGCGCCGTCGCCCGCCTGGGCGAGCCGCGCACCCTGGCCGCCGAGTTCGCCCGCGCTCGCCCCGCCTTCGGCGCCACGCTGTCGCGCGCGCGCGCCTTCAGCGCCGCGCTGCTGCTGCTGCCCGTGATCGCGCTGGCCGCCTTCTGGAGCTTCAACCGCGGCGTGACCTGGCTGGCCCGCGCCGAGGTCGGCCTTGGCGCGCTCCTCGTCGTCGCCCTGCTCGCCCGCCTGAGCTGGGCGCGCGCCATCCTGCTCGGCTTCTCCGCCCACGTCGCCCTCGAGAGCGCCGCCTGGGCGGCCGTCGCCAGCCCGTCCCCGTGGTGGCTCTACTTCGCCGCG
>Ga0154020_10008423_pt1 | contig 11955 bp, 30 predicted proteins | sample Klosneuvirus_201_FD_109709 | JGI IMG/M metagenome (GOLD analysis project Ga0154020, IMG submission 109709) | Active sludge microbial communities from wastewater, Klosterneuburg, Austria - Klosneuvirus_20160825_MG | ecosystem: Engineered > WWTP > Aerobic digester > Activated sludge | place... | reverse complement strand
TAGACTCAGAATGCACAGCTCCATTATATGACCAAATTATTAATTGGCTAGAGACAAATCATAAAATATTTATCAATGTTATTATGAATGGTGAAGGATTTGACCAATTAGATGAAAATGTACCTATTGGGAACTGTCTTGATAAATATGTTTATTACTATGACGCATCTGTATTTGACTTAAATAAAAACAAAACTATTAAAATTATAAACAAACAGAAAGAGAAAATATTTATTGGATGTAAAACTGAATTTACAAACAGAAGAGAAGCACTTAATGAAGCTATTAAACAAGGGTTAAATTTAATTAAATAAAACAAAAAAAATATGAAAAAAATAATTCAAAACAAACAGTATCAATTCGTAGCTTTAGTGGTAGCCGCTATTTTATTAATGATTTTCGCTAGTTCATTCGTAGAAAATAAAACTAAAAGAGTAACCTATATTTCAAATGATTTAAAGTTTATTCAAAAACAAATTACTGATTGGACTAATTTAGGATATGAGATTGAGTACATTGTTCCTCAGTCAATATCAGAAACTGTCAGATTCGATGGTAGATACGAATTCGGTGGACACTCTTACAAGACATCAAAAGGAGATATTTTATTAATTATGAAAAAATAAAATGGAAGAATCAGGAAAAATATTAGATATAGTTCGCTCTGTATTAGTAATTCAAAACAGACAATCTATTCCATTATGCATTAGTAGATTAGATGATTATTTAAAAAACAAAAAGTGTGTTCACCCTTATGATGATGTTGAGCAAAATGATAAGGGACAAATTGTTTGTAAAATATGTAACGAAAAATTAGCTGATTAACCATGATTAATAAAAAATTTAAACCACTAATTTCCTTACCTCCTACTGAAGGATTTGATTATTTACAAAGAATGATGTTCAAGAAATCGGAAGAAGAAATGAGTAGAAAAATTCCTATAATTGTTATTCCAGAAGAAGCTAAAGGATTAAGAGATGAAGTTCAACAAATAGCTAATGATAATGGAGTTGAAGTTGCGATAATCGGAATGGGAGATAGCGGAAAGCCTAAAACACCAAATCTTTTATCGTTTAACTATTCTCCTTCTTGCACTACAGAAAAAAATCACGAAGAAAAACAAAGAGGCGTATCATTTTCATTTAATGAATTAGTTAAAGATGTAGAGCCTACTATTCCTTTTATTGGTAGATTAGTAAGCTCAAAAGAACAATTCTTAGAAAATAAAAAGCCAAAGAAAGAAAGAGTGAAAAATAATAGAAAAACAAAGAAACGTAAAAAGCTAAAAATGGAAGGTAAGCAAGAATCACGGATTGCAATATTAGACAGACTTTCTGTAAAATACGGGAAGCATTTTGAAGTAGATAATTTTGCAGAATTACTAAAGATGTGCGGCACAACTACTATTATTTTAGTTACAAGACTCGCTATGCAGGAATACGAGAGGCAAGGAACAAAATCAATGTACTCTAAATCAGAAGTCGCTAAAATTTGCAAGAGATTTGAAAGTGAAGTTGGAATTGGTGGTTCTAGCGAATTACTTAAAGAAAATAGGAATAAGTTGCCTTACTCCGAAATTCAGGATAAATGGATTGAGGAAAATATATTAAATTGTTAATAACTTATTTTTTAATATACATTTTTAATGCCTAATTTCGCAGAAACTCAAATTAAATGGACAATTCAAAATCAATAGAACAAAGAGCAATTGACTTTTTCAAAAAAGAAACTAATACTGACCAAGTAATTGATACAGCTAGTTTAGGAATTATTAAATTAATGGTTATGTTTGCTAAATCTGAAAATTTAGAACTAGAGTCGGTTAACCAAGAATTAACAGAAAGCAATTTAGCTCTTTCAAATGATGTTACGGTTTTAGAAAGTAAAATCGAGGAGTTGAATCAAGATGTTTTTCAATCTCAACAAACTATTGATGAACTTGAATTAGACATTAAACAAAAACAAGATGGTATAGACAAATTAATGGCTTCTTGTGAACAAATTAGTGCGGAAACATTAGAGTTAGTTTCAAAATATGAAAACCTAATGAATATGTATCAAGCTTCTCAAGAACAATTAAGAGATGTTTTCAATAAAGGATTATCAGTTAACTAGCATGAGAAATAGAATAGCAGAACCCTTGTATTTAATTGGATTCATTTTATCAATGGCATTAGTAGCATTTTTAAATTTTAAATAACATGAAAGATTCAATAAACATATTTACTGAAGAACAAGTTGAAAAAATAAATAAATTTCAAATATGTGGCAAATTCCATCCTTTGACTTGTGACAGAAAACATGATAATTGCGAAACTAAAATCAATTCATCAGAAAGAAAAGACGGTGTTTTAATAGCAACAAAAGAAGGTTTAGTTTGCCCTTGCGGAAAATACAAACAAACATCAATTAATTCATTTGTTTTAGAAAGATAAAAAAACATGAGTAACATTTTAATAGACAAGTCACACACAGCAGGATTTTCAGTAAAGGTAGGAGAACTACTAAAGGCATTAAAAGATAAAGCCTTCAAGGATTCTCCTGATGAAGCACCAATTTTTATTCATCAAACTTCAGGAGATGAAGGCGAGGAAGATATGCAAGCTTTAACAGCAGTGTTATTTTGTGGCGAAAAAACTTGTCAAAATTTACATCTTCAATCTGGATGGTACGATACAGCTAACGAAGTCCTCTCTAAAAACGCAGTGATATTCCAAGACTACCGTGACAGAGAAGATAAATATGTAATTCGTAAAGAACTTATCGAAATACTTAACTCTATCGAAAATAAAGATACGAAAGTCATTATTTGTACTACAGGAGATATTGGACTAACAGTCCTTACCACTGTTTTAAAATGCTCTGATGATTGTCCTTCTGTACATTTACTAGGTGGATATAATAGTGAGTCTTATAATCCTAATTAAAAATGAAAGACACTAAAAAATATACAGCGATATATCATAAATATAGGTCTTCAGAAACCGTATTAAGACATATTGAGTGCTTAGAGGAAGATTTATTATTAGAATTAAGATGTAGTGATGATTTATCTCTAAGATATTTGTTTGATGGATTTATCCAAGATATTAAGAATGACACAACTAACAATCCTAAAATTAATTCTTTCCCGAATTACAAGACATATAATAAGCATCCTTCCTTTGATTTATATTCACGTCAGATTGCTATATCTGAAAAATTAAAAAAATTAACGGAAGAACAATTGAAGATAAAAATTTTAATGGATAGAATAGAAAATGATAACCTTGATTACAAGGATTGGTTCGATTCCGAAGAAAAAATATGCTTTATTACATCTGATATGACTTCATATAATCATGTATTTATTTTTGAGAAATTTTATTTATATTCTGAAAATAATAAAGAATATACGATGCCATATTCGCCAATTCAGATTAAAGAAAATGACTTTAGTCATACCAGATTTAGAAATATATCTAAAGAAGACCTAATGAAGATAAAAAAATGTTTTAACTTAAACTAATTAGTTAATTAAAATAACCTAACATGAAAAATAAAACAAACTTATTTTGGGATTTAGAATTTACGGGATTACACCAAAACACAACCCTTATAAGTATAGGCATAGTAAGTGATTGCGGTAAGACTTTTTACGCAGAGTCAACTTCTTACGACAAACCTCAATGTAATGAATGGATTAACGAAAATGTAATAGCGAATCTTTTCCTAAAAGAAGGTGACAATGACTATTCATTAAACAGATACAGAATATTAGGCAATAAAGAAGAAATTAAAGAAGCCCTTAATATTTGGCTATCTCAATTTGAAGAAGTTGAAATGTGGTCTGACTGCCTTGCTTATGATTGGGTTTTATTCTGTGATATTTTTGGCGGAGCGTTCAGTATTCCTAAAAATATCTATTACATGCCAATGGACATTGTCCCTGTTTTTAAAATTAAAGGAATCGACCCAGATATTAATCGTGAAGAATATTCTGGATTAAAAGATGGAGCTATTAAACACAATGCTCTTTGGGATGCCTTGGTTATTCAGGCTTGTTACGATAAATTAATGCAATAAATGGAATATACTAATGATAAAATAAAAAAGCTAATTGAAGAAAGAGATGCTATTGTCTCTAAATTCAATAAAGAAATTAATGACGAAATACAAAAAGAAAAATCTAATTATAAGTTTAGATGGGATAGGTTTTCATTAATGATTTTAACTGTTGTATTCATTGTAATTGAAATTGAAGTTAATGAAAAAATATTCCCTAACTCTTCTATTTGGAGTTGGAATTATTATTTAAATAAATAAAAAAATGACTGATTATAGTAATATAGTTTTTAACATCTCAGTGTTTTTATCAGGAATAATGTTTATTTCTTTATTATTATTTTTCGCAAATAAAACCCACAAAAAGAAATCTAAAAAATCTCATTGGAATTACCGAGTTGGAACTAGAATAACTAAAACGCCAATAGGAGAATACAGAGAGTATTTAATTTTTACTGGATACTATACAGATGAAGTTCTTGATAGTTATGGGATTTCAGAAACACATCATTATGATGATGCTGAAGATATGCAAAAGTCGTTTAAAAAGATTCAAAAAGCATTTAAGAAGCCAATTATTGACTTGGACAATTTCCCCTCTGTTTTTGTCCCTGAAAAAGATTAAAATTTAATTGTTAATAACTTTTATTTATGTATTTGATTTATAACTTTTTTATACTTATATTTGCAGTATAAATTCGGTCAAAATGAATGCAGTCAGAAATAATCATATCGGGACTTACCACAATGAAAAAGGTATTAGAAAGAGAAACGTGACTATTCGTCAATTCTTTATTGATGAGAAAGGCGAAGATTTACTAATTGTTAAGAGTACCGACACTCGAAGAGCCTTATATCTAAAACTTTTAAGCGAAACTAAAAAGAGATTAATCGGTACTGTTACTCGCTCAACTAAAACTATACATTTTAAAAGAAAACGCTCTATCCATTTATTTCAGAAGACTCAATCCTATGCATTTAATGATTGGATTTTAAGAAATCAAAACACTATTGACTGGATTAATTTATCAGATGATTGTGGGGGTAATTGGAAGATACCAGTAAAATACGTTTTAGAAAATGGAGAGTATATGAAATTCTCTAAAACTGGTTTTGAACTTCAAAGATTTGTTACTTTAGAAAATTTAGAACAATTTAAGATTAACGAATACGAAAACAGAAGAATATAACATGAGAAAAATATTAAGAAAATTGCTATTCAATTACTGTTTTACTGAGGATGAAAAAGTTTCAATAATCAATGGATTATTCAGAAGAAATAAAGATTTTAAAACTAGCTATATAGAAAAAGACAAGTTAATTCGAGATACTTGTCAAAAATTAGCAATGGAATTTAGTAATTATTAAAAAAATGGCAAAAACAAAACAAAATAGATTTGATATTGACTTTATAGAATTTAGCTTTTTAGTTTGCGCTACGATTCCTCCAAGACCTATAGCCCGTACTATGTTTTGGCATAGAGTTATAGACCAATATTACAATGTACTAACTAAAAATGAAAGAGCTAATCTTTTTGAATGGGTAGGACGAGAAGATGCGCTTAAACATGGAATCGAAAATAAAAATGAAGATTGTGAATTATTTTACGCTCGTTATAATCCATACAACCAATACTTAGTTAAAACGCTATTCAAAGGCAAGGAAGATACGGTAGAGTGCTTTAAGTACAAGGATAGATACCATACAACAAGAAATACTTCTATTAGTGAAGACTTTATTACAGAAATTAAAAAGATTGAACCGTGAACGAACCATTAAGAAAAAAAGCAAAAGAAATAATTAACCGAAGAGCCAAAACAGGAATCTTTGGTGGAGTAACTTTTCCTTCAGAAGGAGATGCTATTAAGGCACTTGTAGACTTTGCTAAGTTCTACGACAAAGTAGTACATGAAACAAAAAAGCAACGTATAGCAGAGGGAGACAATTATAGTCAACCTATGTGCGCTGTGTGCGGCAAAGAGTACTATAAATCTTGTTTATGTGATAAAGTTTAAAATTATGAAAAACAAACCAAAAATAAATGTGTATTGCGGAGAATCAATAGAGTCTTCTTCAGAAAACGGGACAGAAATACATCCTATTAGTCAGGTAAAAAACGCCTTAAGAATGGTTGAAAAATCAATCAAACTAAAAAAAGATTTAACGGCTTATTCAAACACTCCTGAATTTGTTTCTTCTATTAAATATATTTGCGAACTAAAAGAAGTTGAAGTTGAGTTTTTCTTGAATGGAGAAAGTCAAGGAAATGATATTGAAAAAATATTTGAAGATTTTAATAAATCTTATTATTTACTTGATAATATTTTAGGAATTGAAAAATAAAGAAATAAAAAATAATGAGAGAGTGCCTATGAAATTAAATTTAATCGGAAAATATCCGATTAGATGGTTTAAAACTTACAATACCATTAAAGATATTGAAGAATTTTTTTTAAACAATCCTAATCGCAAAGTAATTATTTTTGATACAGGATTATACGATGATGACTATTTAGAAAAAATAATAATTAAAAAATAAATAAAAATGAATAAAAACGCAAAAGCCATACTTCTTTTAATTGAGAAGGAATTAATTGAAAATGAAGGAGCGAGATTTACTCAAGTCCTTTTTAACTTAGGTATAAATAAATTTGCTAATGAGGAATATCCTAGTGTAAAGGATTATCTTTTACGAGATAATTACAACGATACAGATTCGGCTGTTTTAGAAAGAATTAAAAACCGAAAAAATCCAGATGAAAAACCGAACGAAAAACCAAAAGAAGTTCCTGAAACTAAAATTGGATATGATTTTGATAGACAAATAGTAAGAAACATGGCTCAATGCTTAAAATGTAAAGATGTCATAACTTCATATCATACACATGATTATAAAACTTGTACTTGTGGTGAATTATCAGTAGATGGTGGAACTTCATATCTAAAAAGAAGTGGAGAAATATCTAATTGCAAAGAGTTAAGTATTTATGACGATGCTTCTTTTGAAGTGATTCGTGAAAACTTTCACAGAGGAGGTCGTGGAAAAGACGGGACTATGCCTTTGACTTGGACTCCTATGGATAAAATGTCTAATGCTTGGTTAGAAAATTGCATCACTTATAATGAAAATGGCAGACAAGGAGATTCTTTTGCAAACAAGATGTATAAGAAAGAATTGGAATTTCGTAAAGAAAATAATATTTTTATTGAAGAATAATATGAAAAATAAAAAAATAATAGCTGCTCATTCCCACATGGGAAACGGGAAAACATATCACTTTCTCAAGGAATCGGATATTAGACAGGCTAAAAACATGAGTTATTTATACAGTTTAGAAGGAAAAAGTATTTCTAATTTAAAATGGACGGCTAGAGATTATTTTATTCTTAAAAACGACTCTTCTGATAATGAAAAATCAGAAAATAAAGTGTTTGATATTTTAACTAAAAACAGTAAGAATAAGATGTCTGCTTTGAATAAAATACAAGACTTGATAAGAACCGAAAGGCTTAAACGAAAAAGAGTTGAATTAGAATTAAAAGAACTTAAAAAGAAAAAGTAAAATGCCTAAAGCACTTATATCATCTTACGAACTCATGGAGCATATACCTCTTTTTTTAGGAATGAATCCTAGCAAGGTGGTTATGTCAAAAGACCGACTTTCATTTGTCAGAGGTAAGCAGAGTCTATATGTAATAAAGTTGCAAACGGACTGTTTGAGAACTCAAGTAGTAGAAACAAAATATATTTACGACAAATGGGAGAAGGCTTTAGATTATGTTTGCTCAATTTCTGAAAGTCCTTTATTTTTAGAGTTATTGCCGAAGGGACAAATTAGATTAACAAACGCCATCATATTTAAGTAAAATTTAAAATAATAAAAAATGAGTTTAAAATTAGAAAGACCCCTAATATTTTTAGATATTGAAACGACTGACAAAGAAATCTCATCCTCTAGGATTTGTAGTTTGGCTATAATTAAAGAGAATCCTGATGGAACTGTTGAAAGGAAATATAGACTAATTAATCCCACTATACCTATATCTGATGGTGCAATTTTAATCCACGGAATTACAAATGAAAAAGTGGCACAAGAAAAAACATTTAAAAATATAAGTAAGGGCTTATTTGAATTTATGAGTGGTTGCGATTTTGTAACTTATAACGGAAACAATTTTGACATTCCTATTTTAGCTGAAGAATTTTTGCGATGTGGAATTAATTTTCCAGAACCAAACACTAGATTACTTGATGCTTTTTCGATATTCCTAAAAGAAAGTCCAAGAACTTTAGTAGCAGCATACAAAACATATTGCGGAAAAGATTTAGATGACGCTCACAATGCTGAAGCTGACACTAATGCTACTTATGAAGTTTTTAAAAAGCAATTAGAAGTTCATGAATCTTTACAAGGAAAAACAATTGATGAAATACACGGCTATTGTAATCCAACAAAACGTGCTGACCTTGCTGGCAAGATAAAAATTGATGAGAACGGAGACTATTTATACAACTTCGGTAAAAATGAAGGAAGGAAAGTTCAAGATGATTTATCATATGCCGATTGGATTTTATCTTCAAATACCTTCACGCTTAATACTAAAAATGTTTTATCAAAAATTTTAGAAGAAATTAAAAATGCAAAATAAGTACTATGTTTCAGGCAGAGAAATACTCATATACAAATCAGAATATGAGATTAATGAAAACAATAAAATAAAAGGAATAGCATATGTTTTCGACTCATTTTATAGGCAAGGAATATCTGTTATTATTCCTTGCTTTGGCGATAGTTTAAAATTCATATCAAATTTAGATGATGCTGTGAAATACCCCCCCCCCGACCCTAAAGGCGTAGGGGTTTTACGCTCAATTTAGATAAACTTATCTAAAAAAAATAAAAATGGAAAATTATAATCCTAATAATGCAATAGCTAATCGTCCTATTTACAAAATACATGGATTTGAAAGAAGAGCTAAGAAGAAAGAATTTTCTTCTCTTAAGTCTTTAGTTAGAAACTATTGGCATTGTCGTCAGATGGAGAAAGATATGACTGATTTTTATGGGGGACAAGATGGTTATCCTATGAGTGATGAGAAAGCCGCCATAATGTTTGAGAAATTCAAGAAAGATATGGAGGCAATGCAATTATTATTAGATGAAAAAATTGATTATGAAATTTAAGAAACGAGAATACCAAAGAGTTCCAAGAAAATTAAAAAAGCATATTCCTGTTGGAGTTTATTGCTATGTGGCTAATGGTAAAAATGGTCAAAAATGGAACGAAGAATATAAGATGTTTCTTCCTACTTATGGAGTCGATTATTGTAAGTTTAACACTTCAATAAAAATTAAAGATAAACCAGAAGTAGAAGAATGGGAAGAAGAATTTTTAGAAGATAAAATTGATTGGTGCAAACTAGTAAAATACGAGATAACGGATTCTTGTAAATCATGCACTTTTAAGAAAGGATATTGATTGTTAATAACTTTTTAATACAAAAATGTAATTTATAACAAAATTATACTTACATTTGTAGAAGAAATCGGTCAAACTAAAAAAAACATGAAAAAACAATTCTTAAACTACAAATGTTCTAAAATCCTTAAAGGATTAGGTTTTAATAAGCCTTGCATTGCATTCTATCATGAAGATAATCAAGATTTATTTAACTTAACTAATGTATTCAGCAATGAATTTTCTACAATAACTAATACACACGGTATAATTACTTCTCCCATAAAACAAGAAGCAATTGATTTTTTGAGAGAAAATCACAATATGATTCCAGTATCTCAAATATGCAGTGGAGGACTTTACATATGTAGAGTTATAGAAAATAATTTACAAGAAAATGATTATCCTATAAATAACACTTATCATAAAGAGTATCATGAAGCTCTTGATTCAGCGATAAATCAGGCTTTAGATTTAGTTTACAATAAAAAAAAGAATTAAAAGAATTTTTAAATAAATAGGTCAAATAAAAAAACAAAATCATGAATACAGAAAAATTAAAAGAGTTAATCACTAACTCAGACTCAAATCAGGTACGCAAGAACATAATGATAGGCTTTATTGATAGAGCTACAGAAAACGACTCATTAAAAAGAGAAGACAGAAAACTTATTGAAGAAGTTGGGAGCGTGAAACATTTAGATGAAGTAGTTTTATCAAACGATGATGTGAAAATCTATACGGTTAGACCTAAAGGAAATGATGATTGGGATACTAAATACCCTTACAGAAGCATATTCAAAAATAAAAACGGAAAATGGGAAAGAACCTGTACCGTTTCTCCAAGTTTTGATTTAGCTTATCTTACTTATTTAGAGAAAAAATATTTAGGATTAAACTCTCAGTTTACTGACTTTGCTATTAAAATGCTTGATATTAAAATTGAAGAGTAATTATTAAAAACAAAATTATGGAAAGTTTAATTCACGACAAATTTAGAAGCGGAACGGATAACCCGAAAATAAAAAATAAATACTATTTAATTAATAATAAAGTATTTTTGGGAACTGATTGCCCTAAAATGACTGACTTCCCTCCTAGTTCTCTTGGAAAAAAGGTCTGGAATAAATGTAAAGAAGAATGGAGTAATGAACTTGTTCTATGTGAAAAAAGTGAATCAGAGTTGAAATCAATAATTGAGCATGTTTTTGAAACTCTTGATATTTGTCAGGACTCTATATTAAATTATCCCATACTTGATATTACAGATATTATTAAAAAAACAGAAAACATAAACCATAAAAATAAATAAATGGATGCAATAGATATAGACGATTTAACAGATGCTTTTGAAGAACTTATAGATGCAAAAAATGATTATAAGGAGAAAGCTAAAACTTGCGAATATGATAGGGGATATTTCCTGAGTCGTGAAAGCGATAGAATTGATAAGGCTAAAAACAAATTAAAAGAAACACTAGATAATTACATAAAACAAGTAAAATGAAAATAGTTCAAGTTTTAATAGCATTAAATTTTTGTCATTTCCTTGGCGATTATACACATCTTAGTACTAATTGGATGCTTGCTGCAAAAAGGTTAGGAAAACCTTTATACCCCATTTTGGTTCACGCCTTTGTGCATTCTATTTTAATGTTTACGGCAGTTTGGATTATTTTGGATATTTATATGGCTATTGTGGCTTTTTGTATTCAGCTACCAACTCACTTCTTAATTGATGTCATGAAAGGAAGAATGAATAAATAGTTTCCGAAGCTACAAGACCCATCAAATAAATGGCACTGGGTTATGCACGGATTTGACCAAACTTTGCATCAACTAGTTATCATACTTACTTCTTACTTAGTCTGTTTATATAATTAATATGAAAGTTAAAAAAGATAAAATAGAAACATATAATTCTATATTTGAATTATTTTTAAATAAAGTTCCAAGTGAAGAATTACTTAACCGTTATTTTAATTATTTTTCAGAAGATAATTATGACGATGAAGGCTCTGAGGCTTTACAAAATTTCGTTTCGGATAATCTTAAAAAAGAATTTCTATGGTGTTCATCTATTGGAATTATGGAATCAGTAATACACATAGTTAATGAAGCCATATCAAATGGAAATATTGAAAATTTTAATGAAAAATAACATGAAAAAACCTGAATTAATTACAATAAGAGCTACAGTTGGCTCACTAATTGTTCCGCCATCAAAAATCACTCGATACAAGATAATTGAAAGACGAGTTAATGCTCAATTCATCAAAGAAATTGAGAGAAATTGTAAAATGAGTTTTGCTAGTAATAAAACTTTTGAATGCCCCGACTGCGATTAAAATAAAAACTATATGGATATTAAAAATATAGACAAAATAACAGACCAAGAACTTAAATTGTTTTTCACAATAGAAGATGTAAATAAGCTTCCTAATAAAGG
>Ga0154020_10008422_pt1 | contig 11956 bp, 8 predicted proteins | sample Klosneuvirus_201_FD_109709 | JGI IMG/M metagenome (GOLD analysis project Ga0154020, IMG submission 109709) | Active sludge microbial communities from wastewater, Klosterneuburg, Austria - Klosneuvirus_20160825_MG | ecosystem: Engineered > WWTP > Aerobic digester > Activated sludge | place... | reverse complement strand
CCTCTCCGCTGGGGAGCGGCGGACGATCAAGCGAGGCGCGGTCCGGGCGGTGGCAGCAGAGCCCAGCCCGGCGCAGCTCAGCGCCTCCGAGCCCATACCTTCGCTTGCCCCTTCGCCGACGCTTCGCCGGCCCAAGGCGAGCGCCGAGCCTTCGATCGCGCCGCTTGGGCACGCCAGCGTGGAAGGCCAGACCGAGGTCGTGATGGAGGCGCAGGCTGCCGAAGATCCGGTCGCCGAGCGTTGGCGAGCGGCGGTGCAAGCCTTCGACAGCGGCGAGGCCGAGACCGCCATTCGCTTGGCCCATGACGTGGTCCTGCTCGGCCGAGGCCGCCCCGAGGAGCGCGACGCGCTCGACCTCCTCTGCACCGCGGAGCTGACGCAGGGAGCCGCGGACAAGGCCGTGGTCGCCTGCGAGGCCCTCATCGGGGTGGAAGCCGGCGCCGAGCCGCGCCGCTTGCTGCACCACCGGGTCGCCAACATCTACCGCGTGAAGCTGCACGACTGTGCCCACGCGCTCCCGCACTACGATCAGACCATCGTGTTCGGCGGAACTTCCCTGGTCGACGACGAAGCCCTGCTCGGCCGCGCAGAGTGCGCGCTGGAGCTGGGCAAGCTCGATGTGGCGGCGCGCGACCTTCGCGCGGTCGGCGCACGATCTGAACGTCTGGTCCGGAAGTCCACGTACGACACGCTCCTCATGCGGCTCGATGCCGCCCGAAAGAACGAAGGCGTAGGTAAGCCATGACCGATCGATTTGACAGCCAGTCTGGGCCGGCGTACACACCGCGTCCGATGCGATGGGTTAAGTGGGCCGTCTTGGGGGCCGTGCTCGTGTACGGCACGGCTTTCGCGAAACCGGACGATCTCTTCCAAGATCCCAAACAGGCGGCCGCCGTTCAGGCGCTGCTCGACGACGACTCGCTTGGCGCGCTCGCCGAGACCTCCGACGCGGACAAGAAGTCCCGCGCCTCGTCGATGCTCGCCGACATCCAGGCGGCGTTCTCGCGCGCCTCTGAGATCCTGGCCGAGGCGGTGAGCGCCAAGGACGTCGTCCAGAAGAACTGCGTGGAGACGAAGCTCGCCGACATCAAGACGCTGCTCGGAGTCGCCCAGTCCGCTTCGGTGACGATGCTCGAGGCCATCGCCGACCAGAAGAAGACCGTGTCGGGGCACACCTTCGCGAAGATCAGCGTCGCGCATAAGCGGGCGCTCACCCTTCGCTCCGAAGCCGACAAATGCGTCGGTGAGAGCACCATCTTTACCGGCGAGACCGAGGTCGATGTCGAGAAGGACCCCAACCTCCGCTCTGGCGATCCTACGAACACCCCACTCACCGGGTTCGCACCCGAAGCACCACCGGTAGCGAGCAAGTTCTGACATGAGGCACACGGCAACTTTCGCGACCTTCGCGGTCGCCTTCGCCATCGTCCCTGCGCTCGCTTTTGCGGACGGGGAAGAGTCCACGGTCGTCAAAGGCGGCCTGGGTTTTCCGATCGGGACCAAGTCGCGGATCCACACCAACTTCGAGACCTCGGCCGGCTTCGACTCGAACCCGATCCGCCAAGTGGGCGCCGCCGCCACGGAGAAGTCGGACTGGAAGGCCCAGTTTCGGCCGATGATCAACGTCGACATCCCCGGGGAGAGCCTGACCTTCGGCCTCCAGTCGATGCTGCTGATCGAACAGCTCTTCGGCACCCAGGGCAACGCGACGACGCACTTCGGCGGCCACATCGGGCTGAACCTCGGCCTCGGCTCGGAAGAGAGCGTCGTGGGCTTTGAGCTCAGCGATACGCTCTCGCGCACGCCGACCTTCTTCCAGGAGCTCGGCCAAGGCATCGGCGCCGACGAGCTCAACTTGGTGCAGTGGCGCAACAAGGGCCTGGCCAACCTCATCCTTCGTCCGGGCGGCGGAGCCCTCGAGTTCCGCCTCGGCTACGGCAATGAGCTCGGCTTCTACGACAGCGCGCCGTCGTCGGAGCGGCACCTCATCAACTTCGAAGCGAAGCTCCGCTTCCTGCCCAAGACCGCGCTGGTCTTCGGCGGTGACCTCTCCTTCTTCTCTTCGCAGGACAAGGCGGCCTTTAGCGCCTCCAAGAACAAGGGCACGCCGCTGTCCCTCACCATCGGCCTGCAGGGTCAGATCACCACGCGAATGACCGCCACGGCTCGCGTCGGCTACGGCGACAGCTTGGTGTGGACGGGCGGCTTCTTCACCGGCGCGGCGACGACCAACGTCCGCACCTTCATCACCAACCTGCGGGTCGGCTATGCCTTCGCGCCCTCGAGCGAGTTCAGCCTCGGCTACGACCGCACGGTGCGCCCGGTGATCGTGAACGACGCCTATATCTCCGATGCCGTCAACGCGCGGATCATGGTGGGCATCATGGGCGGTCGGCTTACGCTCGGCGCCTTCGGCATGCTCGAGTTCAGGACCTTCGCCTCCCCGGCCTCGCAGCGGATCATCACCGGCGACTTCCGGGTGGAGTATTGGTTCTTCGACTGGCTCCGCGGCTTGGTGGACTACCAGGTGATCAACCAGTTCGCAGATCAAGGTGTGGCGGTGGCTGGGTCCTTTCCCAACTACACTCGACACCAAGTCATGCTGGGCGTCGGCTTCTACTACTGATTCTGACCGCGTTTCGGACCGGGGGGTGCATCGATGCTGACCTATCTGGGAGCATTCATCTGTGCCGCGGTCGTGGCCGCCCTGCTGACCCCGATCGCCCATCGGATCGGTATCCTCATCCGCGCGGTGGATCACCCCGGTGACCCCCGCAAGATCCACAAAGTTCCGATCCCCCGCATCGGTGGCTTGGCCGTGGTCGGGGCCTTCTTCGCGCCGCTGGTCGGCCTGACCCTCTACACCAACCGCATCTCTACCCTCGTGTTCCAGGACCTACGGCTCGTCGGCGCCCTGATCGCAGGCACGACGGGCATCCTGCTCCTCGGGGTCTACGATGACATCCGGGGCGCGGACGCGAAGCTGAAGCTGACGGTCCAGAGCGCAGTGGCGGCCTTCATGTGGTTCGCCGGCTTTCGTATCGAGGTGCTCGGCAATCCCTTCGGCGCGGCGATCTCCATCGGCATCTTGTCCTTGCCGCTGACCATGGTGTGGATCGTCGGCGTCATCAACGCGCTGAACCTGGTGGACGGTCTGGACGGGTTGGCGTCGGGCGTCGCGCTGTTTGCGGTGCTGGTGCTGTTCGGAGTCTCCTTCGTCGACAACGCGATCTTGCTCTGCGTGCTCTTGGCCGCGCTGGGCGGTTCGCTGCTCGGCTTCCTGTTCTTCAACTTCAACCCCGCCAAGATCTTCCTCGGCGACTCTGGCTCGATGTTCCTCGGCTTCATCCTCTCGTCGGTGGCCGTTTGGACGCAGCGCAAAGGGCCCACCGCGGCCGCCCTGATCGTCCCCGTGCTGGCGCTCGGGATCCCGATCTTGGACACCACGCTCTCGATCGTGCGCCGCGTCGGCAAGGGCAAGAACCCCTTCAAGGCCGATCGTGAGCACCTCCATCACCGGCTGCTGGCGCTCGGTCTGTCCCACCGAAACGCGGTGCTGACGCTGTACACCGCCAGCGGCGTGTTCGCGCTCGGCGCGCTGGCGATGCTGGACAGCGACACCACGCGCCGCGTGATCGCCCTGGCGACCGTGTCCGTCGCTGTCTTCATCCTCGTACGCCGGGCAGGCGTGTTTCGCTTCCCCGGAGGGTCGGAGCCTCGCCTGTCCCGCGATGGGCTGCGCGATCTCGCCCGGCAGACCGCCCGCCGGATCCGCGACGTGAACGATCTCGAGGTGGCTTGGGAGCACTTGGCCGAGCTGGCCCACGAGCTCCCCATCGCCGAGATGCAGCTGGCCTGGGTGATCGACAAGAGCTCTGAGACCAGCCGTGAGGTGGTCTATCGCTGGTCGGCGCGCGAGAAGACCGGGTCGAGCGAGCAGGAGCTGCGTGAGCTTATCCTCGAAGAGGCTGGCACACGCTACGGCGTCTGGAAGGTCCGCTTCGATCGCGGGGAAGCCGGAGAGGCCCACCCCTCCATCGAGGCGCTCCGTGACGCGCTGGTCGACTTCGGAGTGCTTCAAGAGAAGGCCGCCGCCGTGCTGGCCGAAGCCATCCCCGACCGCGTCGTGCGCATGCAAGTTGAGCGCAGGTAGCGGGCGGTGGTCGAGCTCTTCCCGAGCTTGAGCCGGCGCGCCGTCCCCGGTCGAATCGCTGACGTCTGTCTCTGGCTTCTCATCATCGTCGCGCCGCTGGCGGGCGGCAGCTCCGACCGACGTTTACTCCCCGTGCTGGGCGCGTTGGCCATCGCTGGCAGCGTGGCGGTGATCGTCTCCCACGAGCGTCAGCAGCGCTCGCTGCACCTCACCGGGCTGAGCGTGGTGCTGTTCATCCTCTCCTGCCTGACGCTGCTCCAGGCCATTCCGTTGCCGCGGGGCTGGACGCAGCTCCTTTCCCCCCGCTTGGTCGAGCTGCAGCAGTTCGTGGATCCCGAGCATCCCTTCGCGCCGCTGGCGGTGTCCTACGAGGTCGGCGCGACCTTGGCCGAGGCGACGAAGCTCCTGATCTACTCCGCCGTGGCCCTGATCGCGCACGAGCGCGCGCGCGCCAAGCATGCCTATGAGGTCGTGGCCCTCCCCGTGGTGGTGGCGGGGATCTCGGCCGCGGTGCTGGCGCTGGTCCACCGAGCCCTCGGCCTGCACCGGCTGATGGGCGTGCTGCCGACCCGAGCGACGCAGGCCGAGCTCTTCACCACCTTCGCCAACGCCAATCACTCGGCGGGCTTTATGGCGCTGACCTGTCTGACCGCGATCGGGCTGGCCCTCGACGATCGTGCCCGACACCGGCGCATCGGCTTCGTCGCGGTGGCGGCGGTGGCGGGCGCGGTCTGCGTGCTCACCCTCTCTCGCGGCGGCATCGGAGCGCTGTTCGTCGGCGTGGTGCTGTTTGGGCTGCTTTTGCTGCGCTTTCGGGGCAGCAAGCTGCGCTTCGCCAGCAGTAGCCTGGTGACCGCCGCCTTGCTGCTCCCGCTGGCGGGCGTGGTGTTCTACGCCGAGCAGATCCTCGGCGAGTTCATCGGCAAAGACGGGCGGACCATCGGCCTCGACGAGAAGCTCGCGGCGATGAGGGACGCAGTGCCGCTCATCGAAGGCCATCCGCTGCTCGGGATAGGCCGGGGCGCGTACACCTCGGTCTATCCGCACTACAAGACCTCGCTCCTCCAGCTGACCTTCGCTTATCCCGAAAACATCGCGGTCCAGCTGGTCAGCGAGTGGGGTCTGCTCGTGGGTGGGCTCGCGCTGCTCGGCCTGCTGCTGGCGGTGGGCGCGCGGCTGGTCCGCGCCTCCTCGGTCGGCCAGCTCGGGGCGATGGTGGGCGTAGCGGCGCTCCTCCTCCAAAACGTCGTGGATTTCAGCCTCGAGCTGCCCGGCGTGGCGATTCCGGTGGTGGCGCTGCTCGGCGCGGTCGGGCCTCGCCTGCGCAAGAGCGGCGATGAAGACCCGGCCAAGCCAGAGGTCGATCACGGCGCGCGCTTTCGCATCAAAGTCCGGGGGCCGATCGTCCCTCGGCTGATGTACTCGCTCCCCGCCTCGTTGCTGCTGGTGCTGTGCACGCTCACGCTCGGATCGCGGGACGTCTATGCCGATATTCGGCAGCTCGAGCTCCGGGCCAAGAGCGCTGACCATGGCACGGTGGATCTCGTCGAGGCCCAAGCGACGCTCGACGCCCACCCCGCCAACCCGTACGTCCCCGCGCTCTATGCCTACCTGGCTGAGACTCAGGATCCACCGGATCTGGCCCGCGCCATCCGGTGGGTCAACCGCACGCTGTACTTGGCTCCGACCTACGCCGACGGCCATCTCCAGGCGGGGCGGCTCTTGATCATGACGGAGCACCGACGCCAGGGCTTTGAGGCGATGCGTCGGGCTTGGGAGCTGTCCCCGGGCGACCGGCGCACGATGTTCATCGTACAGATCGTGGCGCTGGCCCGCTCTTCAAGTGAGGTCCGGCGCGCCATCCCGCGGCGGGTCCCGGCCCTCGACGTGCTGGACGAGGCGCAGGTCGATCGGCTGGTGCAGATCCTGGTCGGCCAGGGAGAGCTGGAGTGGGCTCGGCGCATCCTCCGCAGCGTGAGCCTCGACGTCGTCGCCGACGAAGCCTACTGGCGCTGGGCCAACGACGCCTTCGCGCTACAGGAGTTCGACCTGGCGAAGGACGCGCTGGAGCGAATGCGGGCCAAGGAGCCCGACGATCAGGAGGCCCTCCGCTTGCACGCTCGCGTGCTCTACGCGCTGGGCGACGCCGCGGGGGCCAAGGACCTGCTGGACGGCGCGCTGGCGAAGTACGCAGGAAAGGCCGCCCCGAGCTTGGTGCGCTTTCGCTTCCAGCTGGCGGTCGAGGACGCCGATGAGGACCTCTCTCGCCGGCTCCTGCACGAGATCCGCACCCACACGGTGGCGTCGCCCAACGGTCAGGTGGAGGTCGCCCGGCTCGAGGCGCAGCTGGAGCGGCGCCTCGGGCACTTCGTCAAAGCGCTGCAGGCCTTGGACACCGCGATCACCGTGATGCCCTCGGATGTCCGGCTCCGGCTCGATCGGGCCCGGCTGCTGCGCCGCATCGGACGGATCGTGGACGCTCGGCGAGACGTCGAGGTCTACCTCGAGCGCATGCCGGGTGATGAGGCGGCCCAGGCCTACTTGGCGCAGCTGAAGGACGATGAGGTGAAGGCCGTCGGTGAGAGCCGGCGCCGGGATCTCGGCGCGGCGGCCGAGGACGAGGCCGACTCGGCGCTCCTCTCCCGTGAGATCCTGGGCCAGCCGAGGGCGCCCCGGGGCGGCCACGAGCGTCGCTCTCCCGAGCCCGACGGCGAGCCAGCCCTCGAGTAAGCCTCGTGTGGGTGGAGGTGCGAATGCACTATCAGATGACGAACTCGCAAAACCGCAGTAGACCACGGACCTTCCGGGTGAACGCATGAGGCGGTTCCGGGCACTGACGACGCGGACCATGCGGCAAGTTTTGGGCTTTTTTCTTGGGCGAACTTCACTCGCCTTCCTCCTGCTCGCGGGCTGCGCCACGCCGCGCGGCGAGGACAACAACACCAACCAGGAGATGGCCTCGGAGTCGTTGCCGGCTGAGCTCCAAGCGGCCGCGCTCGGCCCGGGCGACATCATCGAGATCAAGGTGTTTCGCGAGCCTGATCTGGCGGGCGTCTACCGCGTGGGCCCCGACGGTAGCCTCGACTTTCCTCTGGTCGGGCGCATCGACCTGCTCGGCAAGCAAGCCGACGAGATCGGCGAGCTGATCCGCGCGCGCCTGGCCAGCGGTTACCTCAAAGACCCGCAAGTTTCGGTCTTCGTCAAAGAGTTCAACTCCCAAAAAATCCACGTCTTCGGTCAGGTCACTAAGGCCGGGACCTTCACCTACGAGCCGCGGATGACCATCATTCAGGCGATCACCAACGCCGGTGGCTTTTCGCGCTTGGCCTCCCCCAACAAGGTCAGCGTCACCCGCAACTATGGTGACCGCGAGCGGACCTTCGTGTTGCGCGTCGGCGACATCGGCCAAGGCAGCTCACCGAACTTCGAGCTTAGACCGGGCGACATCGTGTTTGTGCCCGAGGCGATTTTCTAGGAGACCGAGATGAGTACGAGTCGAGACCTAGGCGACGCGGGGCTCGTGATCGATCCCAAAGAGATCGTCCGAGCGCTCGTCCGCCGCAAATGGTGGATTTTGGCTTCGGCCTTGCTCGTCGGGGCCGGCGTCACCGCGGGCACGATGCGCCAGCCCAAGATCTACAAGGCGACCGCCGAGCTCTTGATCGAACCGATGGTCCCGAAGGTCCTCGGTGATGAGGCCTCCCTCGATGACCTCCCCGAGCAGTCCCGCACCGAGCGGACCTTCTACAACACCCAGTATCAGATCATCAAAAGCCGCGTCGTGCTCCTGGACGCGGCTGCACGCATCAAGCTGGGCGAAGATCGCAGCTTCGTCGCGGACTACAACATCACCGGCTCCGGCGACGAGCGCGACAAAGAGGTGCTCAAGTTCTTGGCGGAGCACGTCCAGGTGCTCCCCGAGGTCCAGAGCCGGGTCGTGAAGCTGGAGGTCGAGGACCGTGACCCCGATCGCGCCGCGCGCATCGCCAACTCCGTAGCCCAGGCCTATATCGGCTACTCACTCGAGCGCCGACTGACCACCAGCCGCAACGCCTCCAAGTGGCTCGACGAGCGGGTGGAGGAGTTCGAGCATAAGTTGGAGGAGGCCGAGAAGCGCCTCTTCAAGTTCCAGGAGGAGAACATGCTGGTCTCGGTCTCCTTCGAGGACCGGCAGAACATGACCTCCCAGACCTTCGGGAAGCTCACCGAGAAGCAGATCGACGTGCAGACTCGGCTGTTCGAGCTGGAGGCGCGGCGCCGCGTGCTCTTCGCTTCCGCCGCGGCGACCTCGAGCGTCGCTGGCAGCGACACCTCAGTGGAGGCCGATCTCATCGTCGGCCGCAGCGATATCATCGGCGAGATCAAGCGCACCGTCGCCGATCTCAAGACCCAGCGCGCGAACCTGAGCACGCGCTACGGACCGCTCCACCCCAATATGGTGGCCAATGAGCGGCAGATCGCCGAGGCCGAGGCCCGACTCCACAAGGAGCTCAAGGTCATCGGCTCGGCGCTCGACTCCGAGATCGACTCCTTGCGTGACTCGGGCCGCGCGATTCAAAAGAAGATGGACGAGGAGCAGGCCCACGCCATGGGCCTCAACAGCTTGGGCCTCGAGTACAACAAGCTCACCCGAGACTTCGGCACCACCCGCAAGATGTATGAGTCGCTGCTCAAGCGGCAGACCGAGGCCAGCCTCTCCGGCCTGCTCGAGTCGAACTTCGTGCACCTGCACCAAGCAGCGGAGTCGGAGCCTGAGCCGGTGCGTCCCTCCGTTCCCAAGAGCGGATTGGTCGGCCTGCTCGTCGGCTTGGTCCTCGGCCTCTGCGTCGTGCTGGGCGGCGTGCTCCTCGACAACACCGTCCACACCCAGGCCGACATCGAAGAATTGCTGCAGCTACCCTTCCTCGGCGTGCTCCCCCACATCGAGTCGGACAAGGCGGAGAAGAAGGACCCCATCCCGGTGGGCGTGCACTCGCCCGGCCGAGACCTCTACATCGTCCAGAACCCGAAGAGCTCGGTGGCTGAGTGCGCGCGCTCGATCCGCACCAACCTGCTCTTCATGAGCACCGACAAGCCGCTCCGGCGCTTGATGATCACCAGCGCCGGCCCGGCCGAGGGCAAGTCCACCGGCGCGATCGTGCTCGGCGTGGCCATGGCCCAGGCCGGCAATCGGGTGCTCTTGGTGGACACCGACCTGCGACGTCCCCGCCTGCACCGCACCTTCGGAGTATCGGGCGAGCGCGGCCTGACCAACCTCCTGCTCGACACCAAGGTCGACCCTTCGGAGTCGATCAAGTCGACCGGCGTGGTAGGTCTCGACGTCCTCCCCTGCGGTCCGTTGCCCCCCAATCCGGCGGAGATCCTGCACACCGAGCGCTTCGCCAACTTGGTCAAGCAGCTCGAGGAGCGCTACGATCGCATCATCTTCGACTCCCCGCCGGTCCACGCCGTGACGGACGCGGTGATCCTCTCCCAGCAGGTGGACGGGGTGGTGCTGGTGGCCAAGGCCTCCCAGACCGCCAAAGAGGCCATTCGCCGCGCGGCCCGTAAGCTCTACGACGTCAAGGCGGTTATCTTGGGCGTCGTCCTCAACGACCTCGACTTCGAAGAGGGCGGTTACGGCTACTATTACTACTATCACCGCTACGGCTATGTGTACGGCGAGAGCGCCGCAGACAAGAAGCAGTAGAGAGAAGCAGAGCGCATGCGCATCATCGTCACCGGCGGGGCGGGCTTCATCGGCTCGGCCGTCGTTCGCCAATATATCCAAGATACGCAGGCTGAGATCCTGGTCCTCGACAAGCTCACCTACGCGGCCAACTTGTCGTCGCTGGCGCCGGTCTCGAGCTCTCCGCGCTATCGCTTCGTCGAAGCCGATGTGGCCGACGCCGCCAAGGTCGCCGAGATCTTCCAGAGCTTTCGCCCCACCGGGGTGATGCACCTGGCCGCCGAGTCACACGTCGATCGCTCCATCGACGCGCCGGCCGAGTTCGTCCACACCAACATCGTCGGTACTTATACTCTGCTCCAGGAGTCGCTCCGCTACTATCGCGCCCTGGCCGAGGCCGAGAAGGCCCAGTTTCGGCTGCACCACGTCTCGACCGACGAGGTCTTCGGCTCGCTGGGGCCGACCGGCGCCTTCACGGAGACCACCGCCTACGACCCGCGCTCGCCGTATTCGGCCAGCAAGGCCTCCTCGGACCATCTGGTCTCGGCCTGGCACCACACGTACGGGCTGCCGACGGTGGTGACGAACTGCTCCAACAACTACGGGCCCTACCACTTTCCGGAGAAGCTCATCCCGCTGATGATCTTGAAGGGGCTGGCCGGCGAAGGTCTCCCGGTCTACGGCAAGGGTGACAACATCCGGGACTGGCTCTACGTCGAGGACCACGCCCGGGCGCTGCGCCTAGTGCTGGAGAAGGGCCGGGTAGGGGAGACTTACAATATCGGCGGCGAGTCGGAGCGGACCAACCTACAGGTCGTCGAGCGCATCTGCGCGCTCCTCGATCAGCTCGCTCCAGGCTCTCCGCACCGGCCCCACAATAGTCTGATCCGCTTCGTCACCGATCGACCGGGACACGACTTCCGCTACGCCATGAACATCTCCAAGATCACCCATGAGCTGGGGTGGCGGCCCCAGGAGACCTTCGAGAGCGGCATCAAGAAGACGGTGGAGTGGTACTTGGCCAACACCGGCTGGTGGAAGGCCATCCAAGACAAGTCTTACCGCGGCCAGCGCCTGGGCTTGGATCCGGCCAAGAAGAACGGGGCCTGATGCGCGTCTTCGTGGCCGGCAGCCGGGGTCAGCTCGGCACGGAGCTCTCGCGCGCGGTCTGGCCGGAGGGGACGACGCTCGAAGGCGGCGACCTGCCCGAGCTCGATCTTACTGACCACGCCGGGACCACAGCCCGCCTCGAGGCTTTTCGGCCCGACGTGCTCATCAACGCTTCGGCTTACACCGCGGTGGACAAGGCCGAGAGCGAGCGCGAGCGGGCCTATGCCGTCAACGAGGGCGCTCCTCGGGCGCTGGCCACCTGGGCCGCCTCGCGCGGGATCCCGCTGGTCCACGTGTCCACCGACTACGTCTTCGACGGAGAGAAGAGCGCCCCTTACGTCGAGGATGATCCCATCGCTCCCCTCGGGGTCTACGGCGCGAGCAAGGCCGCAGGGGAGCAGGCGGTACGGCAAGCTGCGCCGCGTCACCTGATCCTCCGCACCTCGTGGGTCTATGCTCCCCACGGCGCCAACTTTGTCCGCACCATGCTGCGCCTGGCCGCCGATCGCGATCAGCTCCGGGTGGTCCATGATCAACGAGGCCGACCGACCTCAGCCCGTCAGCTCGCCGAGGTGATCGCCGAGCTCGCGCCCCAGATGCGCGATCCCAGCTTCGCCTACGGCACCTATCACTTCGCCGGCGCGGGAGCCTGCACCTGGTGGGAGCTGGCTAGCGCGGTCCTCGATCGCGCCCAGCCCCACACCGGTCGTAGGCCGGAGATCGTCCCGATCACCACCGCGGAGTATCCCACGCCGGCGCGGCGGCCGAGGAGCTCTGTCCTCGACACGACCAAGCTCGAACGGGTGTTTGGCCTCCGGCCCGCAGCGTGGACGGTCGAGCTGGACCGCACCCTCGCCGAGCTGTTTCCTCGAACCTGAATCCGTGAGATGCGCTCTGTTGTGAAGGGCATCATCCTCGCCGGCGGCTCCGGCACGCGCCTCTATCCGATCACCCGCGCGGTCAGCAAACAGCTGCTGCCGATCTACGACAAGCCGATGATCTACTATCCCTTGTCCACGCTCATG
>Ga0154020_10008421_pt1 | contig 11957 bp, 8 predicted proteins | sample Klosneuvirus_201_FD_109709 | JGI IMG/M metagenome (GOLD analysis project Ga0154020, IMG submission 109709) | Active sludge microbial communities from wastewater, Klosterneuburg, Austria - Klosneuvirus_20160825_MG | ecosystem: Engineered > WWTP > Aerobic digester > Activated sludge | place... | reverse complement strand
CGCTTCGACCGCTACCTGCGCACGCGCGGCTGGAACGCCTGCATCAACGCGCGGCAGTTCCAGTCGGCGGTGGAGTGGCCGAAGGCGTTCCGCTACCCCGACCGCACGTTCCGCGACCGCCTGCGCCTCGAGCTCGCCGGCGAGCCGGTGGAGATCGTCCACGCGCGCGGCGAGACCGACGACGCCGCGTGGGTCTGGCTCCCCACGCGCAAGGTGGTGTGCACCGGCGACCTCTTCATCTGGGCCGCGCCGAACGCGGGCAACCCCCAGAAGGTGCAGCGCTACCCGCGCGAGTGGGCCGAGGCGCTGCGCCGCATCCGCGCGCTCGACGCCGAGGTCCTGTGCCCCGGCCACGGCCCGCCCATCTTCGGGGCCGACCGCGTGTCGCGCGCGCTCGACGAGACCGCCTCGCTGCTCGAGGCGCTGCACGACCAGACGGTCGCGATGATGAACCAGGGCGCCACGCTCGACGACATCCTCGGCAGCGTCCGCGCGCCCGCGCACCTGCTCGAGCGGCCCTACCTGCGCCCGCTCTACGACGAGCCGGAGTTCGTGGTGCGCAACACCTGGCGCCTCTACGGCGGCTGGTGGGACGGCAACCCCGCGAACCTGAAGCCGGCGCGCGAGGCGGAGCTGGCCGGTGAGATCGCGCTCCTCGCGGGCGGCGCCCACCGCCTCGCCGAACGCGCCGAGGCGCTGGTACGGGGAGGGCGCCTCGCGCTCGCAGGACACCTCGCCGAATACGCGGTGCGCGCCGCGCCCGACGACGAGGCGGTGTGGGAAGCTCGCGGCCGGGTGAACCGCGCGCGCATGGAGGCCGAGCGCTCGCTGATGGCCCGCGGGGTGTTCCGGGCCGCGGCGGACCAGAAGAAGCCGTGAGCCAGGCGGCGCGGCGTGCTAGACCAGCGCGCCTCGGCCCCCGTAGCTCAGTGGATAGAGCAGCGGTTTCCTAAACCGAAGGTCGCAGGTCCGATTCCTGCCGGGGGCGCCAGCGCGGGTGTGCGCGACCTCGCGCGTCGTGCCCCATGAACATGGGGATCGCGTCGGTCTCTGCTGACCTCTACCGTATAGCTCACTTGCGCTGGCGCACCGCTTGCTGGACGCGAACGAATTCGATCCGAGAAGCCCTCGGCGATGCGCGGTCCCGCGGTGTTTCTGCAGTGGGGGGCGCGCCGATTGCGTGAAGGCGTGCACTGCTTGCTCCGGAGATCCGCTTGCCCGAGGACGAACCAGCCCAGCACCCGAACGCCCGCGAACGGGAGGCAGCGCTGCTCGCCTCCCTGGACAACGCGGTGGTCGTCGGGCGCCTGCTGCGCGACGCCGACGCGCGGGTGTTCGACTACTGGATCGAGGACGCGAACCCGGCCTGTGAGACCCACCTGGGCATCCCCCGCGAGCGCGCCCGCGGCCGCCTCGGCAGCGAGGTGTTCGGCCACGGGGATCGCCTGGCGGATCTGACGCGGGTGGCCGAGACCCGCGTGCCGTGCCGCTTCGACGGGTTCCACGACGCGCTCGGCAAGCACCTCCAGATCACCGTGTTCTCGTCGGGCGACGAGCGCGTCGCGTTCATGATCGAGGACTTCACCGCGGAGCAGCGCACCCAGCGCGCCCTGGCGGAGAGCGAGGAGCGGGGGCGGCTCGCGGTGTCGGCCGCGCAGCTCGGGATCTGGCGCCTCGAGCCTTCGACGCAACTGCTGTACCTCGACGAGCGGGCCCGCGCGCACGTGGGGGTCAAGAAGGAGACCCTCAGCATCGAGGAGCTCTTGCAATTGAGCCACCCTGACGATCGCGCGAGGGTCGCGTTGGCCTTCACCACAGGGCTGGATCCGGCGAACGGGCGCGCGTCCGTCGACCACCGCGTCGGGCAGGGGGCCGCGACGCGCTGGCTCTCGGTCCGGGCCAGCGTGCGCTTCGTCGGTGGGCGCCCGGTGTCCGGCATGGCGACCAGCCAGGACATCACCGAGCGCAAGCTCGCCGAGGAGGCCCTGCGCGAGAGCGAGGAGCGGTTTCGCGCGATGTTCGAGCACGCGGCCGTGGGTGTCGCCATGGTCGAATCGCGCACCGGGCGGTTCGTGCGCGTCAACGCGCGCTACGCCGAGATCGTCGGCCGCACCCCGGACGAGATGGTCGGCCGGAGCTGGCGCGACATCACCGTGGCCGAAGACCTCGCGGCCGACGACGCGAGCCTGGCCGAGCTCGTCGACGGCGCCGTGCCTCGCTACCGCAAGGAGAAGCGCTACCGCCACAAGGACGGTCACGCGGTGTGGGTCGATCTGACCGTGTCGCGCACGTGGCAAGAGGGGCAGGCGCCCACCTTCCACGTCACGGTCGTCGAGGACATCACGGCCCGCAAGCAGGCGGAGCTCGGGCAGCGGGAGAGCGAGGACCGGTACCGCACGCTCGTCGAGAACATCGACGGCGTGGTGTTCTCGACCGACGTCGGGGGCCTCGTCACCTTCGCGAGCCGTACCGTCACCCGCTACGGGTGGACGCCCGAGGCGCTGGTCGGCAAGCCGCTCGATCCCCTCATCCACCCCGAGGATCTACCGCGGCTCAAGCAGAGTCGCGCGGAACGCATGGCGGGCGCGCCGCCCGGGCCCTTCGATTTTCGCCTCGTCGACGCGGCGGGACACGTCCACCACGTGCGCTCGATGACGCGGCCGCTGGTGCTGCAGGGCCGGGTCGTCGGACTGACCGGGGTCCTCGTGGACGTGACCCACCAGCGCGACACCGAGGAGCAGCTGCGCTTCGCCCAGAAGATGGAGGCCATCGGTCGGCTCGCCGGCGGCGTCGCCCACGACTTCAACAACCTCCTCAGCGTGATCGGCATGTACACCGACCTCGCGATGGAGCAGGTCTCGCCGGCCGAGCCGCTGCGGGAGGACCTCGAGGAGATCCGGCGCGCGGGGCTGCGGGCCCAGGCGTTGACGAGGCAGCTGCTCGCCTTCAGCCGGCGCCAGATCCTCAAGCCCCAGCCGCTCGACCTCAACGCGCTGATCGGCGGCGTCGAGAAGATGCTCATGCGAGTGATCGGCGAGGACGTGGAATTCTCGTTCGAGCCCGGACCGCTGCTCGGTCGCACCATGGCCGACCCCGGGCAGATCGAGCAGGTGCTGATGAACCTGGTCATCAACTCCCGCGACGCGATGCCGGACGGCGGGCGCATCCGCATCGAGACCTCGAGCCTGCGCGTGGACGGCAAGCACCCCGGCGAGGTCGCGCTGTCTCCCGGAGACTACGTCTCGTTCTCGGTCGGCGACACCGGCATGGGGATGGACCAGACCACCCGCGCGCGCATCTTCGAGCCGTTCTTCACGACCAAGCCCGCGGGCAAGGGCACGGGGCTCGGCCTCGCCATGGTCTACGGCATCGTCCAGCAGAGCGGCGGCGCGGTGGAGGTCGAGTCCGAACCCGGAGCCGGCGCCACGTTCCGGGTCTTCTTGCCCGCCGACTCGCGTCTCCCGCTCGGACCCGCCGCCCACAAGGAGCCGACGGCCAAGGCCAGTGGTGGCGAGACGGTCCTCGTGGTGGAAGACGAGGTCGCCCTCCGTCACCTCGTCCAGCGGGTGCTGTCCGGTGCGGGCTACGAGGTCATCGTGGCGAGCAGCGGGCGCGAGGCGCTCGCGGCGTTCGAGCAGCACCCCGAAGTGCGGCTGCTCGTGACCGACGTCGTGATGCCCGAGATGGACGGTCCGGCCCTGGCCGCGCTCCTGCTCGAGAAGGCTCCGAAGCTCGCGGTGCTCTACATCTCGGGCTACTCCGACGAGGTGATCGCCAACCGCGGCGTGCTCGCTCCCGACGTCTCCCTGCTCGAGAAGCCGTTCACCTCGCACGCGTTGCTCGGCAACGTCCGGCACGTGCTCGACCGCGCGCCGAGGTGAAGCCGGCTTTGCGTGTGCTAGACCGGTCGCGCCATGCGCCCGCTCCTCGCCCTGACCAGCGTCCTCGTGGCGTGCTCGTCGTCATCGGGCTCCGATGCGCCCATGAACACCGACACTGGCACGACCCTGGAGTCGGGCGCCGCGTGCACGTTCAACCAGGACTGCCCCGAAGGCCAGCGCTGCGACTGCGCGACCGACGGGTGCCGCTGCGCGGTCGGAGCGCGCGGGAAGGGGAAGGCGGGCGTCGATACCTGCGCCTCCGCGCTCGACTGCGAGACCGGCCTCTGCGTCGAAGGCGCGGAGGGCTTCGTGTGCTCCGGGCCGTGCGCCGCCGGGTGCGGCGCGAAGCTCCCCCGCTGCGTGGACGTCGCCTCCCTCGGGCCCATCTGCGCGCGCGCCGTGAGCACGCCGAGCGGCGCCACCGGCAGCTTCGCCGGCCGCACCTGGGCCTTCGATCACGCCTATTTCGGCTGGGATCTGGGCGACGCCGGCCCCGTCGCCACCTCGCTCGAGCTGCACGCCGGCAGCGACGGCAGCTGCCCCCCGCCGAAGAAGGACCCGCAGGCGACGGTGGTGGTGAGCGGCCTGCCGGGCACCCTCGCGGCCGGGAGCTATCCAGGGCTGAAGGCCTCGTTGCTCGGCCTCGATCCGGCGCTGCCCCTCAAGTCGTCGGCCACCAGCGTCACGCTCTCGGCCGCCGCGCTCGAGCCCTGCGCGGCCCCCGACGCCGCGCGCGCGTGCGCCTTCGACGCCACCGTGGCCCTCGCCTTCGCGGAGGGCACGATCAAGGGGACCGTGCACGCGATCCACTGCCCCTCGATGGACGTGAAGTGATGAGCGTCAAGCAGGTCATCGTCATGCGCCGCGACCTGCACATGCGGCGCGGCAAGGAGATCGCCCAGGGCTCGCACGCGGCGATGGCGTTCCTCGTCGAGCGCATGCGCGGGCAGGGCGACAGCCCGACGCTCACCCTCGACGCCACGCTGCGCAGCTGGCTCTTCGAGCACTGCGCGAAGATCTGCGTGCGCGTCGAGTCCGAGGCCGAGCTGGTCGACGTGTTCACCCGCGCGCGCGCGGCGGGGCTGCCGGCCCACCTGATCCGCGACGCCGGTCGCACGGAGTTCGGCGGCGTGCCGACCCTGACCTGCTGCGCGATCGGCCCCGCCGACGCGGCCGCCATCGACGCCATCACGGGCAACCTCACCCTGTACTGAGCGGTCACTCTCCGCGCATCGACTGCACGCGCGCGTCGAGTCTGGCGGCGTCGCGACCCGCGCCGAGGCGCAGCGGCCCGAGCACGATCCGCCTTCCCGCCTCGTCGAACGCCACCCAGCGACACAGCACCCCGAGCACCCTCTCCGCGGCGATCAGGTGGATGTCGTCCACGCGCAGGCGAACGATCCGCGCGCGCAGCGGCCAGCGTCGCGTGCGCGCGACGACCCTCCGCGTGCGCTCGTCGACGTGCACCGTCGCCGGCTGCGCGAGCGACCAGGCGACGACGATCGCGAGGACCGCGAACACGGCCGCGCCCGGGAACTCCGCCAGCTCGCGGCAGACGCGGAACCAGAGGAAGCCCGCCTCGCTCTCGTAGACGACGTTGCACACGTCCCGGCCCACCACGCGCCACTGGCAGAACGGCGCATCGAAGGCCGCAGCGAGTTGCAGCCCTGCGATGGCCGCGAGGGCGAGGGCGAGCAGGAGCGACAGCGCCCCCGAGAGCACCGTGTGTCCCGCCTTCTCGTCGAGCTCCGCCTCGCGGTAGGCCAACATCCTCGATCGGACACCGGGCTTCCCGGCGAGTTCCTCACGGCGCGCAGACGGTCGCGGTCGCGCTCTTGTCGGGGCGGGTCGTGGTCTTCGACTTCAAGCGCCCGGCGTAGCGGTCGCAGGCGTCGTTCCACGTGGTGGAGGCCTGCGGCACGCACTGGCCGGTGCTCGCGCAGAACGTGGGCACCTCGCCGGCGCGGTCCGGGCAGGTGCGGGTGCAGGGCAGGGTGCAGGTGCCGACGCCGGTCGCGCCGAGGCTGCACTTGCCGCCGGTGTAGTTGCAGTCGGTGTCCACCTTGCACTCGCTGCCGATCCACCTGGCGCCCACGTCGACCGCGGCGCTGGCCGTGTCGCGCTCGACCTCCTGCTGGATGCGCACGGGGACCTTGGACTTGCCGCGGATGCGCGCGTACACCTCGAGGATGTCGGCGGACGCCATGCGCACGCAGCCGTGCGAGACGTAGCCGCGACGCAGGCTCCCCCCGGTCGGTGCGGTGAAGCCGTCGATCGGCCCGTGCAGGGCGTAGCCGGCGGTGGGCGGCCCCGCGAGGCGGATGAAGGGCAGCCCCGCGAAGACCGGCGAGGCCTTGCGCGTGTCCGGATCGGTCCACCAGATCCGGCACGGGTAGTAGTAGCCCCAGCCGCTGTCCTTCACCTCGGCGGTCGTCGCGCCCGTGTAGAACTTGCCGACCGGGGTCTTGGACTTGCCGCCGTCGATCGCGCCGACGCCGACCGGGAACACGCGATCGTAGGTGCCGGCGCGGTCGCGCAGGTGGAGCGTGAGACCGTCCAGCGAGACCACGATCTCGGGCGACTTCAGCGTCTCGAGCGCGGGGATGGGCTTGCAGTTGGTGGCCGAGCCCCAGCTCGCCGTCTCGGCGGCCTCGACGCTGCCGACGTTCAGCTCCTCGGTGCCGTTGGACTCGGAGGTGGCCTCGTCCTCGTCGACCGGGCCCAGCGCACAACCCGTGAGCACCACGACAGCGAGCCCGAGTCGGCCGATGGAGTACATGAGCGCTTATGTATTCGCATGTAGGTTTCTTGACAAGGGCTTTCTTCTCGCGGCCCCGCGCCCCTTGGCAGCTCTGACGCGACGTGTCTAAGACTGCGTCATGGACGTGCTCGCTCCCTATCGCAGCCACCATGCCGTGGAGGCCTTCGTGGCTCGCGGAGTGTCCGAGGTGATCGGACACTCGTCCGAAGGACGTCCGCTCCACGCGGTCACCTTCGGCCCCGCCGATGCGCGTCGGGTCACCGTGGTGCTCGCCGGGATCCACGCGCTCGAGTGGATCGGGGTCGAGGTCGGCCTCGCGCTCCTCGAACGGCTCCGCGAGACGCCGCCCGTGGATCGGCGGGTGCTCTTCTTCCCGCTGGTCAACGTCGACGGCTACTGCGCGGTCGAGCGCGATCGCCTGGCGGGTCGCCGCCGCTTCCGTCGCGGCAACGCACGTGGGGTCGACCTCAACCGCAATTTCCCGACGCACTTTCGCGCGCCACGCCTGCTCGATCGGCTCGTGCCGGTGTGGAACCCCGGGCCGCGCGCGCGCTCGGAGCCCGAGATCGACGCCGTGGTCGCGCGGATCGACCGCGAGGTCGCCGCCGGCGCCATGGTCGACCGCGGCCTCTCGCTCCACAGCGTGGGCAACAAGATCCTCCACGCGTACGGCGGCCGCTGGGCCCCGCCCGTCGCGATCGATCGCCTGCGGGCGATCGCGCGATCGGTCCGCGACCGCATGCACGCGCCCTACGAGGTGCTCCAGTCGTCGCGCTGGGTGCCAGGCGCCTTCGCCCACGGCATGGAGCTCGACCACCTCTGCGACGCCTACGGCGCGGAGGCTCTGCTCATCGAGTGCTCACGAGGAGGCGCGTCGCTCTCGGAGCCGCGCACGCTCGCCGACCCGTTCGCCTGGTTCAACCCCACCGATCCACGGCCCACCGTCGACGCAATCGTGCCCGCCCTCGAGTGGTTCGTGGGCGGGCACGGTTAGCTCGGCTTGCTGTCGTCGCGAGAGCTAGTTCTTCTTGGCGACGGCGACGCTGGCCTCGGCGCGGGCGCGCACCCCGAGCACGCCCTCGCCGCAGGCATCCTCCATCTCCTTGAGGATCAGCGTGGCGGGCGCGCTGACCTTGGGAGACGTGTAGATCTCGAGCGTGATGACCGTGTGGTTCTCGTCGACCGGGCGGTAGTGCCAGATGGCCTGCAGGTCGTCGACGTTGCCCTTGACCATGGTGCCGACGATCTTCTCGCCCTTGCCCTCGGCGACGGGGGCGGAGAACTTCTCGACGGCCCAGATGGTGGCGGCGCCCTTCATGATCGGCAGCTGGAGGTAGACCTCGGAGCCGGTGCCGTCCTTCTTGAGGACCTTGCTCTTCTGGAACTTGGTGATGAAGGTCGACCAGTTGCCGTAGTCGATGATGGCGGCCTTCACGTCCTTCATCGGCGCGTTCACGAAGATCGAGGCGCGGCCCCACTTCACCTTGGCGGTGGGGTGCTCGAAGTTCGACTTCACGTCCTTGCCGGCCTTGTAGAGCTGGACAGCCTGGGCGTCGGTCGACGGAGGCGCGTAGGCGTCTCCAGCGACGGCGAAGGCCGAGCCGAAGACGAGCGCGGAAGCGAGGGCGGCGGCGGCGGCGGAACGGGCGATCCAGCGGGACATGGGAAACCTCCAAGAGGGGTTACGCCCAGGAGTCTTGCAACGGGCGTACCGGGGACGGGGCGGAAGAGCGAACCCCGTACAATCGCTAGGATGCCGGTGCCCGGCCCCGGAGGCGAGTTTCCACCGTGACGTTTTCTTCACGGTCCGGCCGGCGGAGGTGTCGTCGTGGCGCAACGGAGGCACAGGGTACGACCGTACGCACCGACCGACGGTCCGGGCCTGGAACGCACGGTTTGACGCGCCGCGCCGGCTGGACCTGCAACCCGATCGAGGTGGACCGACTCGTGCTACCCGTAGCCGCGCATGTCCGACCCGACCCCGCGTGAGGCTGGGGCACCTCTTGGCTTCCTCGCGCGCTTCATCCGACTGCAGGTCGAGCGTCCCTGGCTCGTCCTCCTGTTCGGGCTCCTCTTGACGATCCCTTCGGTGTTCCTCGCGCGCAAGCTCGAGCTGCACACCGGGTTCGAGTCGCTCCTGCCCGACAACAAGCCGAGCGTGAAGGAGCTGCAGCGCGTCGGCGGCCGCACCGCGGGCGTCTCCACGCTGGTGGTCGTCGCCGAGGGCAACGACAAGCTCGCGCTCCAGAAGTTCGGCGACGCCGCGGTGCTCGAGCTGCGCGGTCTCGGCACGGACTGGGTCGGCACCGTCGAGAACAACGTCAAGGCCGAGCAGGAGTTCCTGGGCAAGCGGCGGGCGCTGTTCCTCTCGCTGCAGAAGATCCAGGAGCTGCACGACAAGATCGAGGACCGCTACGACTACGAGGTCCACGGGAGCCTCACCGGCGACGTCCCCGAGGCCATCACCCGCGCGACGATCGAGAAGGAGCTCGGCGTCGACAAGTCCAAGGGCGGCGCCGAGGGGCCGCCCTACCTCGACGGCTACTACATGAACAAGGAGGGGACGCGGCTCGTCACCGTGATTCGCACCCCCGTCAACGTGGGCGACCTCGAGCGCACCAAGGCCCTGCGCGCCAAGGTCGAGGGTGCGGTCGCCAAGGTTCTGCCGCCCGGCGTCACCGTCGGCTACACCGGCGATCTCATCACCGGCGCGGAGCAGTACGGCCAGGTGAAGGAGGACCTCGCGAGCGTCGGCGCCGCTGGCATCGGGCTGATCCTCCTCGTCGACTTCCTGTTCTTCCTCCGCATCCGCGCGGTCGTCGCGATGGGCCTCTCCATCGGCGTCGGCGTGTTGTGGTGCTTCGCGCTGACGAGGCTGGTCATCGGTCACCTCAACACGGCGAGCGGGTTCCTCGTCTCCATCGTGTTCGGCAACGGCCTCAACTACGGCATCCTGCTGCGCGCGAGGTACAACGAGGCGCGGCGCGAGGGCGCGAGCCTGCACGACGCCGTCACCATCGCCTACCGCGACACGTGGCGGCCGACCCTCACCGTCGCGGCCGCAGCGGGCGTCGGGTACGTGAGCCTCGCCACCACGGATTTCCGCGGCTTCCGCGACTTCGGCGCCATCGGCGGCTACGGCATGCTGCTCTGCTGGCTCGCCAACTACCTGTTCATGATCCCGCTGCTCGTGGTGTTCGAGCGCGTCGCGCCCACCCACGGCGTGCACCCCGACACCTTCCTCGGGCGCATCCAGTCCCGCATCGACGCCGGCATCCCCTACGGCGCGCCGTTCGCCTGGTTCGCGCGCCGCGCGCCCGCGCTGGTGGCCGTCCTCGGCCTCGCCTTCACGGCGTGGGCCGGCTGGGCCTCGTATCGGTACATTCGCAACGATCCGATGGAGTACGAGCTGTGGCGCCTCGAGAACGAGGACCGCGGCCAGCCGTCGGCGGCGAGCAAGCTCGGTGACGTGGTCGTGCCGCTCACCGGTCGCACCGGCCCCGACGGCATGGCCATCATGGTCGACAAGATCGAGCAGGTGAAGCCGCTCGTGACCATCCTCCACGCGCGTCGCGACGCGGCCCCGCCGGGCCAGAAGCCGTTCGAGAAGGCGGTCTCGATCTTCGACCTGGTCCCCGACCAGCAGGCCGAGAAGGTCGTGCTGCTCAAGGCGATGCGCAAGCGGATCGACCGCATCCGCGAGCTCGGCAAGATCACCGACGCCGACTGGAAGGAGATGGAGCCGTTCCTGCCGCCGGCCGACATCACGGCCTACGGCGTGACCGATCTGCCCGAGCGCGTCGCCCGCCCGTTCACCGAGAAGGACGGCACCCGCGGCCGCATCGTCTACATCGCCCCGACCGACGGCCGCAGCGTCCGCGACGCGCGCTACCTCAAGATCTGGGCGGACGCCTACCGCGAGACCAAGCTGCCGAGCGGCGAGACCATCATCGGGAGCGGGCGCGCGGTCATCTTCGCCGACATGCTCGCCGGCGTCTGGGAGGAGTCGCCCAAGGCCATCGTGCTGTCGTTCCTCGGCACCGCGCTGGTGGTCGCCGTCGCGTTCACCCGCGGGCCGAAGGGCAAGCGCGCCGCGGTGCTCGTCGTGCTGGCGCTCGCCATGGGCATCGCCTGGATGGGCGGCGCCTTCTACTTCTTCAAGATGAAGCTCAACTTCCTGAACTTCATCGCGGTGCCGATCACGTTCGGCATCGGCGTGGACTACGCGATCAACGTGGTCAACCGCTGGCGCCTCGACGGGCCGGGCAGCGTGATCCACACGGTCCGCGAGACGGGCGGCGCGGTGGTGCTCTGCAGCCTCACCACCTCGCTCGGCTACGTCGTGCTGATGCGGTCCATCAACAACGCGGTCAAGTCGTTCGGCCTCGCCGCGGTGCTCGGGGAGCTCACCTGCATCCTCGCCGCGCTGGTCGTCCTGCCGGCGATCTTGATCCTCCTCGATCGCCGCGCTGGTGTCCGCGAACAGCGATGATCGCCCTCGACTGCCGGTACATCCGTGAACGCCCGAGCGGGATCGGCCCCTACGTGGAGGGGCTCGTCGAGCACCTGCCGCGCCTCGCGCCCGACCTCCACTTCCTGCTGCTCAAGCACCCGCTCGCGCCCGCGCGCCTCTCGCTCGCGCCCAACGTGCACGAGGTGGTGGTGCCCTACGACCCGAACGGCCCCGAGACCATGTGGCTCCTGCCGCGGCTGGTCGATTTCCGTGGGGTCTCGCTCTACCACGGCACGTTCAACATCCTGCCCGCGGGCCTGCCGGTGCCCGCGATGATCACGCTGTGCGACGTGATGTGGATGACCCACCCCGAGCGCTGTCGCAAGCCCGGGCCGTGGGGCGCGGTGGAGACCCGGTTCTTCCAGCACGGCATCCGCCGCACGCTGCGCGACGCGATCCGCATCCACACCATCAGCGACGCGAGCAAGCGCGAGATCGGCAAGCTCGACCCGTCCGCGTCGGCGCGCACGCGCGTGATGCACTTCGGGGTCGCCGACGGCTGGCGCCCCGCGGAGTCCGAGGCCGATCGCGCCGCCGCCGCGGCCGCGCGGCAGAAGTGGGTGCCGGGCGCCGAGCGCTACGTGCTCACGGTGGGCCAGTACGCGGGCTACAAGAACCACGAGGGCGTGATCCGCGCCTTCTCGCGCGCGTTCGACGAGGAGCCGGGCATGCACCTCGCGCTCGTGCAGCGGCTCGGCCAGGGCTCTCGCTTGCTGGATCTCATCCGGGACGAGGGCCTCGAGGGCCGCGTGCACTTCCTCAAGAACGTGCCCCAGGCGGAGCTGCAGGCGCTGTTCTGGGG
>Ga0154020_10008419_pt1 | contig 11957 bp, 6 predicted proteins | sample Klosneuvirus_201_FD_109709 | JGI IMG/M metagenome (GOLD analysis project Ga0154020, IMG submission 109709) | Active sludge microbial communities from wastewater, Klosterneuburg, Austria - Klosneuvirus_20160825_MG | ecosystem: Engineered > WWTP > Aerobic digester > Activated sludge | place... | reverse complement strand
TTCTTGTATTGATTTATTTTTTTTATCCATATAAACTTCATCAGCACAATTTACTTTTTGACCCTGTTTAATCAAATCTGCACCCGAAATTAATTTAGGATTATATTCTACTTCTACAACTTCCCGACCACTCATAAAACCGGCTGTAGTTGAAACGACACCATTTATTTTGCCATAATTTTTTTCCCCACTCCAAAAACAATACATTCCAAAAGTCATTTTTTCCGTACCAGTGCTTTTAGCTTGTAACTCTTCTTCAAAAAGTTCTAAATATTTGGGTATTTTTTGATTAGTTTTAATTAGTGTTGTAGTAATTTTAGATAAAAGTCCATAAGTAGTATAATTCCCATTCAACCTGTCAACAATAGGATTTAGTTTCGCATCAACAATTCGGACCACAGGGTTATTCCAGGCGGGCTCTCCAAATAAATCCAATACGATTTTATCTTTACCTTGTTTGTTATTATAAATAGCTAATGGGACAAAATAGGTTTCTATTGATTCCAATATAAATGGATGACTAAGTACTTTATTTCCATAGGATTTGCAGGTTCCACATCCTGGAATTTCTTGAAATAGGATTAAGATGGGTTTTTTTGTTTTAAGGGACAAGGATTGGGCCAGGTCAAGGTCCCTATTCCATTTTATGAGTCCCAATTCTTCAGGCTGACTTTGTCCCATCACAGGATCAAACAGCGTGACCACAATGATTCCAATCAGAAAAAGACCTATTCTCATGAGCATTAATTTATGATAATTGAGATCTATTAATTAAACAATGAGCGCTAAAGATATGAATATGTATAATTTTACGTTCTTTGTGTTTAAATTAAAGATTGTTGAAACCAGTACCCTCAAATGCCCAGGATCGCTTCGAACAAGAGTTTTTGCCTCATCTGGAAGCATTAAATACGTTTGCTTTTCATTTAACTTACAACGAAGAAGATGCTGCAGATCTTGTTCAAGAGACTTATTTAAAAGCATTTAGATTCATAGATAAGTACGAAGATGGAACTAATGCAAAGGCTTGGTTGTTTAAAATACTGAAAAATGCTTATATCAACGACTATAGGAAGAAAAACAAGCGTCCTACACAGGTTGATTATGAGGATATTGTAAGTTTTCACGATGGTGAGGATAGTCATTTAAGCAGCTATCACGATTTGAGGGAGGAGATGTTCGATAATATGATGGGTGACGAAGTTACTCAAGCGATGAACGCTTTGCCGGAAGATTTTAAAACGGTGCTCTTATTGTGTGATATCGAAGAATTCACTTATGAAGAAATAGCCAAAATTCTTGATGTTCCTATTGGTACGGTAAGGAGCAGGTTATTTAGAGCCAGAAATTTGCTTAAAGAAAAATTAAAAAATTACGCCAAAAACCTTGGTTATAAAGACTTAAGGGGTGACAAAGATGATTTAACCACAGATTCAGAATAGGGATCGTGGTTTTAGTTGTTTAAAATTTAAGAGTTATAAAAAACTAAATACTTTAGTATGACAAATTTTGACTTTTCAGAATTGGGTAAAAAAATCGGATCATTTTTTGACAAAGACATGAGTCAGGATGACCAGAATGAGTTTCTAAAACAAATAAGTAATGACCCCAGTAGTCAGAATGCCTTTATGAGAGAACGAATCATCAGGGAAAAATTAAAATCAAGCTTACATCGTCCAATAGTATCACCGGGTTTGGTAGATCGTATTAAAAATGGTATTAAAAGGTAATTTGTTTTTGCCTTTTTTCACCAAACTATTCGTCTGATTTATCGCATTTTCTCAGATGTAGTGCCTTCTAAAAATTAGGATAGATATAAGAATCCTTTATCTTTGCGCACTTAAAACGATAAATCCATGGAAAATTTAGTCAATCTAATACCCTTATTTGGGGTTCTCGGCCTTCTTTATATGGCCTATTTATATAATTGGGTATCAAAACAAGATGCCGGAGATGCCAAAATGAAATCTATCTCAGATGCTATTGCAGAAGGAGCTATGTCCTTTCTTAAGGCCGAATACCGCGTGTTATCCATTTTCGTCATTATTGCTGGTATTTTACTCGGGTTATTAAGTACTCAAGTTGAAACAACACATTGGTTCATTGTTATTGCCTTTGTAATTGGAGCCGTATTTTCTGTTTTAGCTGGCTTTATTGGAATGAAAATAGCTACAAAAGCTAATGTCAGAACCACTCAAGCAGCCCGAACCAGCCTAAGTAAAGCCTTACAAGTGTCTTTCAGGGGCGGAACAGTTATGGGTCTTGGGGTAGCTGGACTTGCAGTTATTGGTTTGTGTTCGCTATTTGCCATATTCTTTCAATATTATATGGGTGGTGTCTGGGCAGATTCAGCTATTAAAGGAATTTCAAGACCTCCTGTGCAAGCTATGGGCACTATTCTAGAGGTCCTTGCAGGATTCTCGTTAGGTGCTGAATCTATTGCATTATTTGCACGCGTTGGTGGTGGTATTTATACCAAGGCAGCAGATGTAGGTGCTGATTTAGTGGGTAAAATCGAGGCCGGAATTCCTGAAGATGACCCAAGAAATCCTGCTACCATAGCAGATAATGTTGGTGATAATGTTGGAGATGTTGCGGGTATGGGTGCTGATTTATTTGGATCTTATGTAGCTACCGTATTGGCTGCAATGGTTCTTGGAAATTATGTCATTCGTGACATGGGTGGAAATATAACAAGTACAGACCATTTTGGAGGTTTAGGACCCATTATCTTGCCTATGTTAATGGCTGGAGTAGGTATAGTATTTTCGATATTGGGTACTTTTTTTGTTAGCGTAAAAAATGATTTAGCCAAAGAGGCTCAGGTTCAATCTGCACTTAATATGGGTAATTGGAGCTCTATAATTATGACTGCTGTAGCTTCATTTTTTATGATTCATTGGTTGTTACCAGAAGTTATGCAAATGAATTTTTTTGGTAGAGGATTGGTTACCGTAACTCCCAATGATGTTTTTTATGCGGTCTTAATAGGATTATTCGTAGGAGGAGCTATTTCTTGGATGACAGAAGTCTTTACAGGCTTAGGAAAATTTGCTGTAAACGATATCGTACAAAAATCAGGAACTGGAGCAGCTACTAACATAATTGGTGGCTTAAGTTCTGGTATGTTGAGTACTGCAGGACCTGTTTTATTGTTTGCAGGAGCTATATGGGCTACCTACAGCTTAGCCGGTTTTTATGGTGTGGCAATAGCAGCTTCAGCGATGATGGCAACTACCGCTATGCAATTGGCGATAGACGCGTTCGGTCCAATTGCGGATAATGCAGGAGGTATAGCCGAGATGAGTGAATTACCCAAAGAAGTAAGAACAAAGACAGACATATTGGACTCTGTAGGTAATACTACTGCAGCTATTGGTAAAGGATTTGCGATTGCCTCTGCAGCTTTAACTGCACTAGGACTATTTGCTGCATATGTAACCTTTACAGGAATTGATGGAATTAATATTTTTAAAGCTGATGTATTATCCGCCCTTTTTATTGGAGGAATGATCCCTGTAGTTTTTTCAGCATTAGCAATGCGATCTGTTGGAAAAGCCGCTATGGAAATGGTAAATGAAGTGCGCCGACAATTCAGAGAGATTCCTGGAATTATGGAAGGCACTGGAAAACCAGAATACGCTAAATGTGTGGCTATATCAACTAAAGCCGCTCTTAAAGAAATGATGTTACCGGGATTAATTACCATATCAGTTCCTATTATTATTGGGTTTGTGATGGGCCCAGAAGCCTTAGGTGCATATATGGCTGGGGTTTGTGTTAGTGGTGTAGTATGGGCCATTTTTCAAAATAATGCTGGGGGAGCATGGGATAATGCTAAAAAATCTTTTGAAGCCGGTGTAGAAATTAACGGTGAGAAATTTTTTAAAGGTTCTGAGCCTCACAAAGCAGCAGTGATTGGAGATACTGTTGGTGATCCATTCAAAGATACTTCAGGTCCTTCTATGAATATATTGATCAAGTTAACTTGTTTGGTTGGACTTACTATAGCACCTATTCTTGGTGAATTATATGGATCCGTGAAACATGAAACTCCCATTCAAAATATGCAACAGCAAATGGAACAAGGATTAAAAGAAGGAAAGCGATTAATCCAATAAAAATAAATAAAATAAGTAATAGAACCGCAATATGTCACCATGTTGCGGTTTTTTTTTTGAAACTAATGACCATTGAAACTCAGTCCTTCTTTAAGCTTGCCTTATACAATCTCAATTCATCCCAAGTAAATTGATCGCCATATTTTTCTTTAATGTCGGTTAATGTAATACCATTGAAGTCCTTAAAAGACAAGGATAAATCCCTAATTTTATCTGCTGGCAATATATCTGAAAGAAGAATGAAATCTGATTCTATTAATTTAGCTAGATGGTTATTTATAGTTTGTGGAGTCAGTTTTCTGATTAAAGCAATGTCATCAAACGATATTTTTTGTTGCCATAATTCATAGGTTACAATATAACTTGGTTTTTTAAGTTCTTTTGATTTTTTATTCTTTTCATAATAGTTTGTATCTTCAAAATAATCTGGGTTGTCTTGCTTTTTTCTCTCTTTGATTTGTACTAATTTGTTGAATTTATAATTTTTTATTTCATCAGAATTTAAATTTTCCTTACAAATAGTTTTTCCATCCACCAATGATTCGATGAGCAGTTTTGCCTTCATCAATCTCAAGACTGCATTCATTTGTAATTCTTCTAAAATTTGTAATTCTTCATAATATTCTTTAACTTTTTTTACCCCTTTTATATATTCAAGTTTGCTTAATATTTCATCTTCAATGGGCTCCAATTTATTATAAAAATAGTTATAGGCTGCATTTAATCTTGTAATCAAAAAATTAAGGTCCAATGGCTCCGATTGAAATATATGATCTAGTTGAATTATAAATTTGGAAGCTGGTTCTAATAATTCACTCCATTGATTAAGCATTTGTACTGCCCATTTTTTGTGTTTAGATTTTTCAGATTTTATCGTTTCTTCAACATAACTATTGATATGATTCTTCCATTCTTGAACTATAGGTTTCCATTGAAAACTAACATTTAAATATTGATGGATAAATATTTTAGTTTCCACTTGAAGCGTATTTTGAAGTATTTCTGTCGGTGTTTTGTTAGAAGCATAATCCATCACATCAAGGTCGTTTGTTATACCATTCATATGCATTTTAGACAATAAAACTAAACCTCCCAACGATCGAAGCCGGGATAAAGCAACATAAGCCTGTCCTGGTGCAAATACCTCAGAAACATCAAGGGCTGCTTTGTCAAAAGTTAATCCTTGACTTTTATGAACTGTAATAGCCCAGGCTAATTTTATAGGATATTGTGTAAATGTACCGATTACTTCCTCTGTAATCTCTTTTGTCATATCATCAACACGATATCGTATATTTTCCCAGATATAGGGTTCAACTTCTATGGTTTTCTTTTCTTCTGGAAAATGAACTAAAATTTCTTCATCAGATAATGACTTAATGATACCCATTTTTCCATTGAAGTAATTCTTTTCAATAGATGAATCATTTTTAAGAAACATAATTTGTGCCCCAACTTTTAGTTCAAGATTAGAATCCATTGGAAACATTTTATCAGGAAAATCATCGATTATTTGAGCTTTATAGGTTTTAGCTTCTACATTCAAATTTAGTAGCGATTGACTATTAATAGCATCCGCCTTAACATTGTGTGTAGTTAGAATGATATATCCTGTACTCTTTTTTAAATCAAAATTTGTTTGAACATATTGATTTAATACGTCGACATCCAATTGAGAAATATGATTATTTCTTAAGTTATTTAATATTCTAATAAACGTATCATCAGATTGTCTAAAAACCTTCGAAAGTTCTATATAAAGTGGTGGATTTTGTTGAATAATAGGAGCGTGAAAGAAAAATTTTCCAGTATAATATTTTTTTAAAACTTGCCATTCATCTTGACGAATTACAGGCGGCAATTGCAATAGATCTCCAATAAACAGTATTTGCACACCACCAAAGACTGAATTATTTTTTCTAATTTTTTGCATAACAAAATTCATGGCTTCCAATAGATCTGAACGCAACATGCTTACTTCATCGATAATCACCAAGTCAATATTTTGAATAACCGATTTTTTAATACCACTCATTTTAAAATGTCTTAAAATGGTATCTTTATTTTCAAATCTTAAATGCTCTGGAAAGATATCCGTAACGTTCCTTTCAGGTATAAAACCTCCAAATGGCAGTTGAAACATGGAATGGATCGTCACACCTCCTGCATTCAAAGCGGCAATTCCCGTAGGTGCAACAACTATAGTGTTTTTATGCGTAGATTGGATAATTTCCTTTAATAAAGTGGTTTTGCCCGTTCCTGCTTTTCCAGTTAAAAATACGGATCGATTGGTTTGATTGATGAATTTCAATACAAATTGAGCTTCAGTGGATTTAACTTCCATAAAGTAAAAAATTTAGGTTTTGATAGTCAATTGTAAATGACTAACCAAGTGTTAATTAATGAATTAGGTGTTCAATTAGAAATTAGTGTATTCCCAATTATACAGTAAAAATAAACATATTCTAAACATGAAGAATAATTTATGCCTCATTTTTTATAATAGTGCTGCACCAATAACACCCGCACTATCTCCCAACTTAGGTCGCAAGAACAAGGTATTCAATTCACCATTGAAAAGATGTTTTAGAACTTCTTCTTTGCCACGTTCGTAGATAACATCTAAATTACCGACTCCCCCTCCAAAAACTATTACTTCAGGATCTACAATATTTATTACACATGCTATTGCTCTTCCAAAATAATGCATCATTCGATCAATTGTAGCCACAGCATTAGGATCATGACCTTGATACAATTTATAAATTTCTTTTAATTTCAATTTATTACCACTCAAATTGTAATAATGATTTTCGGTAGCCGGTCCTGAAATAAATGTTTCAACGCAACCTCTTTGACCACAATAACATAATTCTCCATGCTCATCAAGACTATTATGTCCCCATTCTCCACCGATACCATGTTTTCCATTAATTACTTTTCCATTAACTACTATACCACTTCCGACACCAGTACCCATTATTACACCAAAAACGACTTCTGGATTTTTAACAAAGTCTGGTACCACACCAAGATGTGATTCTGCCATAGCAAAACAATTAGCATCATTGGCCATTCTAACTTCAATACCAAGTAGCTGTTGAAGATCTTCTTTCATCGGTTTTCCAATAATACATTTTGTATTACTATTCTTAATGAGATGAGTTGTAAAATCAATGATTCCAGGTGTTCCAATGCCGATACGATGTGGCTTTTGTCCAGTTTCTTCAATTAATAATCCTACTAATTTTTTAAATTGATTTAATACATGTTCATATCCAAATTCCTGTTCAGTTGGAATTCGCAATCGACTTAGGATATTAAGTTGAGGAGTGGCCTCTAATACAACACCTTCAATTTTTGTCCCTCCCATATCAATTCCCCAAAACAATTCAGACATAAAAACACATTTTTAAATTATAAAAAATTAAATTTTATGGATATTATATTCAGGACAAATAACGTGTAATTTTCTTGTGAGAACTTCAAATTTAACTTGTGAAACTTCGCCTTTATACTCACCATCAATATGAAAATCTGTTGGCTTATCTACCCGAATCACTTCATTCTGATAAGAAATTATTTTTCCTAATCTGTGATGGTCAAAAGTTCCAGTAAATACTGCCCATAATATGGATGGTATTTGGAACCATTTGGGTTTAGTCAATAAAACCACCTCGGCTATACCATCGATTACATTTGAATGTGGTGATATTCTTGCATTGTTGCCCAATTGATTCGAATTGGCAATTTCCAGACTCAAAATATTTTTAAAAGTGGCATCTCCTATGGTTACATTCATCGCCGTGCTTTTCTTAAATTTGCCCAATCCTAGACGCATATATGACAAAAACCCACGATGACCATCATTACCAAATAGCTTTGCGACATATGCGTCAAACCCAAGCCCTGCAGTATTACAAGATATAGAATCATTAACTTGAATAACATCAGACAAAATGCTGTGCTGATTTTTTATTAATTTAAAACAATGATCAATATTTTTTGGTATTTTTAAATGACTAGCAAAACCATTTCCAGAACCGGTTGGAATGATTCCCATTTTTGTTGAAGTGTTCACTAAGGCCTGTGCAATTTCATTGATTGTTCCGTCACCTCCAATGGCTATGATAATGTGATTTGGAATCTCTGCATATTTAGAAGCTATTACTGTGGCATGCTTTGGAAATTCAGTAAACTCAATAATGAATTGATCCGACTTAAAAAATGATTTAATTTTGGCAGGTAAAATTTTATTTTTTGCGGATCCAGATTTTGGATTAATAATAAAAACAAAAGTTGGTGCCATATATTTTATATAAGGAATGAAATTATTTATTTCTGATAGTGATTACTGGCTCCATTTCAATGTTTGAACAAAGATAAGTAAAAGCTTATTCATTTAGTCTTTCGTATAATGATAGATCTATAAAATATTAGTCTTTTGGTCTGTTTCAATTATCTTTGCGACTTATTTTAATTTTATTGGGTATGTATCAAGTCATTAAAAGTTTAAGTTTACCAGATATTGACAAAGAAATATTAAGCTTTTGGGAAGATCATAAAATCTTTGATAAGAGTGTATCAAATCGTCAAGGCGCTCCAACATTTGTATTTTATGAGGGACCTCCTTCAGCTAATGGAAAACCAGGCATCCATCATGTTATGGGTCGGGCAGTGAAAGATATTTTTTGTAGATATCAAACATTAATTGGCAAACAAGTACATCGAAAAGGCGGATGGGACACCCATGGATTACCTATTGAATTAAGTGTCGAAAAAGAATTAGGAATAACCAAAGAAGACATAGGAATAACCATTTCTATTGAAGATTATAATGCTAAGTGCAAAGCAACGGTCATGCGTTATAAAAATGAATGGGATGATCTGACCAGAAAAATGGGTTATTGGGTTGATTTAGATCATCCTTATATGACTTTTGAAAATGAATATATTGAATCTGTTTGGTATTTATTGAAAGAAATATTCGATAAAAATTTATTGTATAAAGGTTATACCATTCAACCTTACTCCCCGGCTGCTGGAACTGGATTAAGCTCCCATGAAGTAAATCAACCGGGATGTTATCGTGAAGTTAAAGATTTATCAGCAGTGGCATTATTTCAAGTTGATGTATCGTCATATAATGAAAAACAACAATTAATCTTTAAACATTTCCCAATATCAATTGCTGCATGGACTACTACGCCTTGGACTTTGCCAAGTAATACTGCCCTGGCTGTTGGAGAAAAAATTAAATATTGTTTGGTTGAAACCTGGAATCCATACACTAAGGATAAAAATTATATTGTCATGGCACAGGCTTTAGTTTCAAAATGGTTTAAGCCAGAACATGAATATGCTTCTAATGAAGATCTTCCCGAACCTATTGATAAATTAATTCATTATAAAATACTTCTAGATGAGATTACTGGGATTGATTTGGTAGGCTTAAAATATGAACCGTTATTTAATTATGCTAGACCTTCAGAGGGTAAATCTTATGAAGTAATAAGTGGAGATTTTGTTTCTACTGAAGATGGTACCGGTATTGTACATATTGCACCGTCCTTTGGAGCAGATGATATGAGAGTGGCTAAAAAGAATGGAATTGGAGCGCTAACTTTAGTGGATAAACAAGGTCGATTTACAGATGAAGTATATGATTTTGCGCATGAATATGTAAAGGAAGATTATTTGTCTATTGAAGAAAAAGAAAGTGAAAAAATTCGACTTGGATTAGACCGATACTTATCGGTTGACGAAAGATTGATTATTAAATTAAAGAAAGAAGGTAAATTACTTAATGCTCAGAAATATTCCCACAATTATCCGCATTGCTGGCGGACAGATAAACCTATTTTGTATTATCCATTAGACAGTTGGTTTATCAATGTGACTTCCAAAAAGGATCGTTTGGTAGAACTCAACAAAACCATTAATTGGAAACCAGAATCTACAGGTACTGGTCGTTTTGGAAATTGGTTAGAGAATCTTCAAGATTGGAATTTGTCTAGATCCCGATTTTGGGGAATTCCATTACCTATATGGAGAAATGAAAGTGGTACCGTTACTAAATGCATTGGTTCAATGGCCATGTTAGCGGAAGAAATTAAAAAAGCAAATGTCAAATTCAATTTAAAACAAACATTGCCAAAAGATTTACATCGTCCTTTTATTGATGAAATCGTTTTAGTGAGTGATGACGGAAATGAAAAATTGGTACGCGAAACTGATCTCATTGATGTTTGGTTTGATAGTGGAGCTATGCCTTATGCACAGATACATTATCCATTCTCGGGAGAAAAACTCGAGGGTAAATTATTTCCAGCTGATTTTATTGCAGAGGGGGTTGACCAAACTCGTGGATGGTTTTATACTTTGCATGCTATAGCTGGGTTGGTATTTGATAGTGTAGCTTATAAAACCGTGGTTTCAAATGGCCTAGTTCTTGACAAGAATGGTGAAAAAATGTCAAAACGCAAAGGAAATGTTGTCGATCCTTTTGAAACTATAAACACCTTCGGTGCAGATGCTCCAAGATGGTATATGGTGAGTAATGCTGATCCGTGGGAGAATTTAAAATTTGATCTCGATGGAATTATGGAGGTTCGCAATAAGTTTTTTGGAACATTATTCAATACTTATAATTTCTTTGCAATATATGCTAATGTAGACCAATTCAAAATGGACCACCAAAGCAAAGTTCCAATACAGGAAAGGCCAGAATTGGATCAATGGATCATTTCTAAATTACAATCTTTGATCAAAGGGTATCGTAAGTTTATGGATGATTACGAACCAACACAGGCTACTCGGCTTGTAGAAATTTTTGTTGGAAATGATTTATCAAATTGGCATGTTAGATTGTCGCGAAAACGTTTTTGGAGAACCGATTCGACTATAGAAAAGAAGGCTGCATTTGAAACTTTATATGAATGTTTATATACAGTGAGTCAATTGATAGCACCCTTTGCTCCATTTTTTGGAGAATGGCTTTACAGAGGACTTTCCCTTCAACATGAACCATCTGGTCAATCGAATTCGAATGCAATTTCAGTTCATCTAACAGACTTACCGGTTTGTAATGAAGGATGGATAGATTTAGCCATGGAGCGAAGAATGGAGCTTGCTCAGAACATCTCTTCATTAGTACTTTCATTGCGAAAAGGTCAAAAAATCCGTGTAAGACAACCTTTAAAACAAATATTAATTCCAATCATTGCTGATCAGATGAAATTGGATATTATTAAAATTGAAGAGTTAATTAAAGCAGAAGTTAATATTAAGGAGATTAATTTTATCACCAATCAAGATAATATTATTGTTCGTAAAGCCAAACCTAATTTTAGAAATCTTGGGAAAAAATTGGGTAAGAATATGCAAGCCGCTATAACTATCATTCAAGATCTTGAAGCAAGTCAATTGGACGTTTTGCAGACGGGCCATTCAATTCAAATTGTTGTTGATGGGCTTTCTTACGAAATTGGGAAAGATGATGTGGAAATTATTTCAGAAGATATCCCAGGTTGGTTAGTTGGTACCAGTGATCATATTACTGTAGCATTAGATATCAGTATAACGGATGCGTTGTTAGCTGAAGGAACGGCTCGCGAATTGATCAATAGAATTCAAAATATTCGAAAACTGAAAGATTATCAAATTACAGATCGCATTAAGGTACAATTGGAATCTCATGCATCAATACTTTCTGCATTAGAGGCTCATAAACAATTAATTTGTACAGAGACTTTGTCAAACTCAATTGAATTGGTCAATTCAACATTTGAAGAAAAAATGGATTTATTTGAAGATTGTGTACTTGGATATAGTATC
>Ga0154020_10008418_pt1 | contig 11958 bp, 12 predicted proteins | sample Klosneuvirus_201_FD_109709 | JGI IMG/M metagenome (GOLD analysis project Ga0154020, IMG submission 109709) | Active sludge microbial communities from wastewater, Klosterneuburg, Austria - Klosneuvirus_20160825_MG | ecosystem: Engineered > WWTP > Aerobic digester > Activated sludge | place... | reverse complement strand
ATTTAATACTAACCCGAAGCGCCAGCGAGGCAAACACTTCACGCGGAAGGGCAGACGTAACTTGTTTGCCTCGCTGGCGCTTCGGGTTAGTGAAACACACTAAATCGACAGCCTGCAAGATCGGGGGAGAAGGTGGCCGCAGGCCGGATAAGGGGGCTGACCTTGAGTGGTCCAATATAACACGTCAACAAATCACTCAATCCTCAACACAAGAACAAGTCCCACACTTCATAGTATTAAGCTCGACCTTTAGAAGTCCAATTCTGCCAGGGTGAACCAGGTTGTCATGGCGATAGAATTTAATTGCCCGTATTGCACGGCGACGATTCGTGTGGCGGATGCGTATGCAGGAAAGCAGGGACGGTGTCCAAAATGTGACACTCGCCTGGTAATTCCCAGCGTGCGGTCACCAAATCAGCCAGCGGCACCTGAGCCCTCGTCGCCCGTCGAAGTATTGGCAGGGCTTCCCTTCGTGGCGGAACAACCCTCGATCGCAACTCCAGTCGCAGGCGAGGAAACGCCTTTTGCCCCGCAACCAATGGTGAGTCCCGTCGTTAAATCTCGGCGACGGCGCTCACGGCGGCGGCCAAGTCGGGCGCTCGTAATCGGCGTGCCTGTGATTTGTTTTCTGGTGCTGTTTGGCATTATTGCCTTCACCGTGACAAGCAGCCTGCCGAAACTGCATGGAGAACTCACGGGACGGCCTTTGGATGGGATGATGCTGCCAAAGTCTAGAATCTCGTGGAGTGAACTGAGTCTGAACGAAGATGACCGACGAACTCTGCAGAATTCTCTCAGAACCCAACCAGAGGCACTGGCCAGTCAGATCATTGTTTGCCGCCTGTCTGCGGACAATGACGGAATTATTGTGACACTGTCCACCCAGCCCGAAAGCCAGTGGATCGCAGTGGACATAAGTGCGGAAACACCACTGGCCCTCTGGAGGAAACGAGAAGGTCCGCCGCTGAATCGCTATCGGCTTGACGAATTGAGCGCCACGGCAATGGCGTACGCGAAGGAGAAGCTCAAGAAAATTAACGGCCAGCTACTTGCCATTGATGCGGTTGCGGTGCGCGACGGGCTGGCTCTGAATGCTGGCGGAGGCGCGCTTAGTTATGCCGTCGAGGCAGTCGCTGATTCGGTAGTTTTCCCGTGTGCGGCAGAAGATCCTCAGGGAAAATTGTATTTCTGTTTGCCAAAGACCGTCCGTAACTTTGTCATTCAGGGGCGAGTCTTCGCGGATGGGCGCAAAGGGTTTACCGGTGACTACACGGTGACGATTGCGAAAAAAACCGTCACGACCGAAACCGAAACGGATGCCGCTGATGGCAATTCAATATCGGGCGACACCGAAGGCGAATCGAAAATGGAAGAGGGGATGTCTGATAAATCGAAATCAGAAATGGACGGAGAGAAATCTGAATCGATGGAAAAAATGTCCCCGGACATGCAGGGTGCGCCGACAAAATCCATGATGAATGACGAGACCATGAAAGACGACCGGTAGTGCTCTGTCAATGCCGCTTTGATAGATCTCGGGGGGCCGGGGCTGGACTGAGCGGAGCGAGGGAAGCCCCGGGGTTTTGAGCGGCGCTCTCCAGCCTCGGCCACCCGTCAATCCATGAATGCAAGAGCACTAGTCCCATTCCCCCCCGAATTTCGCCAAGCCAGTTTTCCGATGCATGATCTCACAAACTATCGCTGGCCAGCTGAGTGGGAGCCGCATGATGCGACATGGTTGGCGTGGCCAGTCAATCCCGACACCTGGCCCGGAATCTTTGATCGCATTCCAGCCGCCTTCGCGAAATTTGTCGCCGCGATTGCAAGATTTGAACCGGTGAGGATTCTTGCCGGAGGTGAAGGCGTCGCCGAGGCTGCTCGTCCGCTGATCGATGCCGCGTGCAGCCGTCATGGAAGTCGATTCATTCCGGAACTGATCGACATTCCGGTCAACGATTCGTGGTGCCGCGACCATGGACCAATCTTTCTCACCGGTCGCCCTGGAACCGACGCCGCAGGCCAGAGTGTCATTATCGACTGGAACTACAATGCCTGGGGCGGAAAGTATCCGCCGTGGGATCTTGATGAAGTGACTGCTCGACGAATCGGGCAGCACTTGCAGATTCCGTCGCTGCGTCCAAACCTGATTCTGGAAGGCGGTGCCATCGAGGGCAACGGAGCCGGGACGATTCTGACCACAGAGAGCTGCCTGCTGAATCCGAATCGAAATCCTCGTGCGACGCGAGCATCAATGCAGTCCGTCCTCACTCAATGGCTTCGGGCAGACACCGTCGTCTGGCTGCCGGGACATGGCATCATCGGCGACGACACTGACGGCCACATCGATCAGGTCGCGAGATTCGTCGATGAACGTCGCGTTCTTGTGGCCGCGCCGTATGATCCGGACGCCCCGGAAGCAAAGGATCTGCGGGCGAACTTCGAAGCGGTTGCCGCAAGCCGGAACAGTGCGGGCCAATCGCTGGAACCGATGGAAATGAAGATGCCGCAGCCAAAGTTTCTTGATGAAAATCGACTGCCAGCGTGCTACTGCAACTATTATCTCGCCAACGGAGCCGTCATCGTACCAACCTTTGATGACCCGGCGGATGACAACGCTTTGCAGTTGCTGCAGGGCTGTTACCCTGATCGAACAGTTGTTGGTGTGGATGCCATTGACCTCATCTGGGGACTGGGCGCGTTTCACTGCATGACGCAGCAACAGCCGTCCGCACTTCTCTAAGATAAGTAGGACAGGCTTCCAGCCTGTCTTCTGCAAACAGACAGGCTGGAAGCCTGTCTTACGACCCAAAAATCGCCAGTTATTTATCGAACGATCCTAAGTAGCGCTGCCCAATCAATCACGCGGAATCCAGTAATTCACTCATGTCGCAGTCATTAGCAGAATATGCTGACCATCTCGATGAACGCCGGTTAATCTGGCCGAAGGTTCCTGCGCCGAAAGTGATCGCGGCAACTCCGTACGCGAAGCCACTGCCCGGCATCCGTGCCGTTCTGTGGGATGTGTATGGCACATTGCTGCGTGTTTCCGACGGACGCTTCACGCTGTTTCCTGATGACGAAGTCCGGCTGCAGATCGCGCTCGACAAAACCATTCATGAATTCAACATGTGGAATCACATGTATCGCAAGCCCGGACCTCCGTGGCAATCCATGATCGGTCTCTACAAAAGCGTCGTTGAACGCCAGTCGATGCTTGCCGCGCCGCGAGGTGATGTCACTGAAGTCAACCTTGTCGAAACATGGCGGGCAATTATCGAACGGCTGTTCGAGAAGGAATATCACTTCGACGAAGATCTCTACGGCGATCTCGATGAGTTTAGCGAAAAAGTCGCCTATTTTTTTCACTGCTGCCTGCAGGCGACGGAAGCCCGCGCCGGAGCGGTTCAGGCAATGACCGATATCGCGGCCAACGAAATGCAGCAGGGATTTCTGGCAGACGGGCAGTCGTTTACACTCGTGCAAACTCTGCGAGCCCTGGCGATACAGGGACCGTTGCCGCCGCTGTATGAGTTATTCCGTCCCCAGACGCTGATCCTCTCACACAATGTGGGAGTGAAAAAGCCCTCGAGATCACTCTTCACAGTCGCTGTGGATCAGTTGCGAAGCCTCGGCATTCAGGCTCAGGAGATTTTGCACATCAGCTGCCGTCTGAAAACCGATCTCGTCCCCGCCCGCGCCGCCGGAATGAAAACTGCGTTGCTGGTTGCGGAAAAATCCGGACTGGAAGTTGATACCGCAATTCTCAAAGACCCGTCGAAAAAGCCCGAGCGGCTGCTGACGGATTTGAGCCAGTTGTACGACGTTCTGTTCAAGTAAGCCTTTGATGCAAAAACGCTGAGATCTCAAAACATTCGAACTCAAAAACACGGCAAATCATTTTGCTCATAGCAACGGATATCCGCAACTTTGGGGAAGTCAGACTAAAGCTGGGTAGGGGACAGCCGAAAAAAATCAACGGCGCGCTACGGGGCTAGGAATGGGTGGCAACAGCGCGTTTGTCGCCGCCAAATCCAGCGAGTTTGAGGTCACCACTCGGGGTGCTGGGATTTCGTGATGTAAGTCCCCCGGACTCGTCGCAGGCGGTTCTTGCGTGCGGAGCGGGTGATTGTTTTTGATTGTTGTCAGTCGCTGAGTTGCACAGCACAGTGGCCGCGTCGCGAAGGGGGCAGATGGGGCGGGCCGGAGTCGCCGTCCACGGAGGACGTGTGTCTGCGGTGCTGGCTCAACTCGGATGCACCAGACGGGAATGGAGGAGCCCGCCATTGGGGCTTCTGCCACAGAACGCTGGTCAGTGCGAGGGCCAGGGATGAGACACCGCTTCGGACCGCTGACAGCTTCGGAGCTTGAGAGCTTGATCAAACTCCGAAGGGCGCGCAGGTCTCTGCCGATTGCTTCACTGCACCCTCTTCACAGAAGAACGGGAAGACCCAGGAGATTCCAATGCTTCCCGAACTGGTTGTGCTGCTACGAACAATTCCCGAAGTTCAACGGTCTGGTTGGTTTGCAAACCCTGAACCCGTTGAGTTCGCTTGTTCGGGTGCGGAGGAATCGTTCCGTGGCTCCTGAGAATCCGAAGTTCGATGAAGAGCTTCGAGAGAAGCATGTCGGGTTGGGCGTCGGTGGTTATCGCGCAGTCTTCACAATTCGAGGCAATGAAGTTCACGTCCTGACGATTCGCAGAGGCGCTCAGCGAGAATTGGGGGATCAAGCACTTGGCTGATGCCAAGGACTTGTCAGCCCGTTTTGTCGTTGACTACCAACGGCCCATTTGAAGATCCTGATTCAAAATCGGCGAACGGAAGACATTTTTCTGGTCATGGATGGCGCGACGAAATCACCGAATGAAGATCCGGACGGCATGGATTTGACTGCTGATCAATTCTTTGAGGCGTTGCCAGATAGCCGCCATCACTCGCGCCAATGGAATGACTCTGGCGACTCACAATGTTGCCGAGTTCGGACGTGTCTCGGGGCGTCTTGTTGAGGACCGGGAGCAAGGCGATTGACAGTCGATTTTCTGTCACCTTTTTCGCTCAAGCTGAGAAACAGAACCAACTCACTTCTGAATCAATGAGCTCGTCCCTTGGTACGCCCCTTCTAATTGTCGCGAATGCGTCGGACAAATTGTCGTCGGACGCGGCAGCAGCGTCATTCGACGGGAGAAACCATTCGATGGCTTCAACATGGACTGGAAAGTGGATATTATGAACGCCAGTACGGCCCTCGACGCTCGCTCGCTGAGGTTGTCCGTTCGGCAAAATGTGGCTCATGTCGGAGGATTCACGACGTGATGTATCGAGTACCCTTAGTGTTTTTCCCACAACCGGAAGGCGGCTACACGGTCACTTCCCCGGCGTTACCAGAGTTGCTTACCGAAGGCGATACGCTGGAGGAAGCCAACGCAAATGTCCGCGACGCATTTGAGGCTGTTGTGGAGTTGTACGCAGAACAAGGACGTCCCTTGCCTGCGAGCATTTCGTTACCTGGATCAAGCGAGATCGTTTGGTCGGAGACCCTGGTAGGCAGCCCATGACATACCGCGAGGTGGCTCGGAAGCTGGCGGCAATGGGATGTACGGAGGTTTCGCGCAAAGGCGGAGGCTCGCATCGAAAATGGCACAACCCAGCAACCAATCGATCGACGGTCGTGCCGGACTGAGCTGGCCGTGATCTGAAAACGGGGACGGTGCGAGGTGCCGTTCGCCAATTGGGAATCGAGTGGCCAGCCTTCGACAACGCATAGCCCCCTCGGGCGTAACGTTTTTTTATCTGAAGGTGTCTTCGCTGACGAGCCGTTTGAGCGTGCCCCGCAAGGCGAACTTCCCGAGCCGAAGGATTGGTAGTGCGGTATCTGCTGGACACAAACCAATGACCTCGTTCTTGTCACTGGCAACATGCGTTGATGCTCTCCATCCGGAACGGACTTTGAAGGAAATTGTCGATTTGAAGCCCACTGGCACCAATCTTCTGCTTGCCTTGCGTGGTGTTTGTGTGAGATAATGCCGATATGAAAGCTCAACTGACAATCGAACAATCTGATGCGATGAACCAGGGTGGCGATCCGCTTTCTTTGGTCGATCCCAGAACTCACAGAGTGTATGTTCTGGTCGATCAAGACGTTCATCAGCAGGCAATGGATGCATTGCGGAGGCAGCGCGGTGACGACGCCGCCGCAATTCAGCAGGGGCTGGATGACATGCACGCCGGGCGAGGAATGTCGCTGGAGGAATCGCGGGCCAGAACCGGTGGAGCTCTTGCACGATTGCCGCAATGACGTTGAGGCTTGTTATCAGCGAGCGGGCTCATCAGGACATTGAGCGAAACGCTGTTTGGTGGGCGCGAAATCATTCGCCCACTCAGGCGATCGACTGGCAGGATGCTGTCTACCGTCAGCTTGAGACTCTGCCGGAAATGCCGGAGAGCTATTCGCTGGCTCCTGAGAATCCGAAGTTCGATGAAGAGCTTCGAGAGAAGCATGTCGTGTTGGGCGTCGGTGGTTATCGCGCAGTCTTCACAATTCGAGGCAATGAAGTTCACGTCCTGACGATTCGCAGAGGCGCTCAGTGAGAATTGGGGGATCAAGCACTTGGCTGATGCCAAGGACTTGTCAGCCCGTTTTGTCGTTGACTACCAACGGCCCTTGAAGAAATCCTGATTCGAAATCGGCGACCGCAAGTCATTTTTCTGGTCGTGGATGGCGTGACGGAATCACCGCATGAGGAACCGGACGGCATGTATTTGACTGCTGATCAATTCTTTGAGGCGTTGCCAGATAGCCGCCATCACTCGCGCCAATGGAATGACTCTGGCGACTCACAAAGTTGCCGAGTTCGGACGTGTCTCGGGGCGTCTTGTTGAGGACTGAGAGCAAGGCGATTGACAGTCGATTTTCTGTCACCTTTTTCGCTCAGGCACAGAACGGGGACCAACTCACTTCCGAATCAATGATCTGCCTTATCACGCTTATCACGCCGCTTGTCTTCTCCTCCGTGTCCGCGACCTCCCACCAGCTTCATACCAGTCGGCTGGAGTGAGCAAGTGAAAGCTCTTAAAATATTTTCAAGGTGGACAGCACAGCAACGCAGTAACGTTAGACTTTCACGTGAAAAAATCTGATACTAGCGTTCTTTGAGAGGTTATCATGACGACCGCCGATGCGACCTCAATCCACGGCACCTTCGAGTACATCGAAGCTAAAATCCGTCGCGATTCCGAAGGAACTGCATTCGGTGGCGACTTCGAGTGGCTGTGTCGCTGGTTCCTGGAAAACGCTCCCCGGTATCGAGGCCAGTTCGACAAAGTCTGGTTGTGGAAGGACTGGCCGGATCGATGGGGGACAGACGCGGGAATTGACATCGTCGCTCTTACGCGGACCGGCGAGTTGTGGGCCATTCAGGCCAAGGCGGATCATCCAGACCGAGCGATCCCCAAGCGTGAAATCGACTCGTTCCTGTCCGAATCGAACCGTCCGCAGTTCGCCTATCGACTGCTCATGGCCACGACCGACGCCATCGGGTCTACGGCCCGCCGGACGCTCCACGGGCAGGAGAATCCGGTGGGGTTGGTCTTGCGAGGGCATTTTCTGACGGAAGAAATTCAGTGGCCGGTTCAGATTGGAGCATCTGCCGCACCGCTGCCCCGGTGGGACCCGAAGCGCCACCAAACCACCGCGATTCAGGCGGTGGTCAACGGGTTCGAGCACCAAGACCGAGGCCGACTCATCATGGCCTGCGGTACGGGCAAAACGCTCACAGCACTGTGGATCGCCGAACGGTTGCAGAGTTCTCTCACGCTGGTCCTCGTCCCGTCGCTGTCACTTGTCCAGCAGAACCTTGCCGAGTGGGGACGCCACTCGGCGGAAGACTTCGACACACTCGTCGTCTGCTCTGACGAATCGGTTTTGCAGAGCAAGGCAGACACCGCAATTCAATCGACGGCCGATCTCGGCGTGAAAGTCACGACCGATTCTGCAGAGATCGAGCACTTTCTCGGCCAACGTCGAAAACGCCCGGCCGTCGTGTTTGCCACGTACCAGTCGTCCGACCGCATCTCAGCCGCACAGGCGGGCAAAAGAAAGCCATTCGATCTGGTAATCTGCGACGAAGCCCACCGTCTGGCCGGACATGCCGAAGGCTTGTTCGCGACCGTCCTGGATGACAGAAAGATCAAGGCTCGCAAACGGCTGTTCATGACCGCCACGCCGCGATACTTTAAGGAGCACGTCAAGCGGCGGGCGGCTGAACTGACGGGTGACGGGTGGCACTGGCAGCTTGTCAGCCAGTGCTCTTCGACGTGGCCTTCTGCATCGCAGCCGACAATTCACCCTCGGCTGGCCCTGCTCGATGGTAAGTGGCACGAAAGCGGAGCACTGGCAAACGAGTTGCCGATGCACCCCGCAGGGCCAGTGATCGGTGTGCCACGGGCTATGCCCGTGCTGAGTCGATTTCACTTGGTTGCTCGGCAAGACACTGGCAAAGCCAGTGCCACACAATCATTTATCAGTGCCACCTCTCCGAATTGTACCACGCCCCCCGTGCGCCTACTTGACTTCAGAGGCCATAGAGATGTTCGGTGGTGTCGCACTCGACTCTCGAACTATCCCCACCATTGCTCTTTCGCAAACTTCATCAATTCCTTCTCTCTCTTCTCAATCGCTGCGAGATTCCAATCCCTTAGTCGCATCACCTTCTTGATGTGAAGGAGGCCTTTTTCACTCTTGTAGACTTCAACTTTTTCGGTGAACGATTTCGTCCCCGCTTGACTGTTTCGACCTGGGGACAAGACCAACAAGTTGCCCAAGCGATGGACAAACGACTCAGGATTCACATTCTGGCGTCCCTTCCCTTTCCAGTTACCGTTGGGATCTTTTTGAGGAAAGACATGTTCCACCGACTTTTCCTTGGATGCAGTTGCCCAGATTTTTGCCCATGTGAATTGATCAATGTCCTCGTCGTTCTCCGCCGAAAGCCGCTCCTCGTATTTCAAGAAGAAGTAAATGATCTCCTCCGCAGTCCAGCGATCGTAGACGTTAACTTCTTCAAGTACCGCCAATACTTCCTCGTGGGTGACGTTTCCGATCTCGTCAAGCCTGTCGACAACTTGATTCAAAGACAGACTGCCGTTGTAGATCGAGGCCGCAAGGCGAATGCAATCGCCCACGCGGTCGCGCGCGTCCCAACCCGCCAATACATAGGCCCGGAACATTGCGTTTTCCCAAGCACGCAATGCCTTCTTTTGCGCGTTCTTATCCTTCTTGAGCCGGCTAGAAAGCAGCAGCGCGGCAGCGAGGTGCCGCGGTTGCTTGGTACGGCAGACGGCCCGATTGCGGGGATCCTCAAGAAACTGATCAAGGGCAGTGACGACTTGGTGCAAAAACTTCGACGCTTCCAGAGGTGTCAGCCTATTCTGATGAGCCTCCTCTCGGAAGAACTCCAGCGCGTTCCACTCCTGGAAGCCCTTCGCCGGCGGTTGGTCAGCACGGAGGTTGGCGGCAATGGTTAGCACGTCGGCGTCAGACACACGTTGGTTGCCGAGAACGCGGTATATCTCGGTCCATTCGTTTTCGACATGATCCAACTCCCCAGTGGGCAATTTCCGCTTTTTTTCGTATGCCACACCCATCAAGGTGGACTTCATCTTGTCCAGCCAATCTACGATGAGACCCCTGCTGTTAAGAACTTCGAAGACGGTGTACACGGCTCCGGCGTCTTCAAGAACGAAGAACACGAACTTGATGCTGTTCTTTAATAGGTCGAGCAGCCCGACTGGATTTCCCCAATTTGCTACGAATTTTTCGCACTCACGAAATGCGTTCATTAGCTCGCGTTGGTGCAGCGTTTTAGCCGCTTCAATTTCTCCAAGCTCGCCTTGGCGTAAATAAACGTCGAGAGTATCACGTGCATCATGGTTCGTTTCGAGTAGGATCAAATCCTTTTTCTCTTTGACCAGGATGGCGTCGAGTTTTTCTGCCTGTTTTTTCTGAGCGTTCTTGCTCAAGTTTTTCTCGATCGCTTTGAGAAGTACTACAAGGGTTGTGAGCCGTTGCTGGCCATCGACAACGTCGTAGATGCGAAGTCGATCCGCTCCGCCGATAGTCACGTGCTTGCCCGTGTCTCTGAAGACCAAGGTGGCCATGAAGTGTTCATCTCGGCGCAGGTCCCGAAGGTTCTCTAAGTCACGGAACAGATCACCTCTTTCCTTCGAGGTCCAACTGTAGCCTCGTTGGAAAGGCGGCACGCGGAATAGCCGGTCGTGCAAAACCTCGTTAAGCGTGTACAACTTGGGCTCTTGAAGCGCCATTTTTTCGCATCCTCCGAGCGGCTGGTATAAGTGCGGCTTTAGGGGCCATCGTAAGGTTTCAATCCCGCCTGATCCCGGTACAATCGCTGCTATTGGGGCAGACGTGATCGGGGGAGGGGGGATAGAAACCAGTTGAACTAAACTGTGGAGCGAAGGGGCGGCTATGGGGTTTGGATCGCTGCCTCGTCTGCGTAGGTCGATTGTATCGCAGCGGTCGCGCGGTTGGCAAGCAAGTGTCTCGCGCGCGGTGCTGGCGAGAGCCGAGTCCGAACGGCAGGGTGGTACTGGCAGCTTGTCTGCCAGTGCTCTTCGACGTGGCCATCTGCATCGAAGCCGACGGCTCACACTCGGTTCGCCCTGCACTTTGGGAACAGAAAAGGACAGGCATTTTTTTGGGCTTTAGGGCAACTCGCCCGGAATTCGCAATCGCGGGCGAATGTCGCTGATTGCTAGCCTGAAATCGATTGTTGTAGTAACGTGTGGGATCCGATGCGTTTTTGCTGATTGAATTTGCGAGAGCATCGTCGCGGCCATTGGTATTGACCCCACCATCGACTCTTGACATCAGGCTTCAATTCAATGGGATCGTTGATACACCACAAACGCCCGCGATGTGCGATGATCAGGAAAGATCCCGGCAGCATTCCGACAGAGGGTGCGAACTGTCCAGTCCGGTATATTGTGGGGCATTTTGGTTGAGGGCATGATGAGAATGTAGTGGAGTTGACGGAGTGGCGGTCGTATGAGACAAGAATTTGAGTGGCGACTTTGCGTTTTCGAAATTCGTGGTCCCCAACCGGCTTCACGCCGGTGGACACCAGGTTTGGCAACTACTGAAATTAGTCGCCAAACCCTGGTCCGCTGGCGTGAAGCCAGCGGGGCCACACACGAAGTCTGCCTGGACTCCGATCATTTTGATCGACAAAAATCCGAAAATCCCCGCATTTACTCCGGATTGGACAGATCGCACCCCCGACAGACGATCCGCTGGCGTTTTTTCCTGACGGGGACGACTTGGGACTCGGGGTTGCCCGGCGACACCGTGTACCCGAAGACTCTCAAAAGTGCCTTGCGACAAGCAGGACTGGAGGACTAAGACGCATGAAAGAATACACAGTTATCTATGAAAATGGACCTGACAACTGGTCGGCCTATGTTCCCGATCTGCCGGGGTGTATCGCCACCGGCAAGAATCGCAACGATGTGGAAACGCAGATTCGGGAAGCGATGCAGTTCCACATCGAAGGTCTGCGCCAACATGGCGAACCGGTCCCCGAACCAACGATTGAAGCCGGGAAAGTCGTTCTCACGACCTGGCGAACTTACCGAATTGGACTCGCCAAACTTCAAGCTTGAAGAATGAACGCATGCTGCAACCGACCGCAGTATGATGCCGTAGGTCATGCTCTGGAAAGACAAAAGGTGTCAGCGAACAGTTTTATTAAACACTGCGTATTCGGTTCCATTAGGATCGATCGATCGATCAATAAGTGTCCGATCAGCCGGACTTGGCGTGCTGTTTTCAGGCCCAACGGGACGACTCTATGTCAGCCCAGGGCAACGCCCTGGGAAATCTTCCACGCGATGATTTCCAGCCCCAACGGGGCGGCACTAAATTTTTGCAGTGACTAGCTCGAAT
>Ga0154020_10008417_pt1 | contig 11961 bp, 9 predicted proteins | sample Klosneuvirus_201_FD_109709 | JGI IMG/M metagenome (GOLD analysis project Ga0154020, IMG submission 109709) | Active sludge microbial communities from wastewater, Klosterneuburg, Austria - Klosneuvirus_20160825_MG | ecosystem: Engineered > WWTP > Aerobic digester > Activated sludge | place... | reverse complement strand
GGACCGCGACATCCTGGCCTACAACCCGCACATCGTGATCGAGGGCATGGCCATCGCCGCCTACGCGATGGGCATCAAGACCGGCTACAACTACATCCACGGCGAGATCTTCGAGGTCTACGAACGCTTCGAGCAGGCGCTGGAAGAAGCGCGTGCCGCCGGCATCCTGGGCGAGCACATCCTGGGCAGCAGCTTCAGCTTCCAGCTGCACGCCTTCCACGGCTTCGGCGCCTACATCTGCGGCGAAGAGACGGCGCTGCTCGAAAGCCTGGAAGGCAAGAAGGGCCAGCCGCGCTTCAAGCCGCCTTTCCCGGCCAGCTTCGGCCTCTACGGCAAGCCGACGACGATCAACAACACCGAGACCTTTGCCGCGGTGCCCTGGATCATCAACCACGGCGGCCAGGCCTACCTGGAATGCGGCAAGCCGAACAACGGCGGCACCAAGATCTTCAGCGTGGTGGGCGACGTCAACCGGCCCGGCAACTTCGAGATTCCACTGGGCACGCCTTTCAGCAAGCTGCTGGAACTGGCCGGCGGTGTGAAGGGCGGGGCGCTGAAGGCGGTGATCCCGGGCGGCTCGTCGGCGCCCGTGCTGCCGGCGGCCACGATGATGGACATCACGATGGATTACGACGCCATCGCCAAGGCGGGTTCGATGCTGGGCTCGGGCGCCGTCATCGTGATGAACGAACACCGCTGCATGGTGAAGAGCCTGCTGCGCCTGTCCTACTTCTACCAGCACGAAAGCTGCGGCCAGTGCACGCCCTGCCGTGAAGGCACGGGCTGGCTGTGGCGCGTCATCCACCGCATCGAACACGGCCAGGGCCGCGCCGACGACCTGGCGCTGCTCGACTCGGTGGCGCACAACATCAAGGGCCGCACCATCTGCGCTTTGGGTGACGCCGCCGCGATGCCGGTGGAAGGCATGCTGAAACACTTCCGCGACGAGTTCGCGCACCACATCGAACACAAGACCTGCAAGGTCTCCGTTCCCGCCTGAACATGGCCGAACTGAACATCGACGGCAAGCTGGTCACCGTTCCCGACGGCAGCATGGTCATGCACGCCGCCGACGCGGCGGGCACCTACATCCCGCACTTCTGCTACCACAAGAAGCTGTCCATCGCGGCCAACTGCCGCATGTGCCTGGTCGACATCGAGAAGATGCCCAAGCCCATGCCGGCCTGCGCCACGCCGGTGACCAACGGCATGATCGTGCGCACGAAGAGCGACAAGGCCGTCAAGGCGCAGCAGTCGGTGATGGAGTTCCTGCTCATCAACCATCCGCTTGACTGCCCCATCTGCGACCAGGGCGGCGAGTGCCAGCTGCAGGACCTGGCCGTGGGCTACGGCGGCAGCGCCAGCCGCTACCAGGAAGAGAAGCGCGTCGTCTTCCACAAGGACGTCGGCCCGCTGATCAGCATGGAGGAGATGAGCCGCTGCATCCACTGCACACGCTGCGTGCGCTTCGGCCAGGAAGTGGCCGGCGTGATGGAGCTCGGCATGATCCACCGCGGCGAGCACAGCGAGATCACCACCGTCACCGGCGGCACGGTCGACAGTGAACTCTCGGGCAACATGATCGACATCTGCCCGGTCGGCGCGCTCACCAGCAAGCCCTTCCGCTACAGCGCACGCACCTGGGAGCTTTCGCGTCGCAAGAGCGTGAGCCCGCATGACAGCACCGGCGCCAACCTCGTCGTGCAGGTCAAGGCGAACAAGGTCATGCGTGTCGTGCCGCTGGAGAACGAGGCCGTCAACGAATGCTGGATCGCCGATCGCGACCGCTTCAGCTACGAGGCGCTGAACGGCGAATCGCGGCTGACGCAGCCGATGATCAAGCAGGGCGGGCAGTGGCAGGCCGTCGACTGGAACACGGCGCTGGGCTACGTCGCCGACGGGCTGAAGCGCGTGAAGGCCGAGTTCGGCGCCGAGGCGGGTTCGGGCATCGGTGCGCTGGGCCATGTGTCTTCGACCGCAGAGGAACTGCACCTGCTGGCCAAGCTGGTGCGCGGCCTGGGCAGCGAAAGCATCGACCACCGCCTGCGCCACGCCGACTTCACGGCCGCGCCGGCCGCGCACGCGCGCTGGCTGGGCCTGCCCGTCGCTTCGCTGTCGACGCTCGACCGCGCCTTCGTCATCGGCAGCTTCCTGCGCAAGGACCACCCGCTGTTCGCGCAGCGCCTGCGCCAGGCGGCGCGCCACGGTGCGCAAGTGTGCAGCCTGCACGCCGTGCACGACGACTGGGCTCTGCCCGTCGCGCACACGCTCACCGCCGCGCCCTCGCAGTGGCTGCAGCAGCTGGCCGACGTGGCCGCGGCCATCGCCAAGGCGCAAGGCGTGCCGGCGCCCCTGCCGGCCGATCCGGGTGTGCATGCGCAGGCCGTCGCGGCATCGCTGCTCTCGGGTCAGCGCAAGGCCGTGCTGCTGGGCAATACCGCCGCGCAGCATCCGCAGGCGTCGGCGCTGCTGGCCGTGGCGGGCTGGATCGCCGAGCACACCGGTGCCAGCGTCGGTGTCTTCGGCGATGGGGCCAACGCGGTCGGCGCCCAGCTGGTCGGGGCATTGCCCGGCCCGGGCGGCCTGAACGCCGGCCAGATGCTGAGCCAGCCGATGAAGGCGCTGCTGCTGCTGAACACCGAACCCGTGCTCGACGCCGCAGATGCCGCCGCGGCGCGCAAGGCTTTGGGCGCTTCGGGCCTGGTCGTCGGCCTCACGGCCTTCAAGGACACGATGGCCGACGTGGCCGACGTGCTGCTGCCCATCGCGCCCTGCACCGAAACCGCGGGCAGTTTTGTCAACGCCGAAGGCCGGCTGCAGAGCTTCCACGGCGTCGTCAAGCCCGCCGGCGATGCGCGTCCGGGCTGGAAGGTGCTGCGCGTGCTGGGCAACCTGCTGGGCCTGTCTGGCTTTGACTTCGAGACCGCCGACGAGGTGCGCGCCGAGGCGCTGGGCGAACCGGCCACGCTCGCGCAGCGCCTGGACAACCGCGCGGCGATGCCCGACGCGGCGTCTCTGGCCGCTGCCGTTCCGGGTCTGCAACGCGTGGCCGACGTGCCGATCTACTGCACCGATGCCACGGTGCGCCGCGCCGTCTCGCTGCAGCTCACGGCCGACGCCAAGGGGCCCGTCGCCGGGCTGCCCACGGCGCTGTGGCAGCAGCTTGGCCTGCACAGCGGTGCGCGCGTGCGCATCACGCAAGGCGAGGGCGGCGCCACGCTGGCCGCGCGTGAAGACACGAGCCTGGCCGACGGTTGCGTGCGCATCGCCGCCGGCCACCAGAGCACGGGCACACTGGGCGCGATGTTCGGCGCCGTCACCGTCGAGAAGGTCTGAGCGCCATGTTCGACACCCTGCACCAATTCGGCAACGCCACGCTGGGCACCGGCGCCTGGCTGGTGGTCTGGACGCTGATCAAGATCGTCGCGCTCGTGCTGCCGTTGATGGGCTGCGTGGCCTACCTCACGCTGTGGGAGCGCAAGGCCATCGGCTGGACCCAGATCCGCCCCGGCCCCAACCGCGTCGGGCCCTACGGCCTGCTGACGCCCATCGCCGACGCGGTGAAGCTGATCTTCAAGGAGATCATCCGCCCCACCGCGGCCAACAAGGCGCTGTTCTTCCTGGGCCCGGTGATGACCATCATGCCGGCGCTGGCTGCCTGGGCCGTCATTCCCTTCGGGCCCGACGTGGCGCTGGCCAACATCAACGCCGGTCTGCTTTTCCTGATGGCCATCACCAGCCTGGAGGTCTACGGCGTGATCATCGCCGGCTGGGCCAGCAACTCGAAGTACGCCTTCCTGGGGGCGTTGCGCGCCAGTGCACAGATGGTCAGCTACGAGATCGCGATGGGCTTCTGCCTCGTCGTCGTGCTGATGGTCTCGGCCAGCATGAACCTGAGCGAGATCGTCGCCTCGCAGGGCCGTGGCACCTTCGCCACGCTGGGCCTGGGTTTCCTGTCGTGGAACTGGCTGCCGCTGCTGCCCATCTTCGTCGTCTTCTTCATCAGCGGCCTGGCCGAGACCAACCGCCACCCCTTCGACGTCGTGGAAGGCGAAAGCGAGATCGTCGCCGGCCACATGATCGAGTACTCGGGCATGTCGTTCGCGATGTTCTTCCTGGCCGAGTACGCGAACATGATCCTGGTGAGCATGCTCACCACGCTGCTCTTCCTGGGTGGCTGGCTGTCGCCGGTGGGCTTCCTGCCCGACGGCTGGTTCTGGCTCGCGGCCAAGGTCTTCGTGGTGGCCACGATGTTCCTGTGGGTGCGCGCCACCTTCCCGCGCTTCCGCTACGACCAGATCATGCGGCTGGGCTGGAAGGTCTTCATTCCCATCACGCTGATCTGGCTGGTCGTCGTCGGCCTGTGGATCCAGTCGCCCTTCAACATCTGGAAGTGACGGTATGTCGACCATAGCCGCCATCAAGGACGTCGTGTCCAACCTGTTCCTCGCCGAACTCTTCAAGGGCATGCGCATCACCGGCAAGCACTTCCTGGCGAAGAACATCACGGTGCAGTTCCCGGAGGAGAAGACGCCGCTGTCGCCGCGCTTCCGCGGTCTGCACGCGCTGCGCCGCTACGACAACGGCGAAGAACGCTGCATCGCCTGCAAGCTGTGCGAGGCCGTGTGCCCGGCGATGGCCATCACCATCGAAAGCGACGTTCGCGCCGATGGCAGCCGCCGCACCACGCGCTACGACATCGACCTCACCAAGTGCATCTTCTGCGGCTTCTGCGAGGAAAGCTGCCCGGTGGACAGCATCGTCGAGACGCACCACTTCGAGTACCACGGCGAGAAGCGCGGCGACCTCTACTTCACCAAGGACATGCTGCTGGCCGTGGGCGATCGCTACGAGAAGGACATCGCCGCGAACCGGGCGGCCGACGCCAAATACCGCTGACCACGGACGTCCTTTGCCTCGCGGCACGCGGCTCCTGAAAACATGAACACGATCACCGGCCTCTTCTACGTCTTTTCGGCAGTGCTGCTGCTCGCCGCCTTGCGTGTCATCACCGCACGCAGCACGGTGCACGCGGCGCTGTTCCTGGTGCTGGCCTTCTTCAGCGCCAGCTGCATCTGGATGCTGCTGCGTGCCGAGTTCCTGGCCATCGCGCTGGTGCTGGTCTACGTGGGCGCGGTGATGGTGCTCTTCCTCTTCGTCGTGATGATGCTGGACATCAACACCGACGAGTTCCGCAAGGGCTTCTGGGCGCACCTGCCGGTGGCGGGCCTGGTGGGTGCGGTGATCGCGCTGGAAATGGCGCTGGTGCTGATGCGGGGTTTCCAGCTTCAGGCGCCCGCGGCCACCGCGCGTGACCTGGAGCTGGGCAACACCAAGCTGCTGGGCATCGAGATCTACACCAACTACCTCTACCCGCTGCAGCTGGCCGCCGTTCTGCTGCTGGTGGCCATCATCGCCGCCATCGCGCTGACACTGCGCGAGCGCAAGGACGGCCGCCACATGAGCCCGTCCGAGCAGGTGCGCGTGAAAAAGGCCGACCGCGTGCGGCTGGTGAAGATGGGCCCGACGGTCGAGGCGCCCTCGGTGCCGAAGCAGGAAGGGGGCAGCGCATGAGCCTCGGACCGATCACGCTCGGGCACTACCTCAGCCTGGGCGGCATCCTCTTCGCGCTGTCGGTCATCGGCATCTTCCTGAACCGGCGCAACCTCATCGTGCTGCTGATGGCCATCGAGCTGATGCTGCTGGCCGTCAACCTGAACTTCATCGCCTTCTCGCACTACCTGCCGCTGGAGGCCGACCGCATGGCCGGGCAGGTGTTCGTCTTCTTCATCCTCACCGTGGCGGCGGCCGAGTCGGCCATCGGCCTGGCGATCCTGGTCGTGCTGTTCCGTAACCGGGCGTCGATCAACGTCGAAGAGCTCGACGAGCTGAAAGGATGAAGCCCCCAAGCTCACTTCGTTCGCTACCCCCCGAGGGGGCTCTTGCAGCGGCCCGGCAGAGCCGGTTCCGCGCAAGGCCTTGGTCGGACCAGGTTAGTCGGGGCCACTGATATGTCCATTTCTCAGAATCTGCTGCTCACCACCGCGCTGGCGCCGCTGGCCGGCGCGCTCGTCGCCGGCCTGGCCGGCAGGCAGGTGGGCACGCGCGGGGCGCACACCGTCACCATCCTCGGTGTGCTCATCGCCTTCATCGGCTCGGCCATGGTGCTGGTCCAGGTGGCCGGCGGCGCACGTTTCAACGCCACGGTCTACGAATGGCTGGTGGTCGGCAAGCTGGTGATGGAAGTCGGCTTCATGGTCGACGGCCTGACCGCCATGATGATGGTGGTGGTGACCTTCGTCTCGCTGATGGTGCACGTCTACACCATCGGCTACATGGAAGGCGACCCGGGCTACCAGCGCTTCTTCAGCTACATCAGCCTGTTCACCTTCAGCATGCTGATGCTGGTGATGAGCAACAACTTCCTGCAGCTCTTCTTCGGCTGGGAAGCGGTGGGCCTGGTGAGCTACCTGCTCATCGGCTTCTGGTTCAAGAAGCCGACGGCGATCTTTGCCAACATGAAGGCCTTCCTGGTGAACCGGGTCGGCGACTTCGGCTTCATCCTCGGCATCGGCCTGCTGGTGGCCTACACCGGCTCGCTGAACTACACCGCGGTCTTCGCGCAGGCGCCCGAGATCGCCAAGCTGAGCTTCCCCTACCCGACCTGGGGCGGCGACTGGATGCTGATCACCGTGATCTGCATCTGCCTGTTCATCGGCGCGATGGGCAAGAGCGCGCAGTTCCCGCTGCACGTCTGGCTGCCCGACTCGATGGAAGGCCCGACGCCGATTTCCGCGCTGATCCACGCCGCGACGATGGTGACGGCCGGCATCTTCATGGTGGCGCGCATGTCGCCGCTGTTCGAGCTCAGCGACACGGCGCTGAACTTCGTGCTCGTCATCGGCGCCATCACGGCGCTGTTCATGGGCTTCCTGGGCATCATCCAGAACGACATCAAGCGTGTGGTGGCGTACTCGACGCTCAGCCAGCTGGGCTACATGACCGTGGCGCTGGGCGCATCGGCCTACAGCGTGGCCGTGTTCCACCTCATGACGCACGCCTTCTTCAAGGCGCTGCTCTTCCTGGCCGCCGGCAGCGTGATCATCGGCATGCACCACGACCAGGACATCCGCAACATGGGCGGCCTGCGCAAGCACATGCCCATCACCTGGATCACCGCGCTGCTGGGTTCGCTGGCGCTCATCGGCACGCCGCTGTTCGCGGGCTTCTACAGCAAGGACAGCATCATCCTGGCGGTCGAGGCGAGCAATCTGCCGGGCACGCCGTTTGCCATCTTCGCCGTGGTGGCCGGTGTCTTCGTCACCGCCTTCTACTCGTTCCGCATGTACTTCCTGGTCTTCCACGGCGAGGAGCGCTTCCACCACAAGCCCTTCCCGCCGGAAGACGACCACGCGCACGCTCACGACGACCACCACCACGACGCGACGCCGCACGAATCGCCCTGGGTCGTGACGGCACCGCTGGTGCTGCTGGCCATCCCTTCGGTGGTGATCGGTTACCTGGCCATCCAGCCCATGCTCTTCGGCGACCTGCTGAAGGACGCGATCGTCGTCGATGCCGCCAGGCACCCGGCGATGGCACAACTGGCCGCAGGTTTCCACGGCGCCGCGGCGATGGCGCTGCACGGCCTGCAGACACCACCCTTCTGGCTGGCGCTGGCCGGCGTGATCACGGCCTGGTGGTTCTACCTGAAGCAGCCGGGCATCCCGGTGGCCATCGGCAAGGCGCTGAGCCCCATCGTGCGTGTGCTCGAGAACAAGTACTACCTCGACTGGTTCAACGAACACGTGCTGGCTTCCGGCGCGCGACTCGTCGGCACCGGGCTGTGGAAGGGTGGCGACCAGATGCTCATCGACGGCGCGCTGGTCAACGGTTCGGCGGGTCTGGTGGGCCGCATCGCCGGCGCCGTGCGGCAACTGCAGAGTGGCCACCTCTACCAGTACGCGCTCGTGATGCTGCTGGGCATCTTCGGCCTGCTGACCTGGCAGCTCTGGCCCTACTTCAGCAGCCTCATGCGTTGACCGACCCGGCCCCACACACAAGAACGACTGAAGAGAACACGAGATGGGTCTGCTGAGCCTTGCTATCTGGTTGCCGGTGGTCTTCGGCGTGCTGTTGCTCGCCGTCGGCCGCGACCAGAACGCCGGCACCGTGCGCGCCATCGCGCTGGTCGGCGCGGTGGCGTCCTTCCTGGTCACGCTGCCGCTGATCACACGTTTCGACACCGGCACCGCGGCGCTGCAGTTCGTCGAGAAGCTGCCTTGGATCCCGCGCTTCAACGTGCACTACCACCTCGGCGTCGACGGCCTGTCGCTGTGGTTCGTGCCGCTGACGGCCTTCATCACCGTCATCGTCGTCATCGCGGCGTGGCAGGTGATCGAGGAGCGCGTGGGCCAGTACATGGGCGCCTTCCTCATCCTCTCGGGCCTGATGGTGGGCGTGTTCTGCGCCATGGACGGGCTGCTGTTCTACGTCTTCTTCGAAGCGACGCTGATCCCGATGTACATCATCATCGGCGTCTGGGGTGGCCCGAAGCGCGTCTACGCGGCCTTCAAGTTCTTCCTCTACACGCTGGCCGGCAGCCTGCTGATGCTGGTGGCGCTGGTCTACCTCTACTACAAGAGCGGCGGCAGCTTCGACATCCAGGCCTGGCACCGCCTGCCGCTGCCGCTGAACGCGCAGACGCTGCTGTTCTTCGCCTTCTTCGCCGCCTTCGCGGTGAAGGTGCCGATGTGGCCGGTGCACACCTGGCTGCCCGATGCCCACGTCGAGGCACCCACCGGCGGCTCGGTGGTGCTGGCGGCCATCATGCTGAAGCTGGGCGCCTACGGCTTCCTGCGTTTCTCGATGCCCATCGCGCCCGACGCCGCGCGCGAGTACGACTGGTTCATCATCGCGCTCAGCCTGGTGGCCGTGCTCTACATCGGCCTCGTGGCCCTGGTGCAGCAGGACATGAAGAAGCTGGTGGCCTACAGCTCCATCGCGCACATGGGCTTCGTCACCCTGGGCTTCTTCATGTTCAACGAACTGGGCGTGGCCGGCGGCCTCGTGCAGATGATCAGCCACGGCTTCGTCTCGGGCGCGATGTTCCTCTGCATCGGCGTGCTCTACGACCGCGTGCACAGCCGCGAGATCGCGGCCTACGGCGGCGTGGCCAACACGATGCCGAAGTTCGCGGCCTTCGCGGTGCTGTTCGCGATGGCCAACTGCGGCCTGCCGGGCACGGCCGGCTTCGTCGGCGAGTGGATGGTCATCCTGGGGGCGGTGGACTACAACTTCTGGGTCGCGCTGGCCGCGGCCACGACGCTGATCTTCGGCGCCGCCTACACGCTGTGGATGGTCAAGCGTGTCTACTTCGGCGATGTCGCCAACGCCAAGGTCAAGGCGCTGCAGGACATCAACGGCCGCGAGTTCCTCATGCTCGGCCTGCTGGCCGCCGCGGTGCTGTGGATGGGCCTGTATCCCAAGCCCTTCACCGACGTGATGAACGTGTCGGTGGCCGAACTGCTGCAGCACGTGGCACGGTCCAAGCTGAACTGATGACGGCCGGAACAACAACACCATGAGCTCGATGAACTGGCCCGTCGTCTACCCTGAGATCTGGCTGCTGGTGGCCGCCTGCGGCGTGCTGCTGGTCGACATCTTCTCCACCGATGCGCAGCGCCGCACCACCTTCTGGCTGACACAGGCCAGCGTCGCCGTCTACGCGGCGCTGCACCTGGCGATGTACGACGCCGGCGCCACCGCCTACGGCATGCAGGGGCTGGTGGTCGTCGACCCGATGGGCCACCTGCTGGCCTTCTTCGCGGCGCTCAGCGTGATGATCACGCTGGCCTACGCCCGCCCCACGCTGGGCGTGCGCGACATGCTCAAGGGCGAGTTCTTCACGCTCGCGCTCTTCGTGCTGCTGGGCATCGGCGTGATGTGCTCGGCCAACAACTTCCTCGTCGTCTACCTCGGCCTGGAGATGATGAGCCTGAGCCTCTACGCCCTGGCCGCGCTGCGCCGCGACCACGCCATCAGCACCGAGGCCGCGATGAAGTACTTCGTGCTCGGCGCGCTGGCCAGCGGCTTCCTGCTCTACGGCATGAGCATGATGTACGGCGCCACCGGCACGCTGGACATCCCGCGCGTCTTCGAGCGCATCGCCACCGGCAGCATCAACAAGGAAGTGCTGGTCTTCGGCATCGTCTTCATCGTCGCCGGTCTGGCCTTCAAGCTCGGCGCCGCGCCCTTCCACATGTGGGTGCCCGACGTCTACCAGGGCGCACCGACGCCGGTGACGCTGCTCATCGGCGGCGCGCCGAAGTTCGCGGCCTTTGCCATCACCCTTAGGCTGCTGGTCGAAGGCATGCTCGGCCTGGCGGTCGACTGGCAGCAGATGTTCATCGTGCTGGCCGTGGCCTCGCTGGCCATCGGCAACCTGGCCGCCATCGCGCAGAGCAACCTCAAGCGCATGCTGGCCTACAGCACCATCGCGCAGATGGGCTTCATCGTGCTGGGCCTGAGCGCCGGCGTCGTCAGCGGCAACACGCTGAGCGCGGCCAACGCCTACAGCTCGGCGATGTTCTACCTCGTGGCCTACGTGCTGACGACGCTGGGCACCTTCGGGCTCATCATGTACCTCAGCCGCCAGGGTTTCGAGAGCGAGCAGATCGACGACTTCGCCGGCCTCTCGCAGCGCAGCCCCTGGGTGGCCGGCGTGATGACGGTGTTCATGTTCTCGCTGGCCGGCGTGCCGCCGATGGTGGGTTTCTTCGCCAAGCTGGCCGTCATCCAGGCGCTGGTGACGACGAACGTGCCCTTCTACATCGCGCTGGCCGTGGTGGCGGTGCTGTTCTCGCTGATCGGCGCCTACTACTACCTGCGCGTCGTCAAGGTGATGTGGTTCGATGCACCCGCCGGCAGCGAACCCGTCTCGCGCACGCAGGGCGTGACGCTGCTGCTGGCGGCCAACGGTGCAGCGGTCTTCCTGTTCGGCCCCTTCTCGAGCGGTCTGATGGCGATGTGCCGCGACGCCATCGTCAAGGCCCTGGGCAGCTGAAGCCGGCGGGCGTCGCGTGGCCGCCGACGACCATCTGATCGAACGCGCCACCGGCGCCAGCACCCTGCTGCACCGCGGCTGGATCGAGCTGCGCCGCGACGAGGTCACGCTGCCTGACGGCGGCCGCGCCACCCGTGAGTACCTGCGCCACGGCGGTGCGGTGGCCGTGGTGCCCTTGCTCGACGGCGACGGCAGCGCGCCGCGCCTGGTGCTGGTGCGCCAGTACCGCTACCCGCTGGCGCGCGTGCTGCTCGAGTTCCCCGCCGGCAAGCTGGAGCCCGGCGAGGCGCAGCTGGCCTGCGCGAAACGCGAACTGCAGGAAGAGACGGGCTACCTGGCGCGTGAATGGGCCTTCGGCGGCGAGATCCACAACGCCGCGGCCTATTCCTCCGAGAGCATCTGGATCTGGTTCGCACGCGGCCTGGTGCCCGGCCCGGCGCGACCGGACGACGGCGAATTCGTCGAGACCGTGACGCTGGCGCAGGCCGAGCTCGAGGCCCTGGCCGACCGCGGTGAGCTCACCGACGTGAAGACGCAGATCGGCCTGGCGTGGCTGCAGCGCTGGCAGGCCGGGCACCGCACGTTACCTTGGCACACCGTGGCCGACGCCAGTCCGCCTATCATGTCAGCACGATGAAAGTGCTGAACCTGCGTTGCGCCAACGGCCACGGTTTTGAAGGCTGGTTCGGCTCGGAAGAGGATTTCCTCGACCAGAACGGCCGCGCGCTCATCGAATGCCCGCTGTGCGCCGACCGGGTCGTCAGCCGCCTGCCGTCGGCGCCGCGGCTGAACCTGTCCGGCGCGCGTGAACCGATGCCGCTGCCCGCGCCCCAGCCCGAGGTGGCTACGCCGGCCCCGGCACCGGCCCCGGCCACGCTCGAGGTCACGGCCTCGGT
>Ga0154020_10008416_pt1 | contig 11962 bp, 5 predicted proteins | sample Klosneuvirus_201_FD_109709 | JGI IMG/M metagenome (GOLD analysis project Ga0154020, IMG submission 109709) | Active sludge microbial communities from wastewater, Klosterneuburg, Austria - Klosneuvirus_20160825_MG | ecosystem: Engineered > WWTP > Aerobic digester > Activated sludge | place... | reverse complement strand
GGCGGCCAAGATCACGTCGCCGGCCGCCATCGCCGATCTCGCCACCCTGGGCCGCCTGCAGGCCGACATCGACCAGGGCACGCTCGGCGTGCAGCAGATCCGCAGCGACTACTTCGAGTCGTCGCCGCTGGGCCCCGATCGCGCCGCGCTGCCGCGGTCGTTCACCACCATGGGGCAGAAGTTCGTGGTCGACAGCTGGGCCACCGCCAAGCTGGTGGCCGACGACATCATGTGGCACGAGACCAAGGTGCAGCGCCGCATGCCGTCGGCGCTCGACGTCGCCTTCGGTGTGCTGGGCAACGACGCCACCATCCCGCTGCTGGTGCGCCGCCTGGTCGACAAGAGCGGCGTCGCTTTCCGCGACGGCCTGCCCTACCAGCACAACCTGGCCGCCGTGCGCGCCGTCATCGAGTCGCACCCGGCGCGGGCCTGGGAGGACAACCTGTACATGGGCTGGCTGGGCACGCTGCGCTCGCTGTCGGCGCCGACCACCGAGGCGCACTACCCCGAGGCCATGCGCACCCAGGCCTTCGCGATGCGCACCCTGAACACCCAGCTGGCGTCGTGGGCCCAGCTGCGCCACGACACCATCCTGTATGTGAAGCAGTCCTACACCGCGGGGGTCAGCTGCTATCACCCCGCCGGCTTCGTCGATGCCCGGCCGGAGTCCTGGCGCGCCTGCGCCGCGATGGCCACGCGCGCGGCCAAGCTGCTGCTGGCGAGTGACTACCCCGACCGCGCGCTGCAGCAGCAGCACGCCGACTTCTTCGACCGCTTCGGCGCCACCGTGGCCCGCCTGGGGTCGATCGCCGCCAAGCAGGCGGCGCACCAGGACCTCGACGCCGCCGAGGCCAAGATGCTGACCGACGTGGTCCAGATCAGCCACGGCAGCGGCTTCACGCACTACGACGGCTGGTACCCGACGCTGTTCTACAAGGGCCCCGAGGACTCCGGCAAGCCCGAGCCCATCATCGCCGACGTGCACACCGACGTCCCCGCCCCCATGGTCGGCGACCCCGGCGGCGTGCTGCACCAGGGCGTCGGCCGCATCGACATGATGATCATGGCGGTCGACTGCAAGGGCGCGGCGACGGCGTATGTCGGACCCACCGCCAGCCACTACGAGCTGGCCTCGACCGGGGTCGAGCGCTGGTCGGACTCCGAGTGGGAGAAGCGCATCGAGGAGGGCAAGGCGCCCGCGCGGCCGGAGTGGACGCGCGGGTATCTGGTGCCGGTGCCCGCGAAGAAGTAGCGCCCCGACTCAGTTGTTGATGGGGCCGCTGCGCGGCACGCACTGCACGGTGTGGGCGCTCGAGATCTTGCAGGTGGTCTTGGCCAGGTTGCACACCTTGCAGGCCTGCGCCGGGGTCTTGCACTCGCTGGTGGTGGCGCCGTCGATGCACCACATGGCGTTGGGGCACACGAACTGCGCGCAGCTGAGCTGCGGCACCGGGAACGACACCATCTGGCCGGCCTCCTCGCACACCGCGCGACCGCTGGAGTCGTTGCACACCAGGCCGTCGATGCAGAAGGTCTGCAGGCAGGTCGAGCTGCCCGGGATGCTGACGGTGCCGCTGCCGCCGGAGGTGCACACCGCGCCGCCGAGCCCCACCGAGCACGACGACCCGACCGGACACGCCACCACGTTGCAGCTGGCGATGCGCGCACAGTGGATGACCGAGTCGGCGCGCAGGTAGGTCACCGGCAGGCCGCCGCTGTTCTGGCGCGGGAACTTGACCAGCACGAAGGGCGACACCGGGCCGCGCGCCGGGGCGCAGCTGGCCCCTGGCGAGGTCTTCGCCGTGACCACGTTGAGTCGGTTGCCGTTCAGCGACACCGAGCGGATGGCCGCGGTGTAGCCCTGGGTCGGCTGCGAGCCGACGGCGTAGAACAGGACCCACTCGCGGCTGAAGTTGACCGCCGAGGGCGCGCTGTGGCCGAAGAAGGCGCGGTAGGCAGCCGCGGTGGTGAACATGCGCCGGGTCTCGTACGACTTGCGCCCGCCGACCTCGTCGGCGAACTGGCTGAACGTGATCGAGGCACCGTCGGCCTTGCCGTCGTCGAGACCGGGCAGCGGCTCGCCGGGCAGCACATCGAGGACCTCGCCGTCGGAGTCCGATTCATCGGCCTCGGAGGCGCAGGCGGCCAGGGTCAAGGACAGCGACAGTGACAGGGACAGCACGAGGAGGGTCGGTTTGCGCATGATGACCGCGGCAAGAGCAGGCGCCGTGCCAGCGCCCGACGTGCGCGATCTCCTGCATTTGCGCACAGCCACACCGTGACAGCGCGCTGACACTGTCTCGGACAGTCAGACCTGCATGAGCCTGGTCTCTGCTACCGTCCGGCCTACCCACCATGCTCGATCACGTCTCGCTCGGCGTCCGCGATCTGTCCCGCTCGATGGCCTTCTATGACGCCGTGCTGGCGCCGCTCGGGCAGGTGCGGGTGTGGACCGACGAGCGACGCGCCGCCGGCTATGGCGCCCCGGGCGGCAACGACAAGCTGGCGCTGTTCGCGCGCCCCGAGGCGCACGCCGCCGGCCCGGGCACCCACCTGGCGCTGACCGCGACCAGCGACGCCGCCGTCGAGGCGGCGTGGACCGCCGCGCTGGCCAGCGGCGGCAGCGACGACGGCGCCCCCGGCCAGCGCCCGCACTATGGTGCGGGCTACTTCGCCGCCTTCGTGCGCGACCCCGACGGCCACAAGCTGGAGCTGGTCCACCACGGCTGAGGTAAGGTGCCCCATGGCCTACCCCCCCGGTACACCGCCTCCTGGAGTCTTCCACAGCGGTGCGCCCCTGCCGCCGCCGGGGCCAGTGCGGCCCCCCGAGCCGGATCCGGCCTCGGCGGGCCCCTTGAAGATCCTCTACCTGGTCGCGCTGCTGGGGGGGATCGGCGCCTTCTACTACTACTTCGTGTCGAAGTCCCTGTCCGAGTCGGCGCTGGTCAAGGCTGCGCCGATGTGTGTCTACCCGTTCGTGTTCGGCGCCTACGGCCTGCTGGCCGAGCGCGGCCTGCGCCGGGTGCGGCGCGGCGAGGCCAGCAGCCTGGGCGCGGCGTTCGCGGTCATGGTGCGCGTGCTGGGCGCGCTCGGCGTCCTCATCCTGGGCATCCTGATGCTGCCGCTGTTCCTGCTCGGCGCGATCAAGAACTCCCTGATCATCGCCATCATCGGCGCCGCCTTCTGGGCCGGACTGCTGTGGTTCTTCTTCACGGGGATCTTCCCCTCGCTATAGGCGCTATTCTCCGGTCGGGGAGGCCGGATGAAGAAGGCTGTCGCAGTGCGTGGGTTCGCGCTCGTCGCGGGCATGGCAGTGGTGCTGCTGCTGGGCTGTCCAGCGCGGCGGGCCGAGCACCCCCGAAGCGGGCCGGCGGCCAAGGTCGCTGCCCTGGAGGGCGTCGACCTCGGGCTGCTCGAGGCGCCGGGCGCCGAGCTGCCAGCCCCACCCGGGGCCAGCGCGGGGCGTGCGCTGACCGCCACCGAGGTCGAGGCCGTGCTGGCGCGGGTGCCCGCGCTGGGTGCCGCCCCCGCGACCCAGGTCGAGCTGGCGCTGCGCGAGCGCCGCGCAGCGCCGCCGCGCGCCGGGGCGACCACAACGATCGGCTTCCCGACCGAGCCCGCGGCTGGCGGCGCCGCACCCGCCGGCGTGTCCGCACCGCTGACCGTGCTGCGCTACGCGCCCGAGGGCGACCTCGAGGAGATGGCGCCCAGCATCAGCGTCACCTTCTCGCAGCCGATGCTCGAGCTGTCGACCGCGACGCCGCCCGAGCCGCCCATCACCATCACGCCCCCGGTGGTCGGCGCCTGGCGCTGGGTCGGCACCCAGACCGCGCTGTTCGAGCCACGCGGCCGCACCCCCGCGGGCAGCACCCAGCCGCCGCCGCTGACCCGCTTCGCAGGGTCGACCAGCTACACGGTCGAGATCCCCGCCGGCACGCGCTCGGCCGTGGGCGGCACGCTGGCCGCGGCGACGCGCTTCTCGTTCATGACGGCGCCGCTCGAGCTCAGGGACTCGTCGCCCTGGGGCACCGTCGACAAGCTGCGCCCGATCATGGTGACGTCGTTCGATCAGGCCATCGATCCCGCCGCGGTGCTGGCCACCATCAGCGTCGCCGGTCGCAAGGGCGACGCCCTCGAGCTGGTGCCGCGCGCCGAGCTCGACCGCGACGAGGAGCTGAAGAGCCGCATCAAGGCCATCGAGGACGGTACCGGCACCGCCCCGGGACCGCGCTGGCTGGCCTTCCGCACCCGTGACGAGCTGCCGCGTGGCATCGAGGCCGCGGTCGTCATCGGCCCCGGCACACCGTCGGCCGAGGGGCCGCGCAAGACCACCGAGCGGCTGCAGTTCGGCTTCGCGACCTATGGCGACCTGAAGGTCGACGACGCCAGCTGCTCGTGGTCGAGCGGTCAGCGCAAGTGCGACCCGCGCAGCCGTCTGTACGTGCGCTTCAGCAATGACCTCGATGCCAGGCGCTTCCAGCAGCGTCAGGTCACCGTGACCCCGACGCCGCGCGACCTCGAGATCGCGCTCGACGGCCGCCAGCTCACCATCACTGGCAAGCTGCGTCAGCGCAGCACCTACACCGTGGCGCTGGCGGGCAACCTCGTCGATGTCCACGGCCAGACCCTGGGCAAGCCGCAGAGGTTCAGCTTCGAGATGCTGGAGCGCGCCGGCACGCTGAGTGGCCTGCGCCGCTACTTGACCCTCGACCCACGCGGCAAGCCGACCGTGCTGGTGCAGGCGCGCAACCTGCCCCAGCTGCGCCTGCGGGTCTGGGCCATCACGCCGACCCTGGCCAACCTCGCCGACTTCGAGGGCTGGGCGCGCGTGCAGGACAGTCGCGACGAGCCGGCGCCCAGGCAGTGGGCCAAGTTGCTCGAGACCACCGTCAAGCCGCCGCTGTCCCTGGACGAAGACCTCGAGGTGGCGCTGGATCTGTCGCCCGCGCTGCCCAAGGGCCTCGGCCATCGCATCGTCCTGGTCGACGTCCCGCAGCCGCCGGGGTCGAAGGAGCGCCGTCAGGCCTCCGCCAGCTGGGTGCAGGCCACCCGCCTCGGCGTCGATGCCTTCCATGATCGACGCGACGCCGTGGTGCTGACCACGCGCCTCGCCGACGGCGCCCCCGAGGCCGGGGTCACCATCACCACCGTCCCCAACGGCGTCACGCTGACCTCGGGCACCGACGGCCTGACCCGCTTCGCGCTGACGCCGCTCGTACCTCTGCCGCCGCCCCCGCCGCCCGATCCCAGCGCGCCCAGGCCGACGCCCAGCCCGAGCGACCCTGACGCGCCTGACGAGATCGAGATGGACATGGAGATCGAGATGGAGCCCGAGCCCGGCGACTTCGCCGACGGCGACGACGGGCCGATCATCCAGTACGACACCGAGCACGCACCGCAGCTGCTGCTGGCGCAGAAGGGCGACGACGTCGCCATGGTGACCGGCACCGCGTGGAGCTTCGAGACCGACCGCGAGCCCAGCCTCGAGTGGCTGGTGTGGGACGACCGCCACACCTACCGGCCGGGCGAGACGGTGCACCTCAAGGGCTATGTGCGCGGCCTGCAGAACACCCGGGGCGGCGACACCACCGACCTCGGCACCATCGGGGTGCGCTCCAGCAGCGTCAGCTACTTCGTCACCGACGACGACGGCGCAGAGATCGCGGCCGGCAAGGCCAAGCTGGGCGTGCTGGGCAGCTTCGACACCCAGTTCACGCTGCCGCGCGATGTACGCCTGGGCGAGGCGGGGATCCACCTCGGGCTGGACCCGCCGCCGCGCGGCGTGCTCGCGCGGCACGCCAGGCACCGCTTCTCGATCCAGGAGTTCCGGCGCCCCGAGTTCGAGGTCGTGGTCAGCCCCGAACCCGAGGTGGTCCATGTCGGCGACACGCTCAAGCTGCGCGCCACTGCCAGCTACTTCTCGGGCGGCGGTCTGGGCGGCGCCGAGGTCGACTGGAACGTGGCCCAGGAGCCGGTCAGCTACACGCCGCCGGGTCGTGATGACTTCGTGTTCGGCCGCTTCGTGCCGTGGTGGACGCGAGAGTATGCCTATCGCGACTACAGCAACCGGCAGCGACGGCGCCGGGGGCTGAACGGCATCCGCTACTCGGGCGAGACCGACGCCAGCGGCAACCATGTACAGGCTGTACAGATCTCGAGGCCCAAAACGGGCTCGCTTCCGGTGCGTGTCACGGCGGAGGCCAGCGTCATGGACGTCAACCGGCAGTCCCAGACCGGGTCCACCAGCACGCTGGTGCACAGCGGCGAGCTCTATGTCGGCCTGCGCAGCGAGCGCATGTTCACCGATCCAGGCACGCCCATCGCGGTCGAGGCCCTGGTCACCGACCTCGATGGCCGCGCGGTCCCGGGTCGCGCGGTCAACGTCAACGCCAGCCGCACCGAGTGGGTCGTCGAGGCAGGCACCTGGACCGAGCGCGAGCTGGAGCGCCAGGACTGCAACCTGACCTCGACCTCCGAGCCACTGCCCTGTCGCTTCACCGCCAAGGTCGGCGGCATGTACTACGTGCGCGCCACCGTCAAGGACAGCGCCGGCCGCGAGAGCTTCACCGAGCTGACCCGCTGGGTCTCGGGCGGCAGCGCGCTGCCCCAGCGCGACCTCGGCAAGGAGGCCGTCACCCTGATCCCGGATCGCAAGAGCTACCGCGCCGGCGACGTCGCGCGCGTGCTGGTGCAGTCGCCGTTCTTCCCGGCCGAGGGCGTCATGGTGCTGGCGCGCAGCGGCCTCCTGGAGGCGCGCCGCTTCCGCATGACGGGACCGACGCACACGCTGGAGATCCCGATCGTCGAGGGCCATGTGCCCAACCTGTGGCTGGAGGTGGAGCTGGTCGGCTCGGCGGTGGCCATCGATGATCGCGGGCGGCCGCTGCCCAGACAGGCGCGCAGGCCGGCCTACGCGGGTGGCGAGCTCGAGCTGGCGGTGCCGCCGCTGGCGCGCACGCTGCAGGTCACCGCGACCCCGAAGCAGGCCCAGCTGGCCCCCGGCGAGCACACCGAGGTCGCGCTGGAGGTGCGTGATGCCACCGGCAAGCCGGTCGCCGGCGCCGAGCTCGCGGTGGTCGTGGTCGACGACGCCGTGCTGGCGCTGTCGGGCGAGGCGCCCGAGGATCCGCTGCTGGTCTTCTACCCGCGGCGGCGGGCCGAGGTCGACCTGGAGCAGACCCGCGCCAGCGTGGTGCTGCGCCGGCCGGGCGACGACGGGCCCGCGCCCCCGCGCGAGCTGTGGCTGGATGACGACTCGCTGATCCGCCCCGAGGGCGAGGCGGTCGATGCGCGCAGCTTCTCCAGCTCCAACAGCCGCACCCCGAAGGCGGTCACGGTGCGCAGCGACTTCGAGCCGCTGGCGGCGTGGGCGCCCAGCGTGATGACCGGCGCCGACGGTCGGGCCCGCGTGGACGTCAAGCTGCCTGGCAACCTGACGCGCTATCGCGTGCGCGCGATGGCGGTCGCGGGGGGGCGCCAGTTCGGCGTCGGCGAGTCGGCGCTGACGGCGCGGCTGCCGCTGATGGTGCGGCCGGCGCTGCCGCGCTTCCTGAACTTCGGGGATCGCTTCCAGCTCGCGGTGGTGGTGCAGAACCAGACCAGCGCGGCGATGACGGTGGACGTCGTGGTGCGCGCCGACAACGCCCAGCTGCTGGGTGCCGGCGCGACCTCGGGCGCCCGTGGCAGCAGCGCGGGGCGCCAGGTCGTGGTGCCCGCGCGCGATCGGGTGGAGCTGCAGTTCCCCGCCGCCGCGGTGCAGGCCGGCAAGGCGCGCTTCCAGATCGTCGGCGTCGGCAGCGGCGCCGGCCTGGGCGACCCCAGCGATGCCGCCGAGCTCTCCATCCCGGTGTGGACGCCGGCAACCAGCGACGCGGTGGCCACCTATGGCGTCATCGATCAATCCGGCGGCGCCATCAGCCTGCCGGTGCGCGCTCCCGGCGCCGTGTTCAAGCAGTTCGGCGGCGTCGACATCACCACCGGCTCGACCGAGCTACAGGCGCTGACCGACGCCGTGCTGTACCTGACCAGCTATCCCTACGAGTGCGCCGAGCAGGTGTCGTCGCGCGTGCTGGCGGTGGCGGCGCTGGGCGACGTGCTGGCGGGCCTGAAGGCCAGTGGCCTACCGCCGCAGGCCGACATCGAGGCCGCGATGAGGCGCGATCTGCTGCGCCTCGGCACCATGCAGAACAGCGACGGCGGCTGGGGCTTCTGGAGCAACAACCGCAGCTGGCCGCTGGTGTCGATCCACGTCACCCACGCGCTGGCCCGCGCCAGCGCGCGGAAGTTCAAGGTCGACCCGCAGCTCCTCGAGTCCGCGCGCGACCACCTGCGCCACCTCGAGAAGCAGCTGACCGAGGACGACGGCTACGGGCCCGCCCAGCGCCGGCCCCTGGTCGCCTACGCGCTGTACGTGCGCGCGCTGCTGGGGGATCGCGATCTCGGGCGCGCCCGCAAGCTGCTGGCCGAGGTCAAGCTGGCCGACCACGAGCTGGAGACGCTGGGCTGGCTGTGGCCGGTGCTGGCCAGCGACGCGAAGTCGGCTGGGCCGCTGGCCGCGCTGCGGCGCCACGTCGCCAACCGCGTGGTCGAGGAGGCCGGCACCGCACACTGGGTCACCCACCTCGACGACGCCGAGCAGCTGCTGCTGGGCTCGGACCGCCGGGTCGACGGCATCCTGCTGTCGGCGCTGGTCGCCGATCGCGCGGCCGATCCCGCGCTGGCCGACCTCATCCCCAAGGTGGTGCGCGGCCTGATGGCGCATCGCACCGCGGGCCACTGGGGTTCGACCCAGGACAACGCCTGGGTCCTGCTGGCGCTGCAGGCCTACTTCCACGCCTTCGAGGCGACCGAGCCCGCCTTCACCGCCGAGACCTGGTTCGGCGAGTTGCAGGCCGACCCGCAGCGCTTCGCGGGCCGCAGCGCGACGCAGCAGCGCCTCGAGATCCCGATGGCCTTCGTGGCGCGCAGCCCGGCAGCGCAGACGCTGGTGCTGCAGAAGCGCGGCAGCGGCCGCCTGTACTACCGCGTCGGCATGCGCTCGGCGTCGACCGATCTGGCGCCGCCGGCGGCCGAGCATGGCTTCACCGTGCTGCGCGGTTACGAGGCGGTAGACCAGCCCGACGACGTGCGTCGCGACGACCATGGCGTGTGGCACGTGCGCGCTGGCGCCACCGTTCGCGTGCGCGTGACCATGGTGGCGCCGACCCGCCGCTACCACGTCGCGCTGACCGATCCACTGCCGGCCGGGCTGGAGGCCCAGAACAGCGCGCTGGCCAGCACCGGCTCGCTGCCCGACGACGCCGACGACAGCCCGTACTGGTGGTGGTCACGCAGCTGGTACGAGCACCAGGAGCTGCACGACGAGCGCGCCGAGGCCTTCACCACCCAGCTGTGGGATGGCGTGCACGAGTATGTCTACTACGCGCGCGCCACCACGCTGGGCAGCTTCGTGGTCCCGCCGGCCAAGGCCGAGGAGATGTACGCGCCCGAGACCTACGGGCGCTCGGCCGGGGATCGCATGGTCATCGAGTAGCGCAGCTCACCCGGCGTCGCCGCCCTCTCCTGTGTACAGGCTGTCAATCTCGGCGGCGTACTTCTGGGCCACCACCTTGCGCTTCAGCTTCAGCGTCGGGGTCAGCTCGCCGCCGGCGACCGACAGCTCGCCGGGCAGCACGGCGATGCGCTTGATGCTCTCGTAGCGGGCCTGGCCGGGGTTGACCTCGGCGTTGACGCGCGCCATCAGGTGCTCGCGCACCTTGGCCTCGCGCGCCAGCGCGGCGGGGTCGCTGGCGGCGAGGCCCAGCTCGGCGGCCAGCGCGGGCGCGGCCTCGGGATCCAGCGCCAGCAGCGCGGTGACGTAGTTCTTGCCGTCGCCGATGACCACGGCCTGGCCGACGCCGCGGATGGTCTTGAGCTTGGCCTCGATGGCCTGCGGCGAGATGTACTTGCCGCCGCTGGTCTTGAGCAGCTCCTTCTTGCGGTCGGTGATGCGCAGGGTGCCGCTGGCGTCGAGCTCGCCGATGTCGCCGGTGTGCAGCCAGCCGTCCGCCCACAGCTCGCGGGTCTGCTCCTCGTCCTTGAAGTAGCCCCTGGCCAGCGTGGCGCCGCGCGCCAGGATCTCGCCGTCCTCGGCGATGCGCAGCTCGATGCCGTCGAGCGCCTGGCCCACGGTACCGACCACCGGGCGCCCGGGCAGCGACGTGGTCAGCAGGCCCGAGGTCTCGGTCTGGCCGTAGCCCTCGTGCAGCGGCAGCCCCAGCGAGGCGAAGAACTCCAGCGTGGCCGGCGGGGTCGGCGCGCTGCCGGTGGACGCCGTGCGCACCGCGTCCAGCCCGAGGCGGGCGTGGATCTTCGACAGCACCAGCCGGTGCGCCAGCCCGCGGCGCAGCTTGCTGACGTGGCCGCTGCCGGCGACATGGCGCTTGAAGGCCTCGAGCTCGGTGGCCATGGCCCAGCGCGCCAGCTTGGCCTTGACCCCGGTGGCCTCGGCCAGCTTGGCGGTCAGCGCGGCCTGGAACTTCTCCCACACCCGGGGCACGCCCAGGAACAGCGTGGGCCGCACCTCGGGCAGGAACTCGCGCAGCTTGGCGAGGTCGTCACAGAAGAAGACCTCCGCGCCCTCGGCCAGCGGCAGCAGCACCGAGAAGATCTGCTCCGCGATGTGCGACAGCGGCAGGTAGCTGAGGATGCGATCGCGCTGGTGGCCGAAGCGCGCCAGCACCTTGGCCGACATCCCGGTCAGGGCGAGGTGCGACAGCATGACGCCCTTGGGTCGCCCGGTGGTGCCCGAGGTGTAGCAGAGGAAGGCCAGCGCCTCGGGGTCGACGGCCGCCAGGCGCGCCTCCAGCGCCTTGTCGGCGGCGGCGCCCTCGGCGCCCTTGGCCAGGAAGTCGGGCCACGGCATGGTGAAGGCGGCGTCGGCCCCCGGGGCAGCGTCGAGCAGGATGAGCTTCTCGACCGTGGGCATGATGGCGCGCTGGCTGCCCAGCTTGCTGGCCTCGGCGGCGCCATCGACCACGACCAGGCGGGCGCCGGCATGGTCGAGGATCCAGGCGATCTGCTCCGGGGTGCTGGTCTTGTAGATGGGCACCGGCACGCCCCCGGCGTTCATCACGCCGAGCTGCGTGACCACCAGCTCGTAGCGGTTCTTGGCCACGATGCCGACCGCCTCGCCGGGCTGGTGCCCGAGCGCCATGAGCGCGCGACCGACTTGACGTACCCGCTGATCATATTGACGCCATGTAATGGTGTTCCAACCGCTGGCGGTGCGCTCGTGCAGCGCGGCGTCGTCGGGGGCCTTGCTGGCCCAGGCTCTCAGCTGATGCACCAGGGTGCGTTCGTCGCTCATGGTCGGCTCACCAGGTCAGAGGTCAGGGGTCAAGGGCAGGACAGCGGCAACGTGGCAGGCACCTCGGCCAGCGCCTTGGCCAGCCAGCCGTCCACGCGCTGGAACAGGATGTCGTCGGGGCAGCCGCAGCGCACCTGGTCGCAGAACCAGGTGCCATAGCTGGAGAAGGCCCCCTCGAGCGCGTTGTGGCCGGCCTTGGCGGCGTCGATCTGCTCCTGGGGCACCGTCGCCAGGCGCGTGCGCAGCGCGGCCGCGTCATAGGGCGCGATCTCGAGGCTGAAGTCGGCCGCGATGGCGGGCGCGGCCAGCAGCGCGGCCATGCAGGTGGCATCGCGGCGACCATGCGGATCGGGTGCGCCCGGGGCCAGCCGGGTGGTGTCGGGCACCATGAGGTAGTCGCACGGGGTGTCCCTGGGCAGCGCCTCGTGGCGGGTCAAGACGCGCATCAGGGTGATGCGGTAGCGCCCGGGCCGCTTGAAGGCGGGGCACACCGGGTTGAGCAGCAGGTGCTCCTCATGGCTGGCGCCGGGCGCCACCTTGGCCAGGTAGCCGCCGCCGCCGCCAGCCATCGGCCCGGGCAGCGTCTTGCCGACCTCGCACACCACGGCGCCGCTG
>Ga0154020_10008415_pt1 | contig 11962 bp, 8 predicted proteins | sample Klosneuvirus_201_FD_109709 | JGI IMG/M metagenome (GOLD analysis project Ga0154020, IMG submission 109709) | Active sludge microbial communities from wastewater, Klosterneuburg, Austria - Klosneuvirus_20160825_MG | ecosystem: Engineered > WWTP > Aerobic digester > Activated sludge | place... | reverse complement strand
TCGTCGGCCCGGTCGGTGTGCACGTGACCTTGCGCTTCGCCACCTTGGGCGCCGAGACGACCGGAGGCTCGACGAGGCTCGACGAGATCGTGGGGAGCGGGAGCGCTGGCAGGTCCCAGCCGACGCGCACCGTGTCGTGCCGCACGCAGCCCCAGTCGTTGCACGTGAGCTCGTCGCGCTCGGCGGGCAGCGCGATCCGCGCCCAGGTCGCGCCGCCGTCGGCGGTCTCGAACACGGCCCCCCGGGCGTCCACCCAGATCCCGCGCTTGCCCGCGAGGCTCAGGTCCCTGGACGGGCCGAGCCAGCGCACCGGTTCGGCGACCCCCTCGCGATAGGCGCGCAGACTGCACGCGGAGCCGTCCGCGCGACAGACCGCCACGCGGAGCACGCCGTCGTCGCCGACCGAAGCGCGCGCGCCGCCGTGCGCGGCCGCCTCGAGGTCGAGCCAGGTCGTGCGCTCGAACGTCGCCGACTTCGGCGCCGCTGCGTGGATCGAGAGACGACCGTCGCTCTCGGCCACCACGTACCCGCGGCGCGACTTCGGGTCGAAGGCGACCGCGTGCACGTAGCCCTTGGCCGCGAGCTGCACGTCGACGAACGTGGCCCCGTCGAAGGCGATCTTGCGCGGCTCGCAGGTGCCGTCGTGGCACGCGCGGCCCTGGTACACCACGCCCGCGTCGGCGAAGAGATCGACCTCGCTCTCGTCGATGCTGCCCTCGTACGTGCGGAGGGTCTTCCACCCACCGTCCTTGGTCCAGCGGTGGAGCGCGCCGTCTCCGGGGCACGAGAGGAAGAGGCCGCTCTCGTCGCCCATCGTGTTGGGTGAGCTGCAGCCCTTGGGGAGGTTCGTGAGCGTGAGCGTCTCTCCCGCGCGTCCCAGATAGAAGCGGAAGACGCCCTCGTCGTGCCCGGACACGAGCAGCCACGGACCGCCGAGGCGCGTCTGGTACCAGGGCCCCGAGACCCACGGCGCGTTGTTCGCGGGCAGGGCGACGAGCTTGCCGTTCACGAGCGTCGCGCGCCCCGCTTCGCCGTCGATCTGCACCGAGGCGCCCTCGGTCGGCCCGTCTCTCGTGACCGCGTGGACGCCGAGTCCGAGGGAGTCGATCGCCGACCACGTCGCGCCGTCGTCGCTCGTCGCGAACACGCGCTGGGGGATCGTGAAGAGGAGCCCCTCGCCCTTGGCCGAGAGCGCGACGCCGCCGAGCGTGCCGCCAAACGTGTTCGCGGTGAGCGGCGATTTCAAGGGCTCCCAGGTCCGACCACCGTCCGCCGACCGGAACAGCTCGCGCGCGCTCACGGCGACGAGGGACTGCTTGCCGACGGCCACGCGGTGGATCGCGGCCGCGGGCCCGGCGCGACGCTCGAGGACCTGGCCGAGCGCGTCCTTGGTCACGTAGGTGGCCCCCGACTCGGCGACGAACCCGAGCTGGTCACCCGGGAGGCGCAGCACCCCCGCGATCCCCTCGGGGAGCGCGGGCCCCTCGACGTTCGCGCCGGCCTTGCGGAGGGCGCGTCGGCCCAGCGGCCCGACTTGCAGCTCGCCCTCGGCGACCTCCAGCGTGCGAAGCGCCGCGAACGGGTGGAATGGGAACGAGAGCTTGGCGGGGACGGGCGGCACCACCGGCGCCTTGGGTGTCGGCGTGAGGAGCGGTGGGGTCCCGACGACCGCGGGCCCGCACGCGGCCGAGCAGCAGACGAGCGCGAGGATCGATCGCGGGACAGGCATGCGAGATTCGTCGCACCCAGCCGCGGAGTGCACAAGTGCTCTCGGGAGCTCGTCGTCGCGACCAGGCAGACGGCGGGGCCGTTTTCTCGTAGCTTCGTCCGGGTGCGATCGGACGACTCCACCGAGGGCGACTCGATCGCCGAGACGGCGGCCCCGCACGACGGCGGGTGGGTGTTGACCCTCGTGCACCACCCCGATCCGCGCGCCGTCGGCCGCAGGGTCCACCTCGATCCGCGTCGACCCCTCGAGCTCGGGCGGGCCCTCCCCACGTTCGGGCCCGATCTCCCCGAGGACCGGCGGCTCTCGCGTGCGCACGCGCGCATCACCGTGGATGCGCGCGGCGTCGAGGTGGAAGACCTCGAGAGCCGCAACGGCACGACGGTCGACGGCGAACGCATCCGTCGGGCGAGCCTGCGCCCGGACGCGCTCGTCGGCCTCGGGTCGTTGCTCGTCCACGTCGGTCGCGGGAAGCTGCGCGCGCGCGGGATCGGACACCCTCGCGTCGTGCACGCGAGCGATGCCCTGGCCGAGGTCCTGAGCGACCTCCTCGACCGACCGGCGCGTCGCTCGTGCATCCACGGCGAGACGGGGACCGGCAAGGGTCTGCTCGCGGAGGAGCTGCACCTCGCGACGAGGCCGGAGGCGCCGTTCGTGTCGCTCCACGCGGCCACGGTGCCCGACGCGCGCATCCACGCGGTGCTGTTCGACGAGGGGTTGCTCGCGCGAGCGCACGGGGGCACCTTGCACCTCGACGGCTTCGACGACGCGTCCCCCCCGCTGCAGGCCGCGCTGCTGCAGGCCGTGGGCGACGAGCGGCTGCCCGACGGAAGTCGTCTCGACGTGTTCGTGGTGACCACCACGCTGCTCGCACCCGCGGAGCTGCTCGCGCAGGGGAGGCTGCGCCCGGACCTGGTCGCGCGGATCGCGGGCCGCGTCGTCGAGCTGTCGCCGCTGCGCCGACGACCCGTGGACGTCGCCGCCGCCATCGCGCAGTTCGCGATCGATCTCGGGGTGGGCGTCGAGCCCGAGCTGGTGCGGGCGTTGATGGCGGCGCCCCTTCCCGGCAACTTCCGCGAGCTGCAGGGGCGGCTCGAGGAAGCCGCGCGCGGAGGTGGCACGCTCGCGTTGCCCGAGGGGCTCGCCGGCGCGAAGCGGGCCGAAGCACCGCCCTCGGGGCGGGGGGCACGCCTCCGGATCGCCCGGGACGGGAGCTTCGTCGAGAACGAGGGGCGGCGGGTGTCGCTGTCGACCCGAAGGGTGCTTCGTCTGCTGCTGACCGCGCTCCTCGAGCAGCACCTCCGCGATCCGCGGGCAGCGCTGACGGTGGCCGAGCTGATCGCGGTGGGATGGCCTGGCGAGCGCGTGCTACCGCGGGCGGGCTCGAGCCGGGTGTACGTCGCCATCACGACCCTGCGGCAGGCCGGCGTGCCGATCGAGCACGTGCCGGAGGGCTACCGGATCGAGGCGAGCCACCCGGTGGACGTCAGCGACGCCTGAACCCCGGAGCGCACACGTTCGCCATCGCCTCCGGCCGACGGATCCCCTGCACGTCGAAATAGCGGGCGGCCGCTGCGGCGTGGGCGTGGGACGTCGCGCCGTCCGTGACGCCCGCGAGGCGCAGGTGCGCCGCCGCGCCGACCTGCAGCACCGCGTAGCGCTCGGCGACCGCCACCGCTCGACGGAGCGCGGGGGCCGGATCGCGGCCCAGCACCGCCGCCACCCCGGCCGCGAGCAGGTGCCCCCGCGCGATCGCGTCCGGATACCCCTCGGACACGAGCGAGCGCGCGAGGGCCGAGACGGTGACGACGGCGCGGGCGACGTCCAGGCCCCGCTCGGCGCGCGCGAGCCAGGCGCGGCCCCACAGCGAGCGACTCAGGGCCCGCACGGGCTGCTGGCGCTCGACGAGCGACCAGCGGAGCGACGCGAGGTCGTCTGCGTGTCGCTCGAGGATCCGGTGCCCTTCGCCCTGGTAGAGCAGGTTCTCGGCCATCGCGTCGAAGGCGAGCCAGTGCTGGAACTGGAAGCCGCCGAGGGGCGCGTCCCAGTGGAGCTCTCGCAGCATGCGCTCGCTCCCCGCGACGTCGTCGTCGCAGAGGAACAGCACGTTGGCGCCGCGCCGCATCGTGGTCTCGAGGTAGCGGTCGCCGCGGCGGCGGGCGTCGTGGAGGATCTCGGGCAAGATCCGCCGAAGGTGCACGAAGTCCCCGCCGATGCGGACGCGGAAGGCGCGGAGCAGCTGCAACGTGGTGATCGGCCAGGTGTTGGCCTCGGTGCGCTCGCGGAACATGCGCTCGGCGGTGACGAGGTCGTCGAGGACCGCGATGCTCTCGCCCGCGAACGAGGCGTTGACGGCGCGACACGCGAAGGCCCAGCAAGCGGTCTCGGGGACGCCGGTCTCGGCCGCGAGCGCGTCGACCCTCGCCATCAGCGGTTCGGCGCGCCTTCGGCCCCACCGCCCCGTGGAGCCGAGGTAGAGCGTCTCCATCGCGATCGCCTGCCCCGCGTGCCGCGACCTCGGCGCGCGCAGGGCGTCACCGAACCAGCGCTGCTGGTAGACGGCAGCGCGCAGGTTGTCGGTCATGCCGAGGCCTTGCGACAGCGTGCGCAGCAGCGTGGCGTCATCCTCGGTGAGCGGGGGGACGTCGGGGAGTCGGTTGCGCAGCCACTCGCGGAACAGCGCGAGAGCCGCGCCGAGCGTGGTCTCGGGTAGAGGCATCCGGCGCTCGACGAGGAGCGTGCGAAGGAGCTCGATCCCGCGCACCTGCTCGCCCGCCACGAGGAACAGCTCCGCCGCCCGGCGCAGCGCCTCACGCCGTCGAGTCGCGTCGCGTTGACCGACGTCGACGAAGGCCTCGGCGGCCTCTTTCGCTCGATGACCACGCGCCAGCGCCTGCGCGCGCAGGACTGGTAGGCTCGGGTCGGCGTTCCCGAGTCGCATCGCCTCGCGATACAGATCGGCCGCGCGGTCGAAGGCGAACGCCTGATCGGCGCGGCGCGCGACCTCGGCGGCGAGGCGGCTCGCCTCCGCCTTCTGGCCAGCGCCGTCGAGGTGCGCGAGGGTCAGCTCCACCTCGTCCAGGCCGGCGGCGACGAGGCCCCGGTGGAGCGCCGCGTGCAACGACCGCCGTCGTGCTTCGTCGAGCTCGGCGCTCACCGCCTCGCGCACCCGGTCGTGGAAGGGCTCGACGGTCGCGAAGGCGCGGGTGCGCCGCTGCTCACCGAACCGGGCGAGGCGGTCGGCGGCGAGAGACGTGACGAGACCAGCCTGGTCCTCGACGGCGACCTCGCCGGCGAGGAGGAGGGCCCGTTCGGAGATCGGTCCCGCGGCGACGGACAAGAGCTCGACGACCCGCCGCATCCGCGGTGCGAGCGAGGCCACGCGACTCCGGACCGCGTCGTCGAGCGACGCCACGCTGCCCGTCCGGTCGAGCGTCAGCTCCTGGACGAACATCGGGTGACCACCACTGGCCTCGGCGATCGTCCGCGCGCGCGTGTCGTCGGCGCCGCACGAGCGCGCGAGCGCCTCGGCGGCGGTGCCTTCGAGAGGCCCGATCGGCACCTCGGTGATCGCCCACGGCCAGGCCCGGCCTCCGCTGTCGCGGCCGGCGAGCAGCAGCGTCGCGAAGGGAATCGGCCGGGCGAACAGGTCGGCGAGCAGCGCCCGCGAGTCCGCGTCCGCCCACTGGACGTCGTCCACCACCAACGCCACCCGTCGTTCCCGCGCGAGCGCCGACAGCACGCGGTAGAGCGCTTCGACCGCGCGGGCGCGCTGCAGCGCCGGGTCGTCGGGCGGGGTGAACCCGTCCCGCGACAGCACCGGGAAGAGCGCGGCGACGAGCGCCAGGTCCACCGGGTTCGCGGTGCGGCTCCCTTCGAGGGCCTGGCCGAGTCCGTCCATCACGCCGTCGAGCGCGTTGAAGGGCACGCTCTCCCGGTGGTGGCAGCGCCCGACCAGCGTGCAGAAGCCACGCGCCGCTGCGCGAGCGACGAAGGCGCGCACGAGCGTGCTCTTGCCGATGCCCGACGGACCCCGCAGGAGCAGGCGCCGCTCCTCCCCGCGCTCCGCCGCCGCGAGGGCAGCGTCGAGCACCGAGAGCTCCGCGGTGCGTCCGACGAGCGGTCGCTCGACGGGAGCCACCGCGGTGGTCGTCGCCGCGCGCGCTCCTCCGACGACGGTCGCGATCTCCACGAGCGAGGGTCGCGCGAGCGGGTCGCGCGCGAGCAGGCCCGCGACGAGCTCCACGAGCGCGGCGGGGGCGGCGACGATCGCGTCGAGCCGCGGCGCCTCGCGCTCCGCCTTCTGCGCGAGGAGCTGGAGGGGCGAGCCGACGAAGGGCAGCGTGCCGGTCAGCGCCTCGAAGATCATGACGCCGATCGCGTAGGCGTCGACGGCGGGGCCGAACCCCTGGCCCAGCGCCTGCTCCGGCGCCGCGTAGGCGGGCGTCCCATGGAAATCGTCCGCCCGGGTGGACCCGACGTCGAGCAAGAGGCCGTAGTCGAGGACCCGCACGCGGCCGTCGTTGCGGACCAGGACGTTCGACGGCTTGAGATCGCGGTGGATCTTGCCCTGCGCGTGCAAGGCCGCGACGGCGTCGACGAGCTCGAGCACCGCCGCGCGCAGGCGGCCCAGATCGGCCGGGCAGTCGCGCAGAGGACGGCGCGGCCCGTCGCCGCCCGCGGCGGTCAGGGTCCCGATCGTCATCGTGCCCGACTGCGTGCTCGGCGGCTGCGCGTCCTCGAACACCCACGCCGTGAACGGCACGCCCTCGACGAGCTGCATCGTGAAGAAGCAGTCGGTGCCATCGGCGAACAGCTCGTAGAGGGGGACCAACCCGGGGTGCAGCAGATCGGCGGCCGCGCGGAACTCCGTCTTGAGGCGCAGCAACGCGGCGGGGCTCACCTGGTGGAGCGTCTTGAGCGCCACGAGCTCGCCGCGCTCGCGATCCCACGCGGCGTGGACGGTGCCGGCGCCACCCGCGCCGAGCTGGGAGCGCAGCTCGAACCGACGCGCACGAAGCGCTTCCCCCATGACAGTGGGTCGATCCTACGGCAGAGGGCGGAACGACGTCGAGCGCAAGAGGCCACGGCCGGCCCGTTCCGGCCAGCAGACCTCGGACGCTCAGAGCGCGGCGAGCGCCTTCGCGGTCGCGGCCGCGAGTTCGGCCGCCCCCTTCACCTTCGGGTGCTCGGCGGCGAACTCCTTCGCCAGCGTGAAGGACTTGCGCGCCGCGGACTTGTTCCCGAGGTGCCATTCGGCGAAGCCGAGCTTGTAGGCCGCGTAGCCCAGACCCTCGCCGTCGGGGCCCATCCACTTGGCCGCGCGGGTGTACGCCTCGCGCGGGATCGTCCAGTCGACCTTGCCCTGCAGCGCCTGCTCGAAGGTGGAGTCACCGATGTCCAGGTAGGCCCAGGGGACGAAGCGGGAGAGCGGCATCTTCTTGGTCAGCTCGAGGTGGATCAGGCGCGCGAGGTCGTCGGAGCCCAGGGCTCGGTGCGCTCGCGCGAGGTGGTAGAGCACCTCGTCGAGCCGGCCGAACGTGGGGTGCTCGTCGGCCACGGCCCGCAGGACCTCGACGGCGCGGGTGAGCGCCGCGGTGCGGATCTGCGCCGCCTTCGTCCGCTCTGCGTCCTTGGTGGCCGCGGCCCGATCGGCGTCGGCGGCCATCGCGAGCTCCACGTGGTGGAGTCCGACCTTCAACCCGACGTCGGCGCGCTTGGGGTCGGTCTTCGGTGTGGCCTTCCAGCGCCCCTCCTGTGAAGGCACGTCGGCCAGCAGCTGGGAGGTGGTGGCGGAGGTGCGAGCGACCTCGGGGTAGGCCACGGGGATGGGGCTCTGCGCGAGGGGCGGCGCGACGACCTTGGCGGGCGCGGGCGGCGCGGCCCGCGTGGAGACCGGTGCGAGGAGCAGGGCCAGGGCGAGCGCGAGGCGAGGTCGCATGGACGTCGGACCCGCGAGGACGAGCGACGTTGGCGCCACGCCCTACACGAGATCGGGCGGATCGAGCGGCCCGACCTTGATCTGTGGCTTGTACTGGTGGTTGCCCGGGTTGCACACCGCCCCCGAGATGCTGGTCTGGCCCTTCTTGCAGACGCGCGGGGCCTTGGCCGCGTTCGTGTCCCAGGAGCACCGACACGGCCCCGACCCGGCGGTCGGATCGGAGGGTTCGCTATCCGCGACGGTGGCGGTCGCCGTCGCGCTCGCCGTCGCACTCGTGCTCGGCGTCGCAGACGGCGCCGTGGCCGTGCTGGGGGTGGTGGGGGCCTGCGCCGATCCGCCGCAGGCGACGAGCGCGCCGGCCAGGACCTGCACGAACCGGAGGCGTCGTTCGTCTCGCACGCCCACAGCATACGAGGCCCTCGGCCGCCCAGCCACCGAGCGCGCGCGAGCGGCGAATGCTCGGCTCGAGCGATACAGGATGCATCCGCCCGCGGGTCGGCAGGGTACCGTGAGCGGGTGCGCGTGCTCGTCGTCCTCCTCGTTGCGCTCTTCGTCGGAGCGGGATGCAAGTCCAAGGGTCTGCCATCCGTCTCGGTCTCGAGTGCGGACACCGCGGCGGGGCGTTTCTGGCGGTGGTTCGAGGCCAACGCCAAGGACCTTCGCGCCGAGCCGGACCTGCAGAAGACGATGGAGCGCATCTCCGAAGCGCTCGCGAAGGAGCACAAGGGCGTCTTCGCGGAGATCGGGTCCGACGGCTCTGATCGCCTCCTGGTGCTGAGCGTCGACGGAGACAAGAAGCTCTTCCCGATGGTCGAGCAGCTCTATGCGGTGCGGCCGAAGGTGCCTGGGTGGAAGCTCGTAGCGTTCCGGCAGCGTGACGCGAGCCTTTCGACCATCGAGATGAACGGCCGCAAGCTCGAGCCGAAGGCGATGAAGTTCATTGCCGAGCGGCACGGCGCACTGTTCGACGTGACCGTCTACGTCCCGGGGTTCACCACTGCGGACGACTTCGGCAACATCCTGTTCATCGCGCTCGACCACGTGGTCGGCGAGTACGACATGGAGACCCGCATCGGTGGCATCGAATGGGCGAAGCTCGAGGCCGCGCCGGCGACAGCCAGGCCTCTCGCCGATCTGCCGAAGCTCATCGACGAGACGTTCCCACGGACGACGGCGCCATGAGCCGCTCGAAGGCGGTCCGGAGAGCAGCGTTCATGATCGTGTCGATCACGGCGTCCTGCGCTACGACGAAGAAGAGGGCCCAGTCGGAGACCACGATCCTCGTCGCCGAGCAGGCGACCCCCTCCGAGTCGCCGCTCCCCGTGGACGGAGGGAAATCGGCCGTCGCAGCGGTCGAGGCCGGTGCTGCGGTCGCGACCGATGCCGGACCCGAGGTGGCCAAGGCCAAGGGAGCTCTCCCGCCCGGCTTCGCGGTGGACGAGATACGCCGCGTCGTGTTGCCCGAGATCCGCAAGTGCTACGAGTCCGGGTTGGACACGGTGCCGGGTCTGAAGGGCTCGCTCACCGTTGCGTGGCACATCACCGCCATCGGGCTCGTGTCGCGCTCGTCGGTCGTCAGCTCCACGATGAAGTACCTGCCTGTGGAGGACTGCATCGCGAAGGCCGTGCGCACCTGGGTGTTCGAGAACCCGAACGCCGTCGAGGCGGACGCGACGTGGGGTTTCCAGTTCACCCCACCCTCACCCTGACGCGTCGGGTGGGCAGCACAACTTCGAATCCGCACGAATGTCAAACCGTGTTTTACATTCGTGCAAAAACAAGATCAGCGCTGCCCGGAGCGGATCCTACTATCCCCGGAGGGCGCGACGCGACGCGCACCGTGCGGAGCACAGGGCAAACGGGAGCAGAGCCGACGGCGGTGAGGGGGTCTTCGGATTCTGCACGAAGGTCAAACACTCTTTGACCTTCGTGCGGGACGTTCGAGGACCAGACACTCCGTCGCCGCTGGATGCGAGTGTCCGACGTTCGATCGTTTCGTGAGGGACGCTGCACGAAGGTCAAAGATCCTTTGACCTTCGTGTGGAATCGGTAGACCCCCACCACCGCCGGAGAGGCTCCGAGGTCAGCGCCGTTCGGTTAACCGAACGGACCCTCATGTGTCGAAGATTGCAGCGCTTTTCGGGACGCGGTCCGGCCTCTACTCGAGCCCCCCGAACTTCTTCACCGACTTCACGCGCAGCCCCTTCGGGTACTTCGCCACGTAGTCCTCCGCCGCCGTGCGCGCGCGCGCCGAATCGCCCGCGCGCCACCACGCCTCGGCCTCCCGGGCCAGCGCGTCCTCGGCGAGCGTCCCCGTCGCGCCGAGCGCGCGCGTCTTCGCGAACGAGGCCGCGGCGTCCTTCGGCGCGCCGAGGTCCTCCATCTGCACGCGACCGAGGGTGAAGGCGGCCAGCGGCGCGCGCGGATCCCCGGGAAACTTCTCCACCACGCGCTTGAGGTGGGGCACCGCCTGCGCGGCGTGGTGCGAGAGGCGCGCGACGTCCGCCGCGAGCAGGAGCTCGTTCGGCTCGTCCTTGATGTTCGCCCCGGCCAGCGCCGTCCACGCCTTGTCGTACTCGCCGTCGTGCGCGAGCGCGCGCCACGCGGCCACCGCCGCCGACGCGGACACGCTCGGCACCACCGACGCCGACACGCTCGCCGAGGCCGAGGCGGAGACGCTGGGCGCCGCGATCGTCGGCTCTGCGTCGAGGCAGACCGTCTTGTCGCCGAGCGCGAGCTCGCTCGCGACGCCGTGGCACGTCACGCGCACGCGGCCGTGGTGCACCGTCACCTGCGTGCCGCCCGGTGCAGGCTCCACCGAGAACCCGGTCCCGAGCACCTCGACCAGCGTGGCCCCGCGCGTGACGCGGAAGGTGCGCGACGGGTTCTTGGTGATCTCGAAGCGCGCGGCGCCCTTCACCAGGATCACCTCGACGCGGTCCGCCGCCGCGACCTTCGTCTCCACCACGCTGTCCGGCAGGAGCGGCGTCGCCGTCGAGCCGTCGACGAACGTGACCGGCGCGATGGAGCTGGTCGGCGCGGGCGTGGTCTTGGCGACCGTGTCTCCGCCGCGGGTGCGGGCGTACTGCAGCGCGCCGAAGCCGCAGGCGAGCGCGAGCGCGACGCCGACGCCGGCGCGGACCTGCGCGCGGCGGGTCTTGCGGCGGAGCATCATCCCCTCGACGCGGCGGGCGCGGGCGTCGGACCACTCGAGGCCGACGTCCTTGGCGGCCTCGGCGAGCTTGTGTTCCAGGTCAGGCATCGTTCCCTCCTCCGGCTTCGCCGAGGACTGCCTCGATCGCGGCTTGCGCCGCCGAGATCTTTCGTTTCACCGTGGCGAGGCTGACGTCGCAGAGGCGAGCGACGTCGTCCAGCTGCTCGCGCTCCACGTACCGCAGCGTCCACGCGAGGCGCTGGTCGACGGGGAGCGTGTCGAGGACCTCGTAGACGCGCGAGAGCAGCGCCTTGTGCTCCGGGGACGCATCGCTCGAGGCGATGTCGCCGTACTCCGGGTGCTCGTCGAGGTGGAAGAACATCTTGACCCTTCGCATGCGCAATCTACGTCGCGCGGTCCGCACCGTCACGGTCGCGAGCCAGCCCTTGAGCGCGCCCGGGTCGCGCAGCGTGCCGACGCCCTTCCAGGCGTCGAGGAACACGTCCTGCACCACGTCGTCGACCTCGTCGTCGCGGCCGAGCAGGCGGTGCGCGATGGCCGCCACGTAGGCGCCGTACGCCCGGTAGAGCTGCTCGAGCGTCTGCGGCACCTCGCCCGGTGCGGTCTGCACCAGGCGAAGGGAGGCTCGACGCTCTTCGTTCATCGCGGGGACCATCGTCGCTCACTTCGGGCGCGCGGGCACGACGACCGTGTTGAGGGGCGCGAGGTTCTCGCCCGCCGGGTAGGCGTACGAGACGTCGCGGGTGAACGTCTTGGTCTCGGTCGTGCCCCAGCCCCACACCGAGAGGCCGAAGGGAGACGTCGATTTCATGACGTGGCGGCCGTTGTCGCACCCGTTCTGCGGCTGGAAATCGTGCCGCGAGAGGTCGACGTAGGCGTACTGGTAGAGCGACCCCGAGCCGACCGGCACCCAGGTCTTCACGACGCCGAGGCAATCCAGGTCGACGTCGGCGAACGAGCCGTCGGCCTTCGCCTTGCGGGTGAGGACGAGGTTGGTCTCGGGGTAGGTCGGGTCGGTGAAGAAGACGTACTTGTCGAGGTACTGCGGCACCGGCACGAGGCGCAGGAAGTCGGCGTCGCCGTACCCCTGCGTCGCGGGCGTCTCGATCGTCGCGGAGCC
>Ga0154020_10008414_pt1 | contig 11963 bp, 10 predicted proteins | sample Klosneuvirus_201_FD_109709 | JGI IMG/M metagenome (GOLD analysis project Ga0154020, IMG submission 109709) | Active sludge microbial communities from wastewater, Klosterneuburg, Austria - Klosneuvirus_20160825_MG | ecosystem: Engineered > WWTP > Aerobic digester > Activated sludge | place... | reverse complement strand
CAAGGACCGGCGCTACGAGGGCAAGGCCCACCTGTTCCACGAGATCCTCAACGAGCCGAGCTGGGCGGGCATCGCCGACGAGATGGCCGACTGGGTGCTCGCCCGCGTCTGAGCCCTTCCTTCCCGTCGGGCCTCACTTGCAGACGAGCGTGTCGATGACCGGCTCGGTGGTCGCGTAGGGATCGTAGATGGTGGTCAGTCGGGCGGTCACCGAGGCCACCCAGTCCGAGCCCTTGATGTCGATCTTGGGGCTGGTCGTGCCGCTGTAGTCGCAGAGGAACGTGCCCCGATTGGGGAACCCATCACCCGGGAAATCGACGAGCCCCGTCAACACGTTGTGGGAGCCGGTGACCGCGGTGAGGAAGCTCACGGGCACGGGCTTCGGCGCGAGATCCTTGGGCTTGGTGGTCACGCACGGGATGACGTCGCCGAACTGGACGACCTCGCCCGCTCCGCCGAGGATCCCGTCGTAGAGCATGACGAGCAGGGGGCCGTCCCCGTTCGCGAGGTACTTCCCCGTGGCGAGCAGGTCGGAGATCTCCTTGCCCATCTGGAGGTTGAGGTCGACCCGCCGCAGCGGGTAGAGCTTGAGACTCTGGCGCGTGGTCTTGCCGACCACCATGTCGAGCTTGGACCACGTGGCCTTGGCGGTCTTCTTGTCGTAGGCGAGCGGTACGCTGACGAAGTCGCCCACGCGGTTGGTCCCGTCGGTCTCGGGGCGCTCCGCGTCGGCGAACGACGCGATGACCCAGTACGTGCCGCCCTTGGCCACGCTGTCGACCAACGTGACCGGGAGCTTGTCGATGGCGAGCTTCTCGCCGATGGCGCCGTAGCGGAGAGTCGCGACCGGAGGGATCGGCGCCTCCTTGGTGCCGGTGCTCGGATCCTTGTCGTAGAGGTAGACCTTCAGGAGCCCCTTGCCGTCGAGGCCGAGGCTCGTGGCGGCCGACGTGTACGCGGGGCCCACCTCCGCGTTCACCGTCACGCAGAACTTCGCCTTGCCCGGCTCGTCGGCGCACGGGTCGACGCCCGCGTCCGCGTCGCCGGTGACGAGCGAGTCGGTGGTCGCTGCGTCGTCGGTGGTGCCGGTGTCGCTGGCGACCTGGAAATCACTGCCCGACGAGCACGCGGAAGCGCCGAACGAGAGGAAGAGCGCCAGGCCCAGGCGTTCAATGTGCATCGCTCCAGCGTAACACGCGGAAGGGAGGTGCAAACTTGTCGGCCAGCAAGCTCGTTGCGGTCAGTGCTGGCCGGGACTCTTCGCGCGCACGGGCATCGGCAGCGTGAGCACGCCGTCCGCGCTGCCCCCGAGGACGTTCCGATCCAGGATGAATGCATGCCCGTCCCAGACGCACGGGCGCAGCCGCACCACGCCGTCGCGCGGCCAGCACTCGATCAGCGAGAAGCCGTGCGGGTGGCGCGATCCGCCGTAGGCCGCGCCCGCCGCGAGCTCGACGTGGGCGTCGTGGGGCCGCACCCGGGTCGCCGCGTCGACGCTGTGCAGGTGACCACGGAGGGCGATCGAGCACCGCCGCTGCACGGCCTCACGGACCTCGTGCGCGTCGAAGTCGGCGAGGTAGTCCCACGGGTGGTGCGCGAGCGAGATCGAGAGCTCGGCGTCCTCCGCGCCGGCGAACACCTGGTGCAGCTGGTAGCGCGCGACGAGCAGCCGGCCCTTGTCGGTGTCGCCACAGGCCATCCAGGACGAACACAGGCCCGCGAGGTGGACCCGCACGCCCTCGATCTCGAGACGCTCGGACCACCAGGGGAGCTCCGCGCGCGGCTCGCCCCGGACCTTCGCCACGAAGTCGAGGTAGGCGTCGTGACGCTGCAAGAGGACGCCGCGCTCACGAGGGTTTCCGAGCACGGTCGCGAGCGCGTCCTGGCTCTCCTTGCCGAGCAAGGACTCCTGGGCGGCGAGGGCGACCTCGCCGACCACGCCGCGATCGACGTCGTGGTTGCCCGGCACGAAGAACAGGCGCGTCGTCGGCAGGCGCGCTGCCGGCAGCAGCCGCTCGGTGAAGAAGCGCTCGGCGAGCGCGTACTCGCCGGGCGCGCCGCGATCGGCGACGTCTCCGGTGACCAGGACCAGGTGCGGCCCGAGCCCCTCGCGCGCGAACGACTCGACGCGTGCCACGAGGCCCGCGAGCACCGGGTCCTGGTCCCACGTACGGCGCGGGGAGAAGTGGAAGTCGGAGACGTGGAGCACGCGCACGGCGGGGCCCCGGGGGCGACGAGGGCGGGAGGGCACCGCGGTGCGATAGCTCTCCGGCAGCGCGAGGACGAGGAGGGAGCTCGCGGGGAGCGTGCCCCGGCGCAGGGCGGCGGCGTGTCGGCGCAAGCCGTCGTCGAGCACCTGCTCCACCTCACGGGCGTGGCGCTGGTGCAGGTCGTGGAGCCGCGCCGCCACGCGCCCGGTGTCCTCGGGCAGGGCGTGCAACACCCGCGCGAGCTCGCCGTGGCGCGCGAAGAACGAGGCCTCGTCCTCGTCGTTGGTCAACATGGCGGCGCGCACGTAGGCCGTCGCGACGGCGCGGGCCGCGGCGGTCGGGCGCGCGCCCGAGAGCAGATCCACGGCGTAGTTCTCGGCGGGGTCTTCGCGCTCGAGGCCCGCCGCCAGCACGGCGAAGCGACGATCGACGCACGACGCGCACGCGCCGCAGTGACGCCCTTTTCGCTCGCGCGTGCAGCTCGTCGTCCGCGCGAGGAGCGCCGCGGCGCCGTGGGCGGCGAGCCTGGCTCCGACCTCGCCCTTGGTCAGGAACAGGAACGCGTTGTCGACCGGCACGACGCGCCCGGTGAGCGCACCGAGCTGCTCCGAGAAGCAGGCCAGGACCTGGGGATGCGTGCTGCGCGAGGGCCGCTGCCCGAGACCGACGGCCGAGAGCGGCAACCCGAGGCTCACGACGCCGTTCTCGAAGAACCGCACCGCCGAGCCTTCGCCGAACGCGCTGGCGAGCGCCCCCGCGGCCGCCGCGAACAGGAGCGCGCGGAGCCGTGCGTCGCGGGTGCGGGTCTCCCCCGCGACCCACAGCGGCACGAACGCCACCTGGCCGGGCCGTCCGCGGGCGACGACCTCGGCGGCCAGCGCGGCCACGCGCGGATCGAGCCGCGGGCTCGTGCGGTGGTGCAGGAGCACCACGAACCCGCCGCGCGCGAGGGTGTCGAGCGCACCGACCAGCGAGTCGAGCCCCGAGGAGAACAGCACCACGTCGACCGGCGCGTCGGCAGGGATCGCGGTCAGCGTCGGGTCGCCGTCGCCGAGGAGCGCGGTCGGACCGAGCGGGCGCCGCGCCGCGTGCAGCTCGAGGAACGTGGGCACGCCGAGCAAGGTCGTCACCCGCTCGAAGACCCGCCCGAACCGCCGCGTCGAGAGCCGTGCGGCCGCGCGCACGGGGACCCGCAGCGAGAGCCGCGGCTCGTCGCGCGACTCGGCCGCGAAGGCGTACGCGGCGATCTCGAGCCCGTCGAGGACCGCGGCCGGGATGCGGCGCGCCACCTCCGCCGGGATGCCGAGGCGCACCGTGACGTTGGCCTCCGCGCCCGCGAGGCGCAGCGCCTGCTCGTCACCGCGCACCCGCAGGCCGCCGCACGCGAACGCGCTCATCGAAGGCCTCCGAGGCCGGTCGCGATCGCGTCGAACGTCTGACCGAGGAGCGCCCGCACGCTCCCGCGGCCGGTGATCGACGCCGCCGCCACCGCGACCCGCTCGCGGGCGCACTGCTCGATCGAGGCGCGCACCGCGACCTCGGCGCGGAGGGTCTCGGCGTGGGGGCCCCGCGCGAGCGCCAAGGAGACGTGCGCCGCGACGAGGCGCTCGGCGATGCGCGCGGCGAGCGCCCGGAGGGCCTCGGCCAGCGACGCGGAGCCGCCGCGCATCAACACCTCGAGCGCGGCGAGCTGCACGAGCTCGGCGAGCTCCGAGGGCAGCCCGTCCACCGCCGCGTCGAGCAGCTCGACCGCTGCCGCCGCCAGCGCGAGCGCGTCGCGCGCCCCTCCGTTCGCGCGTGCGCGGTCGAGCCCGAGCCGCTCGGTGAGGGCCTCGGGCGCGCGGTAGAGGCTCGCGACGAGGGCGAACGCCGCGCGCACGCCCTCATCGTCGCGCGCGAGGGCGAGCCGAGGCGCCTCGCGCGCGAACACCGCGCGCACCACCGAGGCCGGCGGATCTCCCGCGTGGATGCGCTGGGCGATCGAGGCTGCGCTCGACGCTCGACGCGCTCCCCGACCCGCCATGGCGGGCGAGCTTAGCCCATCAGCGACAGCTGGTGGTGGCGAGGGCGGCGATCGAAGCGAGCACCCGCGGGGCGTCGCGATCGAGCACGTCGGCGTGGGTCGCGCCGGCGACGCGCAGCAGCGTGGCGTGCGGGATCGCGCTCGCGAGAGCCTCGCCCATGTGGAACGGCACGATCTCGTCGGCGTCACCGTGGATCACGAGGGTGGGCACCGCGATCTGCGCCGCCTTCGACGCCGTGTCGAACGGGTCGCGCACGAGCAGGCTCGCGGGGGACCACGGCGCGGCCTCCCGCACGAGATCGACCACCGAGGTGAAGGGCGCGACCAGCAAGAGCGCGGCGCCGCGGCCCCGACGAGCGAGCTCGGCCGCGACCCCGGTGCCGAGCGAGCGCCCGGACAGGAGCACCCGGTCCGGACCGATCCCGCGCGCAGCGAGCGCGGCGAGCAGCACCTCGGCATCGGCGACGAGCGCGTGCTCGCTCGGATCGAGCCCCTGGGCGGCGCCGTAGCCGCGGTACTCCATGAGCACGACGCCGAGCCCACGCGCGTGGAGCGCGCGCCCGAAGCCGAGCGCCTCCTCGGCCGTCTGCGTGTTGTCGTGGAAGTGGACGACCCAGGGGCCGCCCTCGCGTGGGAGTTCGAGCGCGTGCACGAGCGCCCCGTCCGGGGCGCGGAGGACGAGGGCGTTGGCGGCGCTCGTCGCGACCGCCCGCCCCTGACCGCGGAACACGAAGTGCCGCGAAGCCTGTCGGGCTCCGAACAAGGCGCAGCCCAGCAACCCGCACGCCAGGGCTGCTCGGACGAGCCACCTGCGCGCTCCGTGCATCGCTCACCGTGACCGCGGCCGAGCTCCGGCGCAAGTGGCGCGCGACTTGCTCGCTCTCGGGTGTGACGAAATGGAGCGTCGCCGTCGATGTCTTCCACGCGCTCGCCATGGCGGCGTGGATCCTCGGCTTGCCGTTGCTGTTCACCCGGCGGTGGCGCACGGCGACCCGGTTCTACGCGGTCTATGCCATCACCTTCGTGATCGTCTCGCAGACCTCGCAGCTCGTGCTCGGCGAGTGCTTCCTCACGACCGTCGCCCGATGGGCCGAGGGCGCCGGTTCTTCGGCCCACCCCGAGTGGTTCACCGTGCGGCTCGCGCGCTGGGTGTTCGGCATGGCGCCGAGTCGACGGGCGATCAGCGTCACCTTCGACGCGCTGGTGCTCGTCACCGCCGTCGGCACCCTGGTGCGGGCCCACCTGCACCGCCCCGGCTGGTGGCGCAAAGCGCAGCCGCCTCCGCATTCCACGCACGCGCAGGGCACCCTCCGGCCCCGGACACGATAGGCTGCGCGCGTGCCCATCGCGCTTCGGCGAGCGCTCCGCTGGCTCGCGATCTCCATCTGGCTCCTCCTGGTCTTCGTGGGTGGTTCGCTCACGTTCCTGGTCGTCGATCACTCCGTCGGTCGCACGCTCGCCTGGGTCGCGGTCGTGGTCTTCGTCGCCGTGCCCGTCGGCCTCGGGGTCCTCGTGGAGAGCGTCGCCGAGAGGCGCGGCCGCGAGGTGCACGCAGAGAAGGTCGCGGCGGGCTTGGCTCCGGTCTGGTCGCTGGGCCTCGTCGCCATCCTCGTGCTCGTGGTCCGTGGACCGACCGGAGACGCGCTCGCGAGCTTCCCCGAGCCGCTCCGGCGGCTCGGTCGAACGCTCTCACCCCGCAAGCCCGCCGCTCACGAACCCGCCGGGTTCGAGGTCGAGGTCACGACCAAGACCAAGACGTCGACGACGACGAGCTCGCCCTCCACGACCACGGCCCCACCGCCGCCTTCGTCCTCGACCGTCGGCCCCGATCGCTTCGCGAGCGGCGACCCGACCTACACCGAGGAGATCCCCGGCTGCACGGCGCTCTCGCCGGTCGAACCGCTCGTGAAGGCGTACGCGCCCGGCGCCCTCCGCCCCGCGGCCGAGGGGCTCGCGCGCCTGCGCTACCCGACGGGGCTGCCGTTCCTCGCCGTGCAGGACGACAAGGTCCTCAAAGCGTGGTTCCTGCATGCCCCCGACACGTTCGCAGGGGTCGCCTCGCGCTTCGACGCCGCCGTGCACGAGGGCGCGCACGTGTGGGGCAGCAAGCGGTTCGACGGGGTGTCGCAGACCTACCCCGTGCGCGACGACCTCCCGATCAAGGCGAAGCTGCAGAAGAACTTCCACTGGAAGGAGATCCTCGGCCAGCACGTGGACCGCCCTTCCGACACCTACGCGCGGATCTACCTCGACGGCCCGAGCGGCGCGCAGGGGTTCAACGTGCTGCTCGACGAGTACAACGCCTACGCGCACTCGCTCGCGTCTCGCTACTGCACGCGCGACCTCTTGCCCGACGGAGCTCGCGTGAGCGCGCGCGACGGCGTCCTCACCATGATGTACTACCTCGAGACCTACCTCGCGATCGGGCGCACGACCCACCCCGTGGACTACGCGGCGATCCTGGCCGACCCGGGGACGCGCAAGGTGATCCTCACGGTGTGGGACCGCGCCGAGTTCTGGCTCCGCAAGAGCGCCGCGCTGCCCGCGCTCGGCATCCAGGCCGAGACGATCGAGGGGTGGGTCTACGCCAAGGAGCGCCTGGCCGAGATCGCGCGTGTGCGCGCCGTGAAGTGAACGGCAAGGGTCAGTCGAACAGCGAGCCCTGCCGGCTCGGTCGTCGGAACGTGCGCGGCGGCTCCTCGCGCGGCACGCCGTCCATCCCGTCGCGGTCGAGCCCGAGTCTACGACACTGCGCGGCGAAGATGGCGACGATGGCCTCCCAGCGCGGCCCCGAGCCCGCCATGCGACTGCCGAAGCGCGGGTCGTTCAGGCGGCCGCGGCGGATCTGCACGAGCGCGCTCTCCACCTTCTGCACGCGCGCCGGGTAGGCCTCGGCGAGGCGCTCGAAGAACACCGGCAGCACCTCGGCGGGGAGCCGCAGCGGGATCATCGCGAGCGAGCTCGCGCCGGCCGCCGCGGCGCGCTCGACGATCTCGGACACCTGCGCGTCGTTGAGACCGGGGATGACCGGCGCGACGTTGACCGACACGCGCACGCCCGCCGCCGCGAGCCGGCGCACCGTCTCGAAGCGCGCCTCGGGGGCGGGCGCGTAGGGCTCGATCGCGCGCGCCATCTCGGGCTCGGCGAACGGGATGCTGATCGTGACCGACGCGCGCGCCTCTCGCGAGAGCCGCGCGAGCAGGTCGACGTCACGCCGCACGAGCGCCGACTTGGTGATGACGTGCACGGGCTGGCGGAACGCGAGGCAGACCTCGAGGCACGCGCGGGTGAGGCCGTAGCTCGCCTCGACGGGCTGGTAACAATCGGTGTTGCCCGAGAAGACGAGGAGCTCGCCCTCCCAGCTCGGCTTCTGGAAGGCCTGCTCGAGCAGCGCGGCGGCGTTGAGCTTCACCACGATCTCGCGGTCGAAGTCGCTGCCCGCGCCGAAGCCGAGGTACTGGTGGGAGGGCCGTGCGTAGCAGTAGGCACAGGCGTGCGCGCAGCCGCGGTACGGGTTGAGGCTGAAGCGGAAGCCGATGTCGGGCGACTGGTTCTCGCTGACGATCGACCGCGCCTGCTCGATGTGGAGCCGGAGCGGCGCGGCCGGCCTCTCTCCGAGCCACTCGACTTCCGTCGAGTGCCAGGGGTTCGGAGGATTGGAGACCGACCGCGCCTTCACCTGAACATGCGTACAGCGCCCGCTCGGGGGAGGCAAACTGCCTGGACGTTTGACACCGGCGGGGCGAGCGACGAGAGTGCGCGCCCCCAATTCTCTGACGCCGAGGTCACGCGCAAAATGGAAGTCCAGGTCGAGCAGCTCACCCCCGTCCTCGTCGAGTACTCCATCTCGGTCGGTCCCGACCGGGTCAAGAAGGAGGTCGACAAGGCGTACGTGGATCTGGCCAAGCGCGCCCGCGTGAAGGGCTTCCGCCCCGGCAAGGCACCCCGCGAGGTCCTCACCCAGCTCTACAGCGGGGCCGTCCTCAACGACGTGGCCACCCGCCTGGTCGACGAGACCCTCAACAAGGCGCTCACCGACAAGAACGTCACCCCGCTCTCGCAGCCCAAGATCGAGGTCAAGAAGGCCACCCCTTCCACCCTCGAGTTCAAGGCGCGCTTCGAGGTCCGTCCGGTCATCGGCGACCTGAAGTGGGAGGGCCTCGATGCCAGCAAGCCCAAGGTCGCCGTCGCCGCCGACGACGTGAAGCTCGCGATCGAGAACCTGCGCAAGGCGCACGCGACCCTCGTCACCCCCGAGCCGGCGCGCGCCGCCAAGGCCGGTGACCTGGTCACGATCGACTTCACGGCCACCCTCGAGGGCAAGGCGCTCGACAGCGGCAAGGGCGTCACCGCGGAGCTCGGCGAGGGCAAGCTCGTCAAGGAGCTCGAGGACGCGCTCGTCGGCGTCGCCGCCGGCAGCAAGAAGGACGTCGACGTCGCCTTCCCGGACAACCACGCGAACCCGGCGCTGCGCGGCAAGAAGGCGGCGTTCAGCATCGAGCTCACCGAGATCAAGGAGCGCCGCCTGCCGAACCTCGACGACGAGTTCGCCAAGGACTGCGGCGACTACGCGACCCTCGCGGCCCTCGAGGAGGACACCCGCAAGAAGCTCGAGAAGCAGGCGTCGGACAACGCCGAGCAGCAGCTCGTCACGAGCCTGGTCGCCGCGCTGTGCAACGCGAACCCCGTCGAGGCGCCCCCCACCCTCGTGCAGCAGCAGGCGCAGCTCACCCTGCAGGAGCTCCGCAACACGGCGCGCCGTCAGGGTCAGCAGCTCCAGATGACGCCGGAGCTCGAGCGGCAGCTGATGGTCGACAGCGAGGTGAAGGTGCGCGCCGGCCTGCTCATGGCCGAGATCGCCCAGCGCAACACCATCACCGTCGACGACAAGGATCTCGAGAAGGGCCTCGAGGAGCTCGCCCAGGAGACCGGCAAGAACATCGCCCGCCTCCGCGTCGAGTACCGCGATCAGCAGAAGCGCCAGATGCTCATCGGCATGATCCTCGAGGACAAGGTCCTCGACGTCCTCATCGCCAAGGCCAACGTGAAGGAAACCGAATAGCGCTCGGCCCGCGCTGCCGTGTCACCCTCGTCGCTCGCGACGGGGGTGATTCGTTTTTGGCGCGCGGGCCCGACCGACGGCCCCCCCAGAGGACCAGGTACCACTGCCAATACGAGCAGTTCTCTCTTGTCTTCCTGGAAACCGGGCGTACACAGGAGCATCGTCTTTTGGTGCCGCGAGTCGGCCTTCGGAGGAGCAACGTGAGCAAGCGCTACATCACCCGCCGCGACGAAGCGATGCGAGTCCTCGAGTCGGGCGACGCCCAGGACTACCTGCAGCCGCGCAGCGTCTTCATGCCCTACATCGTGGAGACCACGCACCGCGGCGAGCGCACCTGGGACGTGTTCTCGCGCCTCCTCAAGGACCGCATCGTCTTCCTGGGCTCCGAGGTCGACGACAACATCGCCAACATCATCATCGCCCAGTTCCTGTTCCTCGAGAGCGAGGACCCGGACAAGGACATCATCCTCTACGTGAACTCGCCCGGCGGCGTGGTCACGGCCGGCCTCGCCATCTACGACACCATGCAATACGTCCGTTGCGCCGTGTCCACCGCTTGCCTCGGGCAGGCGGCGTCGATGGGCGCGGTGCTGCTCGCGGCGGGTCACCGGGGCAAGCGGTTCGCCCTGCCCAACGCCCGCATCATGATCCACCAGCCGCTCGGCGGCGCGCGCGGTCAGGCCACGGACATCGAGATCCAGGCCCGCGAGATCCTGCGCTTCAAGCAGGTCCTCATCGACATCCTCCACGGCGCGACCGGGCAGAACAAGGACAAGCTCAAGGCCGACATGGAGCGCGACTTCTTCCTGAGCGCGGCCGAAGCGAAGGAATACGGCCTGGTCGACGAGGTCTTCTTGCCCAAGAAGAACCAGAAGCCGGCCGAAAAGAAGTGAACGGAGTGGGTGGCCGGCGAGCTCTGCCTGTCTGGCCAGACAAGATCTGACGCGACGGGCCGTTCGTCGGGGTGGGCCAAGGGGCCGCATCCCGAGGACGGCCTCGTCGAACTCTCGACGAACCGGAACGAGCGGGCTACCTTTCCCCACGGAATCCCATGGAGCGCAGGCGCGACGGCGATCACGGCAATGGCAACCTGAGCTGCAGCTTCTGCGGCAAGGGTCAACGCGAGGTCAAGAAGCTCATCGCAGGCCCCGGGGTCTACATCTGCGACGAGTGCATCGGCCTCTGCAACGACATCATCGCCGAGGAGGTCGACAAGGAGGAGCCGTTCGCTTCGTCCGCGCCGGTCCCCAAGCCGAGCGAGATCAAGACCGTCCTCGACGACTACGTGATCGGGCAGGACCGCGCCAAGCGCGTGCTCTCCGTGGCGGTGCACAACCACTACAAGCGCATCGAGTCCAAGGTCGCGCAGGACGACGTCGAGCTCCAGAAGAGCAACATCCTGCTCCTCGGCCCCACCGGCTCGGGCAAGACCCTCCTCGCGCAGACCCTGGCGCGCATCATCAACGTGCCGTTCGCCATCGCGGACGCGACCACGCTGACCGAGGCCGGCTACGTCGGCGAAGACGTCGAGAACATCATCGTCCAGCTCCTGCAGAACGCCGACCACGACGTCGAGCGTGCGCAGCGCGGCATCGTCTACATCGACGAGATCGACAAGATCAGCCGCAAGAGCGACAACCCCTCCATCACCCGCGACGTCTCGGGCGAGGGCGTGCAGCAGGCGCTCCTCAAGATCATCGAGGGCACGGTCGCCAACGTGCCGCCCAAGGGCGGCCGCAAGCACCCGCAGCAGGAGTTCCTGCAGGTCGACACGACCAACATCCTCTTCATCTGCGGCGGCGCGTTCGTCGGCCTCGATCAGATCATCCAGCGCCGCATCGGCCAGCAGTCGCTCGGCTTCGGCGCCGAGGTGCGCAGCAAGAGCGAGTTCAAGCTCGGCGAGCTGTTCGCGCAGATCCAGCCCGAGGACCTGCTCAAGTTCGGCCTCATCCCCGAGTTCATCGGCCGCCTCCCGGTCATCGCCACCCTGCACGAGCTCGACGAGGAAGCCCTCATCGACATCCTCACCAAGCCCAAGAACAGCCTGGTCCGCCAGTACCAGAAGCTGTTCGAGATGGACGGCGTGAAGCTCAAGTTCACCAAGGGCGCGCTGCAGGCCGTGGCCAAGGAGGCGCTCAAGCGCCAGAGCGGCGCCCGCGGGCTCCGCGCGATCCTCGAGGCCTCGATGCTCGACATCATGTACGACGTCCCGTCGCGCAGCGGCATCAAGGAGGTCGTGATCAACGAGGACGTGATCACCCGCCAGGAGCAGCCGCTCATCGTCTACGCCAAGGAGGCCTCGTCGGCTTGACGGGATCGGCCCGAGTCACGAAGCCCTGCCTTCGGTCGGCCACCTCACGGTGGCCGTTTCGTTTTTGGGCAGGGTCTGCGCAACGTTGCAACGCGGAGCTTGCAGCTTTGGAACCACACGGAGGCGACGCATCGCCAAACCTGCGAAACGAGGTCGGGAGGCCCTTGGCCCCGAGCTTGCTCTATGGAGGCCAACGCCGCGGCGGGCCGACAATCCCCCCCCCATCTGCCCGCCGCGGCGCTCTTCTTTTCTGGAGGGTGGCTCGCGCCCCCCTCGGGGTCGGTGGCCGCGCCGCCGACTTCGCCCCTCTCGGGGCTCGTCGCGTCGCAGACCAGCCTCCCACCCCCGCGCGCCGCT